>Ga0256404_1012903_pt1 | contig 10735 bp, 7 predicted proteins | sample RumenRJG_01DNA_FD_185990 | JGI IMG/M metagenome (GOLD analysis project Ga0256404, IMG submission 185990) | Bovine rumen microbial communities from Lethbridge, Alberta, Canada - RJG_01 | ecosystem: Host-associated > Mammals > Digestive system > Stomach > Rumen | place: Canada: Alberta | collected...
GATGATCTTATTCAACAATTAGCATGGTACGGTCATTACCTTGATTTTAATAGTCATCAATTATTAACTGAACTTGACCCAGCGAAACTTCCTGGACCAAAAGGTGAGGACCGTATTGGTGTCCATCCTGGTGTAACAAAAGATGATAAAGGAAATATTATTGAGACCGATGCTGATAAGATGAACAAAACTTTTGAATTTGAATTTTCAAAAACATACCTTTACCAAGAAAAAGATGGTATCGAATTACCAGTTGGTAGTTTTGTTGTTAGACAAAATGAAAATGGTAAAAAACGTTTATATTTTTCCTCTTTTGACGAAGAGATGTCTCCATTTAATATCACTGGTAAAGTTGCTGTTAAAGGCTTGCTTTCTGATGAATACGTTAATATCGAGTTTGATACCGCTGAAGGCTCTGATGGTGACGCAGTAGCGGTTGACTATAACGACAAAGCAGGAAAAGAAGAAGGATTTACCGATAAAAAAGGAACTTTATTTACCTTTAATACCTTCATGAAAGAGCCATTTGAATTTAGAGATTTCCACGATGTTAAGGTCGGTTTAGCGAAGATTTAGTTATGAAAAAAGATTTCTCGAAAGAACCAGTAATTATTGATGTCGATCATCTCACAAAAGACTACGGTTATCATCGTGGGGTTTTCGATGTATCAATCAAAGTCCATAAAGGCGAATGCTACGGCTACCTTGGTCCAAATGGAGCAGGTAAATCAACAACCATTCGTCATATCATGGGTTTTAGCAAACCACAAAAAGGCCGCACCAAGATTTTTGGTATCGATACATTTGGTCATACCGATCAAATCTTAGGTAAGGTTGGCTATCTTCCTGGTGAACCATCCATTCCAGCAGGTTTAACTGGTTGGGGTTTCATCAAAATGATGCAAGATATGAGAGGCGAAGAAAATCAAGAACGTCTCGATTATCTCCTTAAATTATTTAAATTAGATCCATCACCAAACGTCAAAGAAATGTCACTTGGTGATAAACGTAAATTAGCAGTTGTTACTGCTTTCATGAATGATCCAGATGTTCTCATCTTGGATGAACCAACTTCTGGTCTTGATCCAGTTATGCAACTTGTTTTCATCAAATTTATTGTCGAAGAAAAAGCAAGAGGCAAAACAATTCTTTTATCAAGTCATATCTTCTCTGAAGTTGAAGCAACATGTGACAAGATCTCCATCATTAAAGATGGAGTCCATGTTTCAACATTCGATGCTGAAGAAGTTAAAAAGATCGATGTTAAGATATACGCTTTAACATTTAGAGATAAAGAAAATATGGATCAATATTTAGAAAAGTGTCCATTTGAAATCATTAATAAGAATGAAAAGAGATTAATGGTATTCGTGAAATTTAAAGATACTCAATACAAAGAATTCATCGATTCTGTATTAGGTATTAAACTTAAAACATTTGCTGAAAAACCATTCACTTTACAAGATTACTTCATGTCCTTCTATAAAGAAGAAAAGACATTCGGTGGTCTTGGAGGTGTTGTAGGAAACACTAAATAGGAGGTAGAAACATGGAAAAAGACATTTATGAACATGCTCAATCATTAAAGAAACTACCTCGAAGTGAAATTGCTATCGAAGTTTCTCACTTAACCAAAGATTATGGAAAAGGTCGAGGAATCTTTGATATTAACTTCATTGTTCCTAAAGGAAAAACTTTTGGCTATTGTGGAACTAACGGTGCTGGTAAAACTACAACACTTCGTCATATCATGGGTTTCTTAAAACCTGATAAAGGTAAAGTCACCGTTTGTGGATTAGATTCTTGGAAAGATTCAGAACAAATTAAAAAGCTAGTTGGCTATCTTCCTGGTGAGATTGCCTTCCCGCCTCTTGAAAGTGGGTCAGATTTCTTAAAGGCTCAAGCTGAACTTTTAGATTTAAAAGATATGTCGAAAGCCGAAAAGATTATCAATGCTTTGCAACTTGATCCAACTGCCAACTTAAAAAGAATGTCAAAAGGTATGAAACAAAAGACTGCTTTAGTTGCAGCCTTCATGCATTCACCAGACATTATTCTTCTTGATGAACCAACTACTGGTTTAGATCCTCTTATGAGAGATGCTTTTATTAATATTATTAAAGAAGAAAAAGAACGTGGAGCGACAATCGTTATGTCAAACCATATGTTCGATGAACTAGAAGAAACATGCGATTATGTTGGATTCATCAAAGATGGACATCTTGTCGATATCGTCGATATGGAAGAAATCCATAATCGTCCATTTAGAGAATATGTCGTCGCTTTTGCAAACGAAGAAGGATTTAAAAAAGCCGATACATCACAAGTTGAAGTTTTAGAAACTCATCCTGAGTATTTTGCTTATTTGGTTAGAGTGCCAAACGAGAAAATCGACGGCATGTTTAGAGAACTTCATAAATTTGATATTAAACTCATTCAAGAAGTTCAATACACATTAGAAAAATATTTCATGGACCACGTCATTGGAGGAACAGAAAATGAAAGCGAAAAATAAAGTAAAAACAGAAAAGAAATCCCAATTTATTTCTAAGCCACTTTTCAAGCAAAGTCTCAAATCAAATTATTTGCTTTGGCTTGTATTAACTTTGGGTTCTGCGGGGATTTTTATCATTATCAACCTCGTTGTTGGTACGAAAGCAATCTTCACAAACATCGATATGAATGTCGTTCAAACCTATGTTAAAGATGAGGGATTAAGTTGGTTACAAATCCTTGGACTACTTGAAAACATGGGCTTCTCACTTTCACGTATTCAAACCATGTCACAAATTGACCTTAACTCAGTCATGAATGATTTGATTTATAAGATCGCTGGTGTTCTTCTTCCAATGATTTATGTCATGATCATCTGCAATAAATTAATCGCTGCTCAAGTTAGCGATGGCTCAATGGCTTACGTTTTATCTACTCCAACTAATCGTAAAACAGTCGTTAGAACACAATATTTATTCATGATTGTTTCATTAGTAGCGATGTACATCGTTATCACTCTAGGTGCATATATCTCAGGCGCAGTTGCTTATTTTGTCACAAAACCAACAAATATTAATTTTGGAACCTTGACATTAAGAACATTCTTATATTGCTTTGGTAGCTTTTCAGCAATGTTTGGTTTAACTGGTATTTGTTTTGGAGCATCTTGCTACTTCAACAAATCCACTAACTCAATCTCAATTGGCGGTGGAGCATGTATCTTAGCCTTCCTTTGCTGTATTTTAGGTTTATTCGGTAACAAAGTATTTGTTAGCGTTGGTGTTGGTGTTCAAGCAATGAACTTCTTCAATTACTTATCCATCTACACATTAATTGATACTGAATCGATGTCGAACTTTTCTAAAGCAGTTACCGGTGCCTATGGTGGCGTTCTCACATTCAACTGGATTTGGGAACTTGGTATCTTACTTGTCATGGGTGGCGTCTTTGCTTTCTTAGGAGCCTTCAAGTTCACTAGAAAGGATTTGCCATTATAATATGGATAAAATTGATTCTAAGTTACTCAACCGTCAAGTCGAATTAATGAAGAAAAGATTCGATGTAGACGAAGAAAATAAAATTGTCAAAGTTGATATAGTTTACGATAAAGCTGACGATATTTTAGTGAGCAATTTAGACACGCGTGTTCCAACTTTTGACCGTGAAAAATTTGGTCGAATCAAAGAAGTAATTTCTGATTTTCCTTTGGATTATAAAGCTGATTTAAATATCAGAATTGATGATTACCAAGGTTATGAAGCTCAAGAAATCATCGATGGATTTAATGATGCAGTTGAATTAACCCATTATTCAGGCAATCGTGAACATAAAAAGAAATGGATTCAAATCACCTTCTTATTAATCGCTGGAATAATGTTACTTAACATTTTGGCAAGAGGCGTCTTGGAGAATTGGCTCGATTTATCAGAAACAAATGCTTCGGTATTTAAAGAAGTATTTGATATCACTTCTTGGGTTTTCATTTGGGAAGCTGTAAGCTTATCATTTTTAACTCCAAGTGACGATAGATTAATGTCACTTACACTTGCTCATAGGCTCAATAGAGTTTCTTTCCTTGATAAAAATAAGAAAGTGTTAGTAAGTGAACTCTATCGAGAGTCTTATGAAAATACTGCCAAAGAGAAAAAACTCAAAACAATTGGTAAATACGCTCTTCTTGTTTCAGGAGCAGCTTTCTTTGCTTTAGCAATTTCAGAGCTCGTTTCATTTGTTATAGATGTACCTAACTTTATTAACAGTCTTGGAGAAATTGAGCCTGATCTGCGAGGTGCTTATATATTTCTTAACGTCATTCTTCTTTCTTTAACCGCTCTTACAATTGTCTTTGAAGGTTTAGGCGGATTTGCCGCTATGAGTGCCTTCACTGGTAAAGTTGGCAGATTATATAAAATGGTTTTACCATTTGGCATAATTATTACTATATTTGAAATTGCGAATTTAGCTAGTGCAATTTTTCTGCAAACAAAAATAGTCGTTGCCTCCATCGGATTACTTGTAGTTTTAGCGTATATTTTAGGAGCAATTTTCCTTATCATCACAAGAGAAAAGAAGCCTTCTAAAGAAAATAAATAAAAACTTATACATTTTGTAAAATAATTTTGCTACAATAACTATCGCATTCCGTTGGACCCGTAGCTCAAAGGAAGAGCTATCGGCTCATAACCGATTGGTTGCAGTGTCAGGATCTGCCGGGTCCACCAATACGGAGATTTACCCAAGTGGTTGAAGGGGTCGGTCTTGAAAACCGATAGGGGGCCCACGGTCCCGCTAGAGTTCGAATCTCTAAATCTCCGCCATTAGACAAATAAAACAGTACGTTCGCGTATTGTTTTTATTTATTTATCCAAAATATTAATTATTTATGTATAATAGAAATGTAATATAAATATTAGGAGATTATTATATGAAAAGAATTATCGCTCCATTAACTATTGGTGTATTAGCTCTAACATCATTGGTTGCTTTACCAAACAATGTTAAGAGTGCTAGTGCCGCTAGCGGTTCACTTCCTACAGATATTAATCTCAACGATTGTAGTGAAACTGAAATCAGAAATTATTATTCTAACCTCAACTCACTTGGTGAGACCGAAAAGCAAGGCAAAAACCTATTAAAAAACTTAAAACCTATCTTAAAAGAAGGTCAAATTAACTACGGTTATGATTCAAGCTTAGGTAATAAGATTTGGAAGATTTATGAGATTTCTGATCGTGATTGGAACAAATCTCCAGCGAGTGAAATTGAAGGATATAATGCTTCTACCAACACGATTTCAAATTATAAATATGGTGAAAGTGCATCAAAACCTGGAACAAATCCATTGTTACATGCTTTATATGTCGACCGCGATGTTGAAAATAAGATGCATGCTTGGGCAAAAGAAAGCGATTCTAAATCCAGCCATGGTAACAATGCTGAATGGGCAATAGACCGCGAACACATTTGGGCCAAATCACAAGGGTTTGAAGCCGAAGGCGGTGAAGGTGCTCGTGGCGATTTAATGCATCTATGGCCAGGAGATAGTGATGTTAACAGTTCTCTACATAATGATCAAATGTATGGATATGTTGATGATGTAACTACAGCAAAAGCTGGCAAGTGGTCTTATGGAAAGAAAAATTATGTTGGAACTTCTTTAACATTAGGAACGAGCAAATCAACCGAAAAAGTATTTGAACCACAAGATTCAGATAAAGGTGATATTGCTAGAGCAATATTTTATATGGTTGCTAGATATAATAATTTAGCAAATAACGACACGATAACATCCGATAATCCTAATCTTGAATTATTTCAATCAAATGAGGTTTTAACTGCTTATACATCAACCGCCACCGAAACAGGTAAGATGGGCATTATGACCGATTTATTAAATTGGCATCACTTAGATCCGGTTGATGAATTTGAAATTCATAGAAATAATCTTCTTTATAGAAACTATACAAATAATCGTAATCCATTTATCGATTTCCCTGATTGGGTTGATTATATTTGGGGTACTGCCTCATATAATGGTAGACAATTCAAATCATATAACGAAACTCCAACCGGAGTTGCCAACCCAACAACTGATAAAATTTCTAAGAGTAGTTCTACTCCAGTTAATCCAGAACCAACTCCAGAAAATAAGCCAATCGATATGAAAATGATTATTATCATTGCAGCCGTTGCAGTTGTAGTGATAGTTGTCCTAGTTATCATCTTTGTAAGCTTAAGCAAACGCAATAAAAAGAAAGTGCTTAAAGTTGCAAAGAAAACGGTTAAGAAATCTGTAAAGAATAATTCGAAAAAGCGTTAATAAAAAAACACATAAGTCTAAATATATTGATATATTTTTCTCAGTATGCAATATTAAAATTACAATTTTAAAGAGTTAGGAAACAATATTATGAAAAAGAAAATTGCATTGCTTTTAGTTGCTCCACTTCTTATTTCCTGTGGTTCACAAGAAATATCTACGTCAACAACAACAACAACGACCGAACAATCGACTAGCGCCGAACATGTTCACCATTTTTCAAGCGAATGGACTGGCGATGCAGATGGACACTATCACGTATGTGAATGTGGTGTACATGACGAAATTCAAGCCCACACTTTTGGTGATTGGGAAGAGGTTATTCCACCTACCAAAACAACCGAAGGCTTAGCTGAAAGAATCTGCTCAGTATGTGATTATGTTGAAACAAGAGTTTTGGACAAATATCCTTACTACCGTATTTCGATTTATCAAGATGGCGAATTACTTGAAGTTGTTGATACCGATACAGATGGCAATTATGTTTTAGATGTCCCAGAAGACAAAGAAGGAAGTTATTTTGCTGGTTACTATGATAAAGACAATAACTTATTCGATGTCAAAGGAACTGTGAATGATGATGTTTCCATTACTTTAAAAACTACAGTTACACCATTCGAAGTTAGTAGTGAAGAGCTACTTGATTTAGCACTTACTACTTATCCAAGAACATTCATTTTGACTGGTAATTTCGAAATTACAAAATCTCACTATGTAATGCACAACGTAAATGTTCAATTAGAAAAAAATATTGAATTAACACGAGCAACATCATTTGGTGGTGATGTATTTGTTTTAGGTTTAGATAAAGATGATAATGTTGTCGAAGACATTCAAATGAATGTTGATACATTAGAACACACTTTAATTATTAATGGCAATTCTGGAGAAATTAATGCTGATCCAGAAAACCCAACTGTTTTAGTAAAAGGTTCATTATTCTTTATTTCTAATTTAGCTAAATTGTCATTAAATGGTTCAGTTGAACTTATTAACAATAAAAAAGTCGACAATGATCTTGCTTTGTTATTTAACCGCAAAAACGAAACTGACACCGATGAATATGAAGAAGGCAAATTCCCATTAGTTCATCAATCTTTTAGAGCTGGTGGTAGTGCTATTATGCTCATCGACGGAACTTTAAATCTAAAAGGTGTCACATTTGATCATTGTTCATCTAATAATAAAGGAGCTACTTCTGACGAATTATCTTCTAAAGGAGGAGCAATTTTCTCTTATGGAACATTAAATGTTCTTGATGCTACATTTACTAATAATGAAGGATCATATGGAAGTGCATTTTATTCTGGTAGAGTTTCTAATGTTTCTAAAGCTTTATTCAAAAACAACTATTCCTATGATTATGGAGCAGTTTATGTTAATGATTCACAATATTCCGTTACAACTGCAACTGCAGAAGAATTAGGCGATATTGTTTTCGAAGAAAATACAAGTGCTGCTAGTGGAGCTGCTGTATTCGTTTCTGGAAAAGGCATTTTTGTAGGCAAAAAGATTTCATTCGCTACAAATACCAGTAACGCGAATGGTGGCGCAATTGCTTCAAAAGGTATTGTCGATTTATCAGAATGTGAATTCAAAAATAACAGTGGCACAGGAAGCAGTTCAAAAGGTGGCGCTATCTATTCCTACTATGATGATAGTGAAGACAAAGAAGAAGCTAGACTACTTAAAGTTGATAAATGTTTGTTTGAGGCTAATTCTGCTAATAATGGTGGTGCAGTTGGTTTTGGAACAAGCATTGATACAGTAACTGTTGATACAGTTCATGGCCCATTAGGTGAAATTAGCAATACTACATTTAAGAGCAACACTTGTGGATCAAATGGCGCTGCATTATATTTCGCTGGTAAAGCCGATGTATCTTTGAACAAATGCACTGGTCAATCAAATTCTGCGACAAACTATGGTGGCTTCATATATATGACTGGTGTGTCCAATGTTGTTTTAAGAGAAGTTACATCAACTAGTAATAGTGCAAAAACAGGTGGTTTTGTCTATATAACAACCACTGGTACAGTCATTAAAATTTATTCAGGCTCATCTAAAGGCTGTTCAGCAACAACTGCGAACACTGAAAATATTTACTCAAACACAAATAAGACATTCGTTTATATTAAAGGAACAGATACAAAGGAATACTTTGATTATGATGGTGCTTTATTTAGCAGCAAAAATACACAAAGTATTTTAGATTTAGATGATTAAAAGAAAATTTGGGTTATTAAATTTATTTGTTTTATCTCTGATAACTCTTTCTTCGTGCGGTGGAGAAAACTCCTCTGCCACAGTTAGTAGTGAAATTCCTTCAACTAGCGATAGTTCACTTCCTCCTGGACCAGAAGGTGATGATTTTATCGTTGAAAGAGATCAACTCATTAAAAACCTAACTCTATCCAATGAGGAATATGAACGTTATAGAAATAAGGAAGCCGATTTTCCTTATACTGGCTATAGTGTTACAAACAGTCCTTACGAATTTTTAAGTAGAGACCATCAAACATATGTCGTTAACGATAAAAATGTTGATGTCGATTTATTCTACATTCCATATTGGCGAAATCTAGATCATCCAAATAATGCTTTGGGTCTTCTACTTTATAAAGCTATTCTTTATAAGCTCGCTTATCCTGAAGAAGAGAATGAAATATATCTCTCCTCATTTCATTATTCGATAATTGCAGGGGTTAATTTGGTTAAGAAGAGCCGTCATTATGGCACGATGAAGTCAATGCCAGATGATGTTATCGATTCAGATGGCTACGTTAGATTTTCCTATCTTACTTATTTTGCTGCTAAAATCGGAATCAAAATAGCTTTGTGTAGTCAATTAGGTGGTTATTCTAACTATGGAACAGAAATACTTCCAGAAGATTATTATCCATCTATTATGGAAGAGAGTTGTGCAGCAAAATATGGATTAGGTGATAAGAAAATAAAAGATTATATGAACTATGTTCATTTCGAATGGTATGCATATGACGATGAAGGTTCAGATAAAGCAGCCACCGATATGATGCATAACAAATTTGTTGCCGTTAAACATTATTTGGGCGATGATGGAAAAGTACACGATTATGCTGTATTAACATCTTCGTCTAATTTAGACGGTATCCATAATATGGGCGTTGCTGGATGTGTTAAAGCACAAACAGGTGCCTTGATTGTTAATCACGAATATATTTATCGTTGTTTTACTAACTTCACTGACTTTTCTATTCGCTATCCTGGTCAACATGAAGTTTATGCTTTTAGGAGTGATTATAAAGCTGCCGTAAAAGCACAAAGAGAAATTATCAAAACAAGCGGTTATGATTCAATTAAAGATGAAATGATGATTTATTTAGGCACTCCAAAAGATAAAGTATTTGAACTTTATTTTGGACCTTTAGATACTGATTTCACTGATTGGACTGACGAAAATCCAATTTGTAAATATGTCAATAAATTAACAAAATGTAAAAAAGCTATTAAGTTTTATTGGATAAATCCAAAATTCGCGACAAACAGCACCTTCTTAGCAACTATTTCACAAAAAGTAATAGAAGCTTTTAAAGTATCAAGAGGTCAGCTTGAAAGAGAAAAATGTTATCTCATGGTTAAATCAGCCGCCGATATAGGTAATACTTATGATGAGTTAGTGGTTGGAACACATTTAGGCGGAAAAGATATTATTTCGAACAGGGATAGAATCCATCAAAAGGATTTTATCTTTGAGTACGAAGAAAATAATAAAAAGTGTTCGACTATGTTATTAACAACAGCAAACACACATATGGGCGGATTATTCTATCAAATCAACACATTTCTAGTTATCAACGAAACTGAAGATGATGGAATGCATTTAGAAAAAACGCTAACAGAATTATATAAAGAATACGAATTATAAATTAATTTTGCGGCCAACTATGGACTGAAATATAACCAACCCCGAAGTTATAGCATTGACTACCTTTATAAGGCATTGCATTTAATCTAAACTCAAAATACGCAACATCCTGAGCGTCATTAACATAATATCGAATATAGTTACCTTCTTTTGAAGTGTCGATAGTGCCTCTTTCAACTATCACTATTTTATCGGACATAAAATTACCATCGGAGTCATAACAATAAATATAGCCGGTATCTTTAGATGTTTCTGCCTTATCTGTACAGTTTGTAACTATTGAAATGCCAATTCTGATTTCTAGTTTTTCTCCTGTGTGAGTAAACATCGGAGACTGAAGACCTTTTGTCTTTTGATCGAATCTAATTCCTCCAGGATAATCTTCTGGGTTCGATGAATTGTAGGAATAATATGATGGTTTGGGTCTACTTGTTCCAGGACCTTTCGAAGAATTATTTCCATATATAAAAGTCCAATTATCATCTAAAGGATTTTCATACATATCTTGGTTATAC
>Ga0256404_1012905_pt1 | contig 10735 bp, 10 predicted proteins | sample RumenRJG_01DNA_FD_185990 | JGI IMG/M metagenome (GOLD analysis project Ga0256404, IMG submission 185990) | Bovine rumen microbial communities from Lethbridge, Alberta, Canada - RJG_01 | ecosystem: Host-associated > Mammals > Digestive system > Stomach > Rumen | place: Canada: Alberta | collected...
CTTAAATGAACGTTTAAGGAGTATAAGTCCATCACTTACTAGAGGAGTTTTAGAGAAAAAAGGACCCGGTGTAAATGGTATATATAATCAAGATTTTAATAAAAATACAATACTTATTGAAGTAGGTGGTCAATATAATTATATCGAGGAGGTTAATAATACTTTAAAAATAATAGCTAAAGTTATTTATGAGTATTTAGAAGAAAATGAAAAAGAAAAATAATTGGTTTAAAAGGTTTTTAATAATATCTTTCATTATATTTATGGGATTATATATATCTAGTATAAGTGGGTTTTATGAAAGTACTTTAAATAATAAGGTTGCTTTAACAGATAAAGCTATAAAAGAGTTTGAAGAAGATGTTTTAAATGGTAAAAATGTTGATGTTACAACTTATGTAAATAATAAACATGTTGATTATAGTAATAAATTTACAGAAAGCGGAGAAAAGTTTAGTGAAGCCGTAACTAAAATACTTACAGAAGGTTTTAGTGGGGCTTGGGATGCTATAAAAGTACTATTTTTCTAAAAAAACACAAAAAAATAAAGAAATTTAAGTCTCATGACAAAAATCGACATGATGCGCACTCCGAATGTGGTAGTATAGAAATCGTTTCTATGAAAGGGGGTGCAATTATGCCAGTAGAAACAAAAGAATTTATATGGCTCACTAATGATTTGGTATTTAAATATGTTTTTAGTCATGAAGAGATTTTAATGGATTTCTTAAATTCTTATCTTGAGTTTGTCAGTTCTGATTTAAGGGTTTTAAATGCTCACATTACACCTCAGAAATATGTGCAAAATGACCACATTAAACTCCATGATTGTTATCTTGATATATGTGTAGTTTTATCAAATAGAGAAATTATAAATATAGAGATGTATAATAATTTTGGAATGCCAGAATGTAAAAAGAGTTTAACTTACGCATCAATGCTATATTCACATCAGCTTAAGAAAAAAGAACCATATGAAAATGCCAAAAAAGTAACAAGTTTAAATATTATGAGAGGCAATTTTAATGAAGAAAATAATAGTTTATTAAATAAGTATGAGTTAATTAATTTAAAGAATCATAAAAAATTACTTGAAGATGGTTTAGAAATGTTGTTACTTAGACTTGACATTTTGGATAAAGAAGAGTATTCTAAAGATAACTCAAGATGCATAAGGTGGCTAAAATTTATGAATGTAAAAAGTTATGAAGAAGCAGAAGAATTAGCGAAGGGAGATAAGTATTTAATGAGCACAGTTGAAATGGTAAGAGATTTTGTAAGTGATCCAGAGATCAGAAGTTTGTTTGACAGAGATAAACTAAAAGAAGAATCAGCAGAGCTACGAGGTAAAGAGGCTGGAATTAAAGAAGGATTAATTGAAGGTAAAAACCTAGGATTAATTGAAGGCAAAAATCTTGGAATAATTGAAACAGCCAAGAATATGTTAAAGGAAAAATATTCTTTGGAACAAATAAGTAAGATTACAAATTTATCAACTTCTGAGATAAAAAAATTATTGTAGTTATAAAGATAGGGAGAAATCTCTATCTTATTTAATTGCATGAAGAGCTTGACAAGCTTTACAAAAATTAATATAATTATTTTTGAAATGTGGCTAAAAGGAGCTCTATATGAAAAAAATAAAAATTATATATGAAGATAAATATTTAATAATTGTTAATAAGCCAGCTGGAGAGTTTACTATATCTAGAGATAATCATTATGATAATAATTTATATGATGAAGTAAAAGAATATGTTAAGAAACAAAATCCTAAGAATAAAATATTTATAGTACATAGACTTGATAAAGATACTAGTGGATTAGTTTTATTTGCTAAAAATGAAAAAGTTAAGTATGATTTACAAAGCAATTGGCAAAATGTTGAAAGAAAATATTATGCTGTTGTAATTGGAAAATTAAATGAAACAAATGCTACTTTGAAAGATTTACTTTATGAAACAAAAGGTTTAGATGTAGTGGTTACAAACATCAAAAAAATAGGCAAATTAGCTATTACAAACTTTGATGTTATAAAAAATAATAACAAATATAGTTTACTTGATATAAATATTGAAACTGGTAGAAGAAATCAAATCAGAGTACAACTAGCTAATATTGGTCATCCAATCCTCGGAGATAAAAAATATGGTAAAGTAAAATATAAACGAATGATGTTAGAAGCTTACTATTTAAAATTTGTGCATCCCGTTACTAAAAAAGTTTGTTGTGCAGAATTACCTTTAAATAATGATTTTGAAAAGTTATTTTAAAAGGGTTGAAATTAATTTTTGATTATGCTATAATTTGATCAATCAGCGAAGATGGAACTTACAACTCTGGAGCTGAATCGTATAATCGCGTTAAGATAATTAAGTTAATTAAAGGATGGTACCGTCTTTTGAAGACTCCTTTTGGTATCATCTTTTTTGTTTGGAGGAAAGAAAATATGACAAATTGGGAAGAATTAAAATGGAGAGGTCTTGTTAAAGATGTAGCTGGTGATGATATTGCTGATAAAATCAATAGTGAAAAAGTAACCTTTTATTGGGGAACAGATCCAACTGCGGACTCACTACATCTTGGACATTATAGCTCACTTATTACTGCTAAAAGACTTATGAAAATGGGACATAATCCAATACTTTTATGTGGTGGAGCAACTGGTAGAATCGGCGATCCTAGACCAACTGCAGAAAGAGAAATTATAAGTATAGATACTCTTAATCATAATATTGAATGTATCAGAAAACAAATTGACAAAGTATTTGATGGTAAAGCTAAACTAGTAAATAATTATGATTGGTTTAAAGATTATAATTTCTTAGATTTCTTACGAGATATTGGAAAGTATATTAATGTTAATTATATGCTTAGTAAAGATATTATTCAAAGAAGACTTGACACTGGTATTACATATGCTGAATTTAGTTATATGTTAATTCAAGGTTATGATTTTTTACATATGTTTAATACAATGGGATGTACTATGCAAGTTGAAGGTTCTGATCAATGGGGAAATATTACTGCTGGTATAGAGCTAATTAGAAAAATGACTGGTAAAGATGCCTATGCTTTTACAATGCCTTTGATTCTTGATGCAACTGGTAAAAAATTTGGTAAAAGTGAAGGAAATGCTTTGTGGCTTGATATAAATAAAACATCAAGTTACGAAATGTATCAATATTTAATTAATACTGATGATTCTAAAGTCTATGAATATTTAAAAGTATTTACATTCTTAACACCAGAAGAAATAGATGAAATAATGGTTAAGCAAAATGAAAATCCACATTTAAGAATAGCACAAAAAGCATTAGCTAAAGAAATAATTACTGATTTACATGGCGAAGAAGAATTTAACAAAGCTTTAAATATTTCTGAATGTTTATTCTCTGATAGAATTTGGGAATTGTCTGCAAGTGAAATTATAGATAGTATTAAAGATATCCCTAAATTTAATGTAAATAATGGTGAACTTTTAATAGATGTACTTGTAAATAACAAAGTTGTTTCTAGTAAAAGAGAAGCTAGAGAAATGATATCTGTTGGGGCAATAAGTGTAAATGGTAAAAAAGAAACTAATTTAGAAAAAATAATTACTAAAGAAGATGCTATTGAAAATAAAGTATTATTAATAAAAAAAGGAAAGAAAAATTACTATCTAGGTCTTATATAAAATTATTTGAGGAGGCTCTTAATGTATGCAAAAGTTATTATAGAATATAGTATAAAAAAATTAGATAAAGAATTTATATATATGATACCAAATGATCTTTGGAAGTCTCTTAAAGTGGGAATGAAAGTAATGGTTCCGTTCGGGCACCAAGAAGTTGTGGGCTTTGTAACTGATATTTTAGATGCTATAGATGATATTTCTTATGAAATTAAATATATATCTAAAATTGTAGATGAAAAATTAGTTTTAAATAAAGAATTGATGAATTTGGGAAAATTTCTATCTGAAAATACATTATGTACATTAATTACTGCATATCAAACGATGCTTCCTTCTAGTTTAAAAGTAAAAAAACAAAAATCTAATTATGATTTATTTGATGAATATATATTTATTAAAGATAAAGAAAAAGCTTTAGAATATAAAAGTCTTTACCAAAGTAAAAGAAAAAGTCAAATAAAAATAATTGATGAATTATTAGAAAAAGGTAAAGCCTTAAAGAAAAATTATAGTTTATCACTAGTTAATACACTACTTGGAAATGGTGTGCTAGATATTGAAAAGGTACAAAAATATCGAATTAATAAAGAAACAAGTAATATAAAGAAAGAACTTACTGATGATCAGAATAAAGTGTTTTTAAAAGTTAAGGACTCATTTAAAAAGTATGAGCCTTTCTTGCTTTATGGTATAACTGGTTCTGGTAAAACTGAAATTTATATAAAATTAATTGAAGAAATTATAAATTCTGGTAAAACTGGGATTGTATTAGTTCCAGAGATTAGTTTGACGCATCAAATTGCTAAAAGATTTTACGAATCCTTTGGGAGTGATGTTGCTATTTTACATAGTTCTTTATCCGAGGGAGAAAAATATGATGAATATTTAAAAATATATCGTGGGGAAGTTCATGTTGTGGTAGGTACCAGAAGTGCTATATTTGCTCCACTGCAAAATTTAGGTATTATAATTATTGATGAAGAAGATGCAAGTAGCTATAAACAAGATAATAATCCAAGATATCATGCCAGAGATATAGCAATGTACCGGGGAAAATATAATAGTATTCCTGTTTTGCTTGCAAGTGCAACACCTTCTTTAGATAGTAAAGCTAGAGCAGATAAAGGTGTTTATACGTTACTTACTTTAAAAAATAGAGTGGGTACTGCCATATTACCAAAGATACATGTAGTCAACATGGAAGATGAAATGAAAAAAAGAAATATGATATTTAGTGATTTACTTATTTCTAAAATGAAAGAAAAAATATCTAAAAATGAACAAATTATTTTACTTTTAAATCGCCGAGGCTTTTCAACCTTTATTACATGTAGTAATTGTGGTTTTACATATAAATGTCCATCATGTGATATAACCCTAACATATCATAAAAGTACTAATAATTTAATATGTCATTATTGTGGTTATCAAAAGCGTTGTGAAGATGTATGCCCAAAGTGTCATGAAAAGGCTTTAAATTATTATGGACTTGGAACCGAAAAACTTGAAGAAAAATTAAAAGAATTAATGCCTAATGCAAGTGTTGTTCGAATGGATCAAGATACAACCAGAAATAAAGGCACTCATGAAAAAATAATTGAAGATTTTAAAAATGAAAAATATAATATTTTACTAGGAACACAAATGATTAGTAAGGGATTAGATTTTCCTAAAGTAACTTTAGTTGGAGTTATAAATGCTGATACAACTTTAAATATTCCAAATTTTAAAGCAAGTGAGAATACTTTTTCTCTTCTTCATCAAGTTGCAGGCCGAAGTGGTAGAAGCACATCACCTGGGGAAGTTATTATTCAAACATTTAATCCCGATAATTATGTGATAAAATGTGCCCAAGAAAATAGTTATGATAAGTTTTATCTTCATGAAATGAACTTTAGACAGAAACTTAAATATCCGCCTTATTTTTATTTAGTAAGTTTAAAAGTAATAGGTAAAGATTATCAAAAAACAATAGATACTAGTAAGAAAGTTAAATCTTATTTAGAACAAAATTTAAATAATGTAATTGTTCTAGGACCTACGACAGCACAAGTATTTAAATTTAATAATGAGTACCGAATGCAAATAATATTAAAATATAAAAAATGTGATAATTTAAGAACATGCTTGAAAGAATTAGATAATTTGTTTATAATGAATAAAGATATTAGATTAGAAATAGATTTTAATCCAATTAATATTTAAGACTTAAGAAAGGGTGAGTTTAGATGAAAAATTTAAGTCGTATTTTATGGGGAGTTGTTTTGGTAGTTATTGGTGTTATATGGGGCTTAAACAGAACTGGAGTAACAGACATTAACATATTCTTTGATGGTTGGTGGACACTTTTTATTATTGTGCCAAGTGCTATATCTTTAGTTAATCCTAAAAATAATGGAAAAGTATCATCTGCGATATGTTTAGTAATTGGTATTTTTCTTCTTTTAGGTAGTTTAGACGTATTTGATTTTGACATTCTATGGGAAATTTTGTTGCCAACTATAGTAGTTATCATAGGTTTATCTCTAATATTTGGAAATAAGATTAAAGCGGATGTTAAAGAAAAAATAGATAATGCTGATTTTTCAAATGTTGAAGTAATAACTGCGACATTCGGAGAACAAAATATTAATAAAGCTGGAGAAAAATTTGAAAAAGCTAATTTAGATGCTGTTTTTGGTTCTATCAAATTAGACTTAAGAGATGCTGATTTAAAAAATGAAACATATATTAAAGCAAGTGCTATCTTTGCAGGTATAACAATTCTTGTTCCAAAAGATGTAGAAGTAAAGATTAAATCTACACCAATATTCGGGGGAGTAACAAATGAAGGCTTAGATGAAAAAGCAAATAAGAATGCGAAGAAAACAATTTATGTAGATGGTTTCGCCTTATTCGGAGGCATTGAAATAAAATGAATGAAACAACTCAAAAACTAATTAAAGCTTTTGCAATATGTTTAGCAATATTTCTAATTGTAAGCATAATCAATATTGTTGTTTATTTTGTATCAAGTATATTTTCAGTTAATAATGATATAAATATGAATGAAAACTATTCTAGTGAAATAAAGAATATTAAAATTGATATGGGAACATCTAACTTAATTATTAAAAAAGGAGATACATTAAATGTAACTGCGGATAATGTAAGTAAAAGATTTAAAGTAAATGAAGAAAGTGATACTTTAACTATTAAAGAAAAAAGTGTAAATGTTTTTAGAAACAAAAGCATTAGCAAAATAATAATTACTATTCCAAATAATTTGAAAGATTTAAGTATTGATTTTGGTGCTGGAAAGCTTGAAATTAGTGATATAAACACAAATAGATTTAACTTAGATCAAGGTGCAGGTAAAGTAATTATCAATAATTTAATTTCTGGTAAAACAGATATTGATGGTGGAGCAGGTGAGCTTAATATTACGAGTTCAGTACTAGAAGATTTGGATTTAGACATGGGAGCTGGAAAATTTTATTTTAGTGGTAGTTTGCATGGTAATAATAAAATAGAACAAGGTATTGGAGAATTAATACTTGATTTAAATGATAATGATTATACTATTAAAGCAAGTAAAGGTCTTGGTAGCATAACTATTAATGGAGAAGACTATTCAAAGGATGCATCAGTGGGTGAAGGTGTAAATGGCATCAAGATAGATGGTGGTATTGGAAGTATTATAGTTAATACAAATAAGTAAAGCTAAATTTGGTTTTACTTTTTTTAAAATATTTGTTAAAATTGTTGTGAGGATGGTGTAAAACTTGAAGTTGATCATATTATCCCACTATCCAAAGGTGGAAAGACTATCATGAGTAATTTATAAACTTTATGTGATAGATGTAATAGTGGAAAAAATGATAAAACTAAAGAAGATTTTGAAACTAATGATGTTTGTCCAAAATGTGGAGGAACATTGGTTAAAAGAAACGGAAAATATGGTATTTTCATGGGATGCAGTAACTATCCAAAATGTAGATATATTAAAAAATAGTTTAGAAGTAATGTAAAGTTACTTCTTTTTTGTTGCAATAATATTATAATAAAAGTATAATGAATATATGAACAGATATTCATATAAGGAGATAGTATGGAAAATATTAAAATAATTAATGAATTAAGTGAGTTCTTTAAAGTATTTAGTGATACAACAAGACTTAGAATACTTGAAGTATTGCTTCAAAAAGAAACCTCTGTTGGTGATATATCAAACAAAATAAAAGTAAGTGCATCAGCCGTATCTCACCAGTTAAGCTATTTAAGAAGTACTAATCTAGTTAAAACTAGAAAGGAAGGACAAGTAATATATTATAGTATTGCTGATAATCATATTAAAGTAATAATAGAATGTGGACTTGAACACATTAAAGAAGGAATAAAACTATGAAAAAAATAAATGAAGATTTAATTAGAATAATAATTAGCATTGTATTTTTAGCATTAGGAATGATTTTTAATGAAAATATATACCTTTTAGTAATAAGTTATGTTTTTGTTTCTAAAGAAGTTTATTTTAATGCTTTTAAAAACATTAGAGAAAGGAAAATATTTGATGAAAACCTTCTTATGATTATTGCAACTTTAGGAGCATTTTATATTGGTGAGTATCCAGAAGCTGTTTTAGTCATGTTATTATTTTCAATTGGTGAATATTTATCAGATTTAGCAGTAGATAACTCTAAAAAAGCAATAGTAGAATTAATGGATTTAAGAAGTGATAAAATAAATTTGAAAGATATTGGTGTTACAGATGTAAATAATGCAAATGTTGGAGATATTTTTGTAGTAGCACCTGGTGAAAAGGTAGCCCTTGATGGAATTATAATAAAAGGTGAAAGTCACTTAGATACTTCAAGTTTAACTGGTGAAACAATGCCACGTGCAGTTTATAAAAATAGTGAAGTTTTAAGTGGTACAATAAATTTAGAAGGTGTTCTTGAAGTAAAGGCCACTAAAACATTTGAAACAAGTACAGCTAGTAAAATAATTGAAATTTTAGAAAAATCTGAAGAAAAGAAAACTAAAACTGAAAAGTTTATTACTAGATTTTCTAAAGTTTATACGCCGATTGTTGTCCTTCTTGCCATTTTAATTATAATTATTCCCACCATTTTAGGGGGTAATTTTAACACATGGTTATATAGAGCTTTAGAAATGCTTGTTATTTCTTGTCCATGTGCTTTAGTTATATCAGTTCCTTTAGGTTATTTTTCTGGTATAGGTAAATGTAGTAAAGAAGGAATACTTGTTAAAGGTAGTAATATACTAGATGATTTAGTAAATATAGATACTATTATATTTGATAAAACTGGTACAATTACAGAAGGAGTATTTGAAGTAACAAAGATATATAGTGTAAATAATAAAGATGCTGAGCTATTAAAGCTTGCAGCTGAAGCAGAAACTAATTCTAACCATCCAATTGCTTTATCTATTAAAAAAGCTTATGGAAAAGAAATTAAAAGTAAAATAACTAATGCTAAGGAAATAAGTGGAGCAGGGATAAGTTGCATTATTGGCGAAGATAATATTTTAGTGGGTAATAAAAAATTATTAAAATATAACAAAATAGATGTAGAAGAAAATAAAAAACTAGGTACAATTGTATATGTTGCTAAAAACAAAAAGTTACTTGGGTATATAGTAATAAGTGATAAAATAAAGACAAATGCTAAAGAAAGTTTAGATAAACTAAGAAGCGATGGCATAAGTAATTTAGTAATGTTATCTGGTGATGCTGAAGAAGTAGTAAATATTATTTCAAAAAAGTTAAATTTAGATAAAGCATATGGTAATTTACTTCCTCAAGATAAGGTGAATATTTTAGAAGAATATAAAATGAAAAATAAAACAGCTTTTGTTGGTGATGGAATAAATGATGCTCCGGTTATAAAATGTGCAGATGTTGGTATAGCTATGGGAGGAATAGGTAGTGATGCTACAATTGAAGCTAGTGATATAGTTTTAATGAAAGATGATTTAAGTAATCTTGCTGATGCTATCAAAATAAGCAAAATAACAAAGAAAATAGTATTGTCTAATATTATATTTGCCATAATGTTTAAAATAATTATGTTAGTACTTGCAATTTTAGGTATAACACCAATATGGCTTGCTGTATTTGCAGATGTCGGAGTAACTATAATATCTGTGTTTAATAGTTTAAGAATATTTATAAAGAAACTATAAATATTCTTTTTTTGACAAATTTTCACAAAAATATCATTTTTATATTTACAAGACATAAATTATATAGTATAATTTTATTACGTCATTGGGATGTAAAGAAAAAAATAAAAAGAAATTTTCAAAAAACTATTGCAAAACTTAAAAAAATAGTGTAAAATGAAAAAGGTTTTGTTAGTGGGCTTGTAGCTCAGCTGGTTAGAGCGCACGCCTGATAAGCGTGAGGTCGGAGGTTCAAGTCCTCTCAACCCCACTTTCAGGATAACAATTCCTGAGAAAAATAAATATAGAACTGACCCGGGGGTATAGCTCAGCTGGGAGAGCACCTGCCTTGCAAGCAGGGGGTCAGGGGTTCAAATCCCCTTACCTCCACTAGGATGAGAGATCATCCTTCATTCGTTCTTTGAAAACTGCATATGATAGATAAGACATCAATTATTCTATTCCTAGAAATATAAGAATAAAAAGAGGCCGCAAGTAGATGACGCTACATCGAAAGCGACCTGTTGCGAAAGCGACGAAAGAGGTTAAGCAAAAAAGAGCACAGGGCGGATGCCTTGGCACCGGAAGCCGAAGAAGGACGTGATAAGCTGCGAAAAGCCACGGGGAGGAGCAAATATCCGATGATCCGTGGATATCCGAATGGGGAAACCCACTTGAGAAGATCTCAAGTACTGTTAAGTGAATACATAGCTTAACAGGGGGAACGGGGGGAACTGAAACATCTAAGTACCCCCAGGAAGAGAAAGAAACATCGATTTCCTAAGTAGCGGCGAGCGAAAGGGAAAGAGCCCAAACCGGTGGTGTAAGCCACCGGGGTTCGGACTGCGTAAGGAATTGACAAAGGCTAGAAGAATGTATTGGAAAATA
>Ga0256404_1012907_pt1 | contig 10733 bp, 4 predicted proteins | sample RumenRJG_01DNA_FD_185990 | JGI IMG/M metagenome (GOLD analysis project Ga0256404, IMG submission 185990) | Bovine rumen microbial communities from Lethbridge, Alberta, Canada - RJG_01 | ecosystem: Host-associated > Mammals > Digestive system > Stomach > Rumen | place: Canada: Alberta | collected...
TGATGAGCAAAATCTTTTTCTTTGCCATGAGATAGCATGAGATAATTTGTGGGCAAGACATAATGCGTCCTACCTATTCAGGGTGCAAAATTACATAAAAAAGGAGAGGTGAGGAAGAAAAAAATTAAAAATATAGAAATGTTGTAACCTTTCTTTTGCCCGTTCGTTTTAAGTATGTATCTTTGAGGTACCAATTCAAGAGAACGAAGCGTCTCAGAAGAAGTAAAACAGAGTAATAAAAACAAGTCTAAACTATATGGAATTCGTTGACACAAACGTTGACAAGAACTATTGTCTCATTCTTGCAGGCGGAAGAGGCCAGCGCCTGTGGCCCTGCAGCCGTGAGAGTTGTCCAAAACAGTTTATAGATTTCTTTGGCACAGGCCGTACGCAAGTGCAGCAGACGTGGGATCGTATGACGAAGATCATCGCGCCGGAGCACGTTTATATCAGTACCACGGTGCAGTATCTCGACCTCTTGAGAGAACAGTTGCCCGGTGTAGAACAAGACCATATTCTCGTAGAGCCTATCCCACGCAACACAGCGCCGAGTATGGCATGGGCCAACCATCGCGTCTCAGAAATCAATGATGATGCGGTGATGATCGTCGTACCCAGTGACCAGCTCATCCTCAACGATGAGATGTTCCAGAAGAATGTCTCAGAAGCCATGGCGTTTGCCGCCACTCACAATACGTTCCTCGCTATGGGTGTCAAACCGACGCGCCCAGAGCCTGGCTATGGCTATATCCAGACCGACGGCTTTGTGGAAGGCAGCATCTATCAGGTGCGGAGTTTCACGGAGAAGCCTGACCGCGAGTTTGCAAAGATGTTCATGGACAGCGGCGAGTTTGTGTGGAACACGGGTATCTTCGTCTCCAACACGAAGAATACGCGTACGATGTTCTCGAAGTTCCTCCCGCCCGTTCTGCGCAACCTCGACAAGCAGTATCCCCACGCTACGCATGAGCAGGAAGTGGCGTATATGGACGAGTTCTTCCCCTCTTACCCCAATCTCTCCGTAGAGTCGGAGGTGCTCGACAAGTTGGAGAATGTCTGCGTGATGAAATGCGACTTCGGTTGGGCTGATCTCGGCACGTGGCACGGTATCTATGAAGCACTGCCGAAGAACAACGATGACAATGTCGTTGTCGACTCGGATGTCTACATGGAGAACAGTCACCACAATGTCATCAAGCTCCCCAAGGACCGCATGGGTGTCATCAGTGGTCTCGACGGCTTCATCGTGGCGGAGAAAGACAATGTGCTGTTCATCTGTAAGAAGGAAGACTCCTCTGCCCTCGTCCGCAAGTATGTCAGCGAGATACAGTTGAAGAAGGGGGAGAAATACGTTTAAATAAATGAAGTATCTCTGTTCACTGTTTATAGCACTTCTCTTCCTCTCCGCTTGTACCGGTAGTCATTCTTACCGGTACCGCATTGGCGTGTCACAATGCGTAGGCGGAAAATGGAGGGAGAAGGTGAACGACGAGATGCTTTCAGCCCAGCACCTCTACGGCAACGAAGTGAAGGTAACCATTGCCAATGCAGACAACGATACAAAGCGGCAGGTACGACAGATCGACTCTCTCGCTGCCTCAGGCGTTGACTTGCTCATCGTGGCGCCTAATGAATATAAGACCATTTCGCCAGCTATCATCCGTGCCAAGCAACGCAGTATCCCCGTGGTGCTCTTCGACCGCAAGGCGACGACGAATGACTTCACGGCTTATATCGGAGGCGACAACATTGAGGCTGGACGCGCTATGGGTCATTATGCGCTCTCACTGCTGCGTGAACATAGCTATGACCATACGCCACGTGTGCTGGAGATTACAGGTGGTACCACATCCTCCCCTGCCCTCGACCGTCACAAGGGATTCTCATCTGTATTATCAAAAGAAAAGAATGTCGACTATCAGTTTGTCAATACCGATTGGTCTTCAGAGCAGGTCTATAAGGCGATGCACGACTGGTTGAACAATCTTCCCGTTCCTGATATCGTGTTCTGCCACAGCGACCTCGCTGCGATGAACGCTTACAAAGCCGCACAGGAGAAGGGCGTGGCAAAGGATATCCTCTTCCTTGGTATTGATGGCTTGCCAGGACCCGGTGAGGGTATCGATGCGGTGGAGAAAGGGATCTTTGCCGGGACTTATGTCTATCCTACTCACGGAGAGGAAATCATCAAGTTAGCACTCGATATCTTGCAAGGTCGCAAATACAAGCGCGAGAATATCATGAAGAGCGTCATCGTAACGCCCGACAACGCCTCTATCATGCAGCAGACCAGTACAGAACTTCAACGGCAGGGCCATGACTTGCTCATCCTGCAAGACAAGTTGGAGAACTATTTCGGACTGTACAACACTCAGAGGATGATTACCATCGTGAGTATTGTTGCCATCATACTCCTCATCATTGCCTTGCTGCTTATCTGGAGGATTGTCGTCATCACGCGCCGACTCAACCGCAAGGAGAAGGAAATTAACCGGGAGCAGACACTCTTCTATACCAATGCCCGTCACCAGCTCCGCACACCACTGACGCTTATCGAAGGACCTATCAAGGAACTCGCTGCTTCTACCAATCTGAAAGGAAATGAGCGTACCTTGGTCGATATCCTTCAGAAGAATGTGGCGCAGCTTTCACATATCGTTTACGATGTGCTCAACTTCAAGCCTGATACAGTTGAAGAGGAAAGCAAGGAGACGGCTCAATCCGTCTCCGACACTAACGCCTCCGTGCAGTCGGCTCGCTTGGAGATGTTGACCGATGACAACAAGGAAGGCTTCCCCACAGTACTCATCGTGGACGACAATGACGACATGCGCCGTTACCTTCGCACATTGCTCACGGGCAAGTATTATGTCACTGAGGCAGCTGATGGCGAGAGTGGACTGAGAGTCGCTCGCGAATCGGTACCGGATATCATTGTCAGTGATGTGATGATGCCTGTCATGGACGGTCTCCAGTTCTGCCGGAAGATCAAGGACGATACGATGACCTCCCATATCCCTGTTATCCTCCTCACAGCCCGTAGCACGGAGGACCAGCAGGTCGAAGGCTTGAGCAGTGGAGCCGATGCCTACATGACGAAGCCGTTCAGTGCCAGTCTGCTGTTAGCGCGTATCGATAATCTGCTGAAGAGCCGTGCCCAGCTCCGCCACCTTTTCGACGGCAAGGATCAAGACGAGCAGGCCGAGGAGGAGAAACTCGCTTCGCCTGACCGCGAGTTTATCAACCGTCTGAAGACTGTCATTCAGAAACATCTCTCGGAGAGCAATCTCAAGATGGATGACCTCGGGGCCGAGATGGGCATCAGTCGTGTGCAGCTCTACCGAAAGGTGAAAGCCTTGACGGGGCTCTCGCCCGTTGAGCTCCTCAAGCAGATGCGACTTCAGAAGGCTTACTCCCTTCTCCAGCATTCTTCGCTGTCCGTCTCAGAGATTGCTTACGACACCGGTTTTAGCTCTCCCGCCTACTTCTCCACTTGTTTCAAGAAGCAGTACGGGAAATATCCTACAGAGATAAGGGTTCAATAACATCGTTCGTCGAACGCCAAACGATTTTCCGTCGAACGCCAAACAATCGTTTGTCGAACGCCGAATAATCGTTTGTCGAACGTCAAATAATTGTCTGTCGAACGCCAGCAGATCTGCTACCATGTGTCAGCCGATTTGCTGCCACGTGCCGGACAATGTTCTTTCATTTGAAAAGTGCCTCGGAGAGGCACAATCTTTGATAACCCCAGACTAAAGGAGCGATAGCGACTGCAGTCTGGGGATTTTTGAATGTGTGCAGATACATGACCTCCAGCCTCGGAGAGGCTGACTGCACGTAGTGCGCAATGTCGTTAATGAGTTGTATCCAACATAGCGCGCCAAGGCGCATTCAGCCTCTCCGAGGCTGAGAATCAGTTAATTCGTCCTCTGCTTAAGCCCCAGGCTACGTCGCTACGCTCCTTGCCTGGGGTTATGAAGAATTCAGCCTCTCCGAGGCTGTGTAATGTGTCGCGTGTCGAAAAATCGGCTGTCACGTGTCGAATAATCGGCTGCCACGTGTCAAATAATTGGCTGTCACGTGTCAAACAACATGCTGTCACGTGTCGAACAACTGGCGGACACGTGTAAGACGATGAGAATAAGGCTTTTAATAATCAGACATACACTTTAAATCTTGTTACATGTAACAATATTGAAACCTTTTGAACGTAATTTTTAAGCCTCGAATGCTATAAGTCGTTAATTTTGCAGCGTTACTTGAAAACATCAATAAAAGATAACGTAGAAAACACATAATTAACAACTTAAAAACAGTAGGCATGAGACATCTCAAGTTCTTCTTGCTGGCACTTATGGCTTCGGCTACTGTATCAGCATTCGCACAAAACGGAGACATCACTGTTTCGGGAACTGTCGTTGACAACAATGGCGAGCCGGTCATCGGTGCGTCTGTCATCCAGAAAGGCACCTCTAAGGGTGCTGTTACCGACCTCGACGGTCACTTCTCCGTAAAGGTTCCGCAAGGTACGACCCTTACTATCTCTTACATTGGCTTCTCCACGCAAGACGTGAAGGCCGCTCCAAATCTTCAAATCAAACTAACAGAAAATTCCAAAGAACTTAGCGAAGTTGTTGTTACAGGTTATCAGGTCCAGCGTAAGGCTGACTTGACGGGTGCCGTATCTGTTGTAAAAACAGAGGGCATCACAACTTCTCCGGATGCAGATCCGATGAAGTCATTGCAAGGTAAAGTGGCAGGTATGACCATTACAGATACTGGTTCACCAAGCGGAACGGCTACGGTGAGAATTCGTGGTATTGGTTCTTTCAATTCTTCTCAGGATCCTCTTTTTATTGTTGATGGTGTGCCAATGACCGGAAGTCTCAATACCCTTAACAATAATGATATTGAGAGCATGCAAGTCTTGAAGGATGCTGCTTCTGCTTCTATCTATGGTAGCCGAGCTGCTAACGGTGTGATCATTATTACCACAAAGCATGGTAAGAAGAGCGATAAGATCAATGTAGACTTCTCTACAAACCTCACGGCACAGTTCTATACTTCTCAGTCGAAGATGAAACTGCTCGATACCAAAGGTTACGCTACGGCAATGGCACAAGCTGCGCTTAATGATGGTCTTGATCCTGTGGCTTATGCCAGCAACTACGGCCTCTCGCTCGATGCGTCACAAGGCATCGGCATCACGGTATGGAACCCTGCAACAAGCCAGTATCAGAACTATACGGTGAATGGCCTCTATGATGGTTACATCAACAGTAAACGTACAATGGTTTGCTCTGATACCGATTGGGTGGATGCTATTTCACGTACAGGTTTCTCGCAGAACTATAATGTAGCATTGTCTCGGGCTACTGATAAAGGCTCAGCACTGTTCTCTGTTGGTTATAAGAACAACAGCGGTATCTTAAAGTATACCGATTTCCAGAGTATTTCCGCTCGTATGAACAGCTCGTTTAATGTGAACAAGTATGTTTCTGTGGGTGAGAACTTCACATTGTCTTATACAAAACAGGTCGACTCCGCTCCTATGGAGAACGCTCTGAAAATGTCGCCAACCGTTCCTGTCTATGAGGTTGACGGTACGACCTTCGCTGGTCCCGTAGGTGGTATGAGCGACCGTCAGAATCCGCTGCGCGAGCTTTACCAGAACAAAGACAACCATCTCGATTATTGGAAGCTCTTCGGTAATGCTTATATTGACATTAAGCCGATGAAAGGTCTTGTGTTCCGCTCTAATTTCGGTATCGACTACACAACATCGTTCATCAATGCTCTTACACATACGTTCAAGTCGGATATCGTCAATAACAATATTGCAAAGACCGACTTAGGCCAGACCAATAATACTAACTACACGTGGTCTAACACCCTCAACTATCTGTTTGACATTCAGAAGAAACATCATTTCAACGTGCTCCTCGGTTCTGAGATCAATAAGCAGAGCTGTGTAGACTTCCATGCTATTTCTGAGGGTTACGCCCTTGAGGATGTAAATTATATGTGGCCGAATGCCGCAACAGGCACCATGCGTAACACAGGTGCTAAGGTTGGCTACCGCTTGGCTTCCTTCTTCGGCAAGGCTGACTACAACTACAACGACTTGCTGCTGGCTTCCTTCACGCTTCGTCACGATGGTAGCTCCCGTTTCGGTAAGAATCACCGCTGGGGTAACTTCCCTGCAGCCTCTCTTGGTTTCCGTTTCTCACAGTTGCTGCATGAGAAATGGCTCGATGATGCCAAGCTCCGCCTCTCTTGGGGTAAGACTGGTAACCAGGGCATCGACAACAATGCACACTACGGCCTTTATGTTGCTGACTATGGATTGGATCGCGTCACCTCTACGGCTTATGATCTTTACGAGGCTGGCTCAGGCACATATCCTTCGGGCTATCGCGCTACACAGACGGCAAACGATGATCTGAAGTGGGAGACAACGACACAATACAATATCGGTCTCGATTATACGATGTTCAACGGCAGCTTCTATGGAACAATTGATGCTTACATCAAGAACATCGACGACATGCTGATTAACCCTGCATTCCTTGCTGTCATGGGTGAGGGTGGCAACCGCTGGTCCAACGGTCCTTCGCTTCGCGACTGGGGTATGGAGTTCACCGCCGGCTATCGTAAGACATTGGCTTGTGGCTTAGGTCTCGACCTCAACGGAAACCTCGATTTCTATCGCAACCGTGTCACGAGTCTGCCTTCTTCCACGACCGGTTCATACGCTCACACTTATACAGAGAACCTCGTTCAGGCTAAGAAGCCTTATGGTTCTGTCGTTGGTTATGTTGCAGAAGGTCTGTTCCAGAACCAGGCGGAAGTGGATGCTTCCGGTCAGCCCAATGCACGTGTCGGTGGACTGAAATATGCCGACCTCGACAATAACGGTGTGATCAACGAGAAAGACCAGACATGGATTCTCGATCCTGTTCCTGCCTTCTCTTATGGTCTGAATATCGGACTGAGCTACAAGAACTTCGACTTGACAATGTTCTGGCAAGGTGTTGCTAATGTGGATGTCTATAATAATCAGAAGTTCCAGACCGACTTCTGGAGCATCACGGATGCTGGTTCCAACAAGGGTAGCCGTATGCTCGGGGCATGGACAACAGACAACACAGGCTCTTCCATCCCGGCACTGACAACCAACAACACCGCTGATGAAGGCCGCGTATCTTCTTACTTTGTTGAGAATGGCTCGTATCTCAAGCTCCGTACCTTGCAGATTGGTTACAACCTTCCTGAATCTCTCTTGAAGAAGTTGCTGATGACAAAGGCACGTGTCTATGTCTCCGGACAGAACTTGCTCACCATCAAGAGCAGCAGCCTCACATGCTCTGACCCTGAGAACCCCAACTGGAACTATCCTCTCCCGACATCCGTTTCTTTCGGACTGCAAGTAGGTTTCTAAGCAATAACAACATCTCTTTTATCTGAGAACAATATATTATGAAAACGATTCATATCAATATAAAAAGCATTGGCAAGAAGGTTGCCATGCTCTGCGTCGCAACACTGACGCTCGCTTCCTGCGACAACTATCTCGACTACAAGCCTACAGCTGTGGTCGATGAGGACAAGGCCTACTCCGATCCTGACGGAATGGTCACCAGTGCTTACGCCATGCTCGGCGACTGCTGGTATCAATATCCGTTCAACCTTTGGCCTTATGGCGACCTGGCTTCAGACGACTGTCTGAAGGGTGGCTCGGGTACAACTGATACTGATTATCACTCTGTGGAGATCTTCTCTACCCTGACACCGACCTTAGGTCCTCTTGATGAACTGTGGTATCGTTTGTATAGCGCCATCTCCCGTTGCAACCGTGCACTGATTGCTCTCGATGAGAACGGCAACAGCGTCCTCGGTGAGGCTACGACAAAGCAACGTATTGCTGAGGTGAAGTTCCTCCGTGCACACTTCTACTACAAGCTTTTCATGGTGTTCAACAAGATTCCATGGATTGATGAAGAGGCCTACAAGAACAATACACAGGAGCAGACACGCAACGATGTCCTGACTCATGAGCAAATGTGGGACAAGATCATCGGTGACTTCAAGGTTGCTTACGATGATCTGCCCGAGACTCCTTCGGATGGTGCTGGAAGAGCCAACAAGGTGGCTGCTGCCGCTTACCTCGCTAAATGTTACCTGCAGCGTGCCTGGGGCAATGGTTATGAGGACAGCACCGGTGTGAACTTCATCAACAAAGACTACATGCAGAAGGTTGTCGACTATACCGAAGTCGTGGTCAAGTCCAACTATGGTTATCTTGAGGATTATGGTGACATCTTCCTCCCCGACTACAAAAACAGTAAGGAGAGCATCTTCGCCGTGCAGACAAGTGATTACAAGGATGACCATACAACCTACGGGCGTGCCAACTGGTCAAATACGCTCAACGGCGTATGGGGTATTTGGTCTTGTGGCTGGGACTTCCAGAAGCCTTCACAGGATTTCGTCAATGCCTTCAAGACAAGCAACGGTCTGCCTGAGTTTAACGATTATGACAAGACAAACGATTATCCTGTCAACGGTAAACCGACATCACAGAAGTGGGATCCGCGTTTGTTCCATACAGTAGGTATGCCGACCTTCCCTTACAAATATGAGTCACAGTACACACTGACCAAAGCCAATTCTCGTACCCCGAACACTTACGGTTATTACACAACGTTGAAGTGCGTACCGCAGCGTAGTAAGGGTGAGACTTACAATAGTCCTTGGCAGGCTTTCGCTATGAACGAATATGTCATCCGCTACACCGATGCTATGCTCGACCGTGCAGAGGCACTCATTGAACTGGGCTGCTTGGAAGAGGCTCGCACCATTATCAACAATATCCGTCAGCGTGCTGCCAACTCTATCAGCAAGCATATCGAGTATGCTGCCGACCAGTGCCAGATCAGCCTCTATCCCGAGTCTTATTTCAAGGACAAGGAGACAGCCCGCGAATGCCTGCGCTGGGAGCGTCGCCTGGAGATGGGTCAGGAGCACGAGCGCTTCTTTGACCTGCGCCGCTGGGGCCTCCTCTCCTCTACACTGAATTCTTACTTCACACGTGAGGCTAAAGACTCTTATGATGGTCAGACTTACGCACAGTACTACAAGGATGCCCACTTCACAAAGGGTAAGAACGAGTACTTCCCTGTACCTTACAACCAGATGTTCTACATCCCGGGACTGTATACACAGAATAAGGGATATTAAATTTCTGATTACTTCTTATGGTGGCCGCCACTTGGAGCGGCCACTGCAACCGAAAACCATCAATCAATTAGAATTAAATGAAAACCATTCAAAAACATTTCATTGCATGCTCTTTAGCATTGCTCAGCCTCTCTGCAACGGCTCAGAAACTTGCACCTCAAGTCCTCAGTGACACCCAGGTAATGCTACGTGTACCCACAAGCAGCAAGTATCTGCTGCTGCCGGTGGAGGAGAGCGTGAACAACGACCACATTCGTGTGATCTATAATAATAATGTGGTGAGAGAACTCAATGTGCGACTCGCCGTGAACAAGGCCGACTACTACGTACCACTACCCTTGCAAGGGGAGCATAAAGGTAATCTGCTGCTCGACATCACGATGAACCGAGGCGATGCCGCCAACTCAGCCAGTAAGGCTGCGACGGGCGATTTCGCCTGCTGGAAGCTCCTGCAGCTCAGCGATACCTTCAACATGAAAAACCGCGAAAAGTTCCGTCCTGTCTATCACCATACACCCGCCTACGGATGGATGAATGATCCTAACGGCATGTTCTACAAGGGTGGTGTATGGAACATCTATTTCCAGCACAATCCCTTCGGCTCACAGTGGGAGAACATGACATGGGGACACTCTACCTCGACCGATCTCATGCACTGGAAATATGAGGGTGACGCCGTCCTTCCTGATGCGCTCGGTACCATCTTCAGCGGCTCTTCCGTGGTTGACAAGAACAATACAGCCGGCTTCGGTGCTGGCGCTGTCATTGCTTACTATACCTCTGCCGGAAAGGTACAGAAACAGTGCATGGCAGTGAGCACCGATGGCGGCATGACGTTCACAAAAGATGTCGACAACCCCGTGCTCGTGTCCAATATCCCCGACTTCCGCGACCCGCACGTCTTATGGTATGAACCCGAGAGTAAGTGGATCCTCATTGTCTCCGAGAAGCAGCACATGAAGATCTTCTCTTCAAAGAACCTGCGCGACTGGACCTTTGAGAGTGACTTCGGAGAAGGCTATGGCTCACACGACGGTGTGTGGGAGTGCCCGGATTTGCTTGACATGAAGAATGGCAAGTGGGTTCTCGTTTGCAATATCAACCCGGGTGGACCCTTCGGAGGCTCAGCTACACAATATTTCACCGGCTCCTTCGATGGACATAAGTTCACTTGCGACACTGATCCTTCGGTGAAGAAATGGATGGACTGGGGTAAGGATCACTATGCTACGGTCACGTTCGACAATGCACCTGACGGCCGACATGTCGCCATGACCTGGATGAGTAACTGGCAGTATGCCAACCAAGTGCCGACAAAGCAATACCGCTCCGCTAACGGCATCGCCCGCGACCTCGGCTACTTCGAATACAAAGACACAGGCTATGTCAGTGTGAAGCCGTCTCCCGAGGTGCTCGCCGCCTTCTCCAAGAAACCTCAGGCTTCGCTCTCTCCCGCCTGCCGTGTCGATGTGCAGCTTCATAACAATGCG
>Ga0256404_1012908_pt1 | contig 10732 bp, 4 predicted proteins | sample RumenRJG_01DNA_FD_185990 | JGI IMG/M metagenome (GOLD analysis project Ga0256404, IMG submission 185990) | Bovine rumen microbial communities from Lethbridge, Alberta, Canada - RJG_01 | ecosystem: Host-associated > Mammals > Digestive system > Stomach > Rumen | place: Canada: Alberta | collected...
CTCTATAACGTGTTTAGCGAGTTCTTGGATGACCTGTCAGAGGATGTGCTTCCGAACGAGGCGACCGGCTTCAAGCAGAGCAAGATCTGGAGCATGCTTTATGATTTCCAGAAAGATGCCGTCCTCGCTATCATCAATAAGCTGGAGAAATACAATGGTTGTATTCTGGCGGATAGTGTTGGCCTTGGTAAAACATTCACTGCACTGGCCGTCATCAAATACTATGAGAACAGAAATAAAACAGTTCTTGTTCTGTGCCCGAAGAAACTGTGCGAGAACTGGAATACATATAAAGATAACTATGTGAATAATCCTATCGCTTCCGACCGATTGAACTATGATGTGCTATTCCATACAGATCTTTCGAGGAACGGTGGCACATCGAACGGATTAGATCTGGATCGTTTAAATTGGGGAAATTACGATCTGGTCGTGATCGACGAGTCGCATAACTTCCGCAACGGTGCCGGTACCCACGCCAATACGCAGGAGAACCGTTATGTGAAGCTGATGGACAAGGTAATTCGGGCTGGTGTGAAGACGAAGGTGCTTATGTTGTCAGCCACCCCGGTCAATAACCGTTTTGTGGATTTGAAGAATCAGCTGGCGCTGGCATACGAGGGCAACTCTGAGTATATCAATGACAAGCTCGATACAAAGAAACCGATTGAAGAGATTTTCCGTCAGGCACAGAAAGCCTTTAATGCATGGAGTAAGTTGGAGCCGGAAGCACGGACGACGGATGCCTTGCTGCGGACACTGGATTTTGATTTCTTCGAGGTGCTGGACAGCGTAACGATTGCACGTTCCAGAAGGCATATTGAAAAGTATTATGATACAGCTGAGATCGGCAAATTCCCAACAAGGCTCAAGCCGATATCGCTCAGGCCTTCTATGACAGACCTGAACAGCGCCATTAACTACAACCAGATTTATGAGCAATTGATGCTCTTGACGCTGTGCATTTATACACCGTCAAATTATATCTTCCCCAGCAAGCTGTCGAAGTACATTGACCTGACCCACAACAAGGGGAACAATCTGACGCAGCGAGGCCGTGAACAAGGTATCCAGCGACTCATGAGTATAAACCTCCTGAAGCGACTGGAAAGCTCTGTGTATTCCTTCAAGTTGACGCTCACTCGTATTCTCGAACTGATCCAAGGAACGATCAAGGCGATCAACGACTTCGAGAAATATGGTAACGCCAACCTTGATATGTTCGAGGCTTCTGACAGTGACTTCGATATGGAGGACAGCAATACTGACTTCTTCACAGTTGGCAAGAAGGTAAAGATCGACCTTGCCGATATGGACTATAAGACTTGGAGAACAGAGCTGCAGCAGGACGCAGATACGCTGGAGCTTCTGACATTAATGATTGCTGACATTACTCCTGAGCACGACCTAAAGCTACAGACATTATTGAATCTGCTGGATGATAAAATGCGCCAGCCGATTAATGAGGGTAATAAGAAAGTTCTGATCTTCTCGGCTTTCTCGGACACTGCTGAGTATCTATACGATCAGGTCAGCAAATACATGAAGAGCAAGTACAGCCTTGATACTGCTGTCATTACCGGAACGATTGATGGCCGGACAACGGTCAAGGGGCTAAAGGCAACACTGAATAACGTTCTGACCTGCTTCTCGCCGATATCCAAGAGCCGCGACGTCCTCATGCCGGGAAGCACTACAGAGATTGATGTTCTCATAGCAACGGACTGTATTTCGGAAGGTCAGAACTTGCAGGACTGCGACTATCTGGTGAACTACGACATTCACTGGAATCCGGTGCGCATCATCCAGCGCTTTGGTCGTATAGACCGTATTGGCAGCAGAAACCAGTTTATTCAGTTGGTAAACTTCTGGCCGGATATGACGCTGGACGATTATATCAACCTCAAGTCTCGGGTCGAAACCAGAATGAAAATATCCATCATGACTTCGACCGGAGATGACGATCTGATCAATCCGGAAGAAAAGGGTGACCTCGAATATCGTAAGCAGCAGTTGAAGCGGCTGCAGGAAGAGGTCGTAGATATCGAGGATATGTCCTCCGGCATCTCTATCATGGATCTTGGCCTGAATGAGTTCCGGCTGGATCTTCTGGAGTATATCAAGACACACGATAATCTTGATAAAAAGCCGAAAGGTCTGCATGCTGTTGTACCTGCAGACGACGAGAATCCGGAAGGCGTGATCTTCGTACTGAGGAACATTAATAACAGCATCAATATAGATAACCAAAACCGCATACACCCGTTTTATATGGTCTACATTGGGATCGACGGAGATATCGTGTGCGATTACCTGAATCCGAAAAAGCTGCTGGATACAGTACGTTTACTGTGCCGTGGTAAAAAGGAACCGGTACTTTCCCTTTGCAGAAAGTTTAATGCCGAAACAGATGATGGCCGTAACATGCAGGAGGTCTCGGAGCTTCTGAATGATGCGATCAATTCCATCATCGATGTTAAGGAAGACAGTGATATTGACAGTCTATTCTCGGCAGGAGGCACATCGGCGCTGATGTCAGAGATCAGTGGGCTGGACGACTTTGAGTTAATCTGCTTCCTCGTAGTGAAATAAGGAGGTGCTGCCGGTGCTGGGATTACCCAAAAGCACGGAGTTCAATAAGCGAATTCCAAAACAGAAATTTTATGAAAACCTATCGGTGACACCTGCATTGAAGCGAGTGTTCATTGATCAGATTAAAGTCATCTATTGGAGAAATAAGGTGGCAGCAACCACGATGAATCTGGCTGCAGGTGATACAGTCACAGAAGTGGAGGTGTTCGAAGTCAGGCTCTCTGCTCCGCAGCTGGACATGTCGGTGCTTCGCCAAATCGATAAAGAGATCCCGTATCACATCGTTTTCCTTTTGGAGTATGACGGGAAGTATCAAGCATGGACGGCCTACAAAGAGACCGCTGCTTCTGGGAACAATGCATTTAAGGTGGGGACATACTATCACACCGAGTGGCTTCCAGAATCGGAGCTACCACTAAAGGTAGATGGCCTGAACATCGACAAGGTATATGAGAACTTTGTGCGGCAGATTGCCGGGGATGCACTGCAGACCGATACGGGCGAGACCTTAAAAGAGTCGGTCGAGCGGGACGAGAGGCGGCATCAGCTGGAAAAACAGATCACCGCGCTGCAGGCCAAGGTAAGAAAAGAAAAACAGCTGAATAAGCAGGTGCAGTTGAACACCGAGCTGAAGAAGCTACGAAAAGAACTGGAGGAAATCTAACATGGAAAAGATGAGAATGGAGTCAGTTGATATGACCGCACAGAACATTGACAGGATTGCTGAGCTATTTCCGAATTGCATCACTGAGGCTTTGGACGAGGAACACAGTACGCCGGAGCATAAGGTGTATAAGAAAGTTGTTAATTTCGATCTCCTGAAGCAGATGCTCTCCGGTGAAGTGCTGGATGGCGATGAGGCTTATGAGTTTACATGGGTCGGCAAGAAAGCTGCTATCGTGGAGGCTAATAAGCCTATCCGTAAAACACTTCGTCCCTGCCCGGAAGAAAGTGTAGATTGGGAATCAACAGAGAACATTTATATTGAGGGCGATAATCTTGAGGTTTTGAAGCTCCTTCAAGAGAGCTACCTTGGTAAAGTTAAGGCAATATATATCGATCCGCCATACAATACTGGTCATGATTTTATATATCCAGACACCTTTATTATGGATAATGAAGACTACGATTCTGGAACTGGATATTTTGATGAAGATGGCAATGTTAATTATCAGAGAGAGAATTCTGCCTCTGCTGGCAAATATCACTCTGATTGGTGTTCCATGCTTTATTCAAGACTAATGCTTGCACGTAATCTTCTTGCTGATGATGGAGCCATTTTTGTTTCCATAGATGAGAATGAGCAGGCAAACATCCGAAAACTGTTAGATGAGTCTTTTGGGGAGGAAAACAAAGCCGCAGAATTTATAGTCATTCGCGCCGAAGGCGGCGGAATGGCTAAGCAGGTAATTAAAGGACATGATTACTTGTTTGTATACGCAAAGAATGTTAGCAAGTTTATCCCGCTGGGAAAGCCAAAAGATGTAAGAGGAAAGATTGTCGAACGTGACGGAGAGACGTATTGGATTCAAGAAGACTGGCTAAGAAAAGAGTTCGGTAAATACGGCAATTGTCACTATGAGGAGATCCTTGAGTATAAAGGACAGGCTAAACTTGACGAAATCAATGCGGGTTTAGCAAACGGGGAGTATATATTAATTCCAAAGACGAATGGAATGAATATTGTCGGAAAACTACGCAACCTTAAGGAAGACTCCTCTAAGTTTTATTCTATCTTGAAGCATCTTTCGAAAAACGGAATAGAAGACCTTAAGGCATTAGATATGGATAAGTACTTCAGTTATCCTAAACCGGTTTCCCTGATTAAAGAAATGATATCGGGAATCACTTTGTTTACTGGGAAAAAGGGAGATATCATTCTCGACTTCTTTTCAGGTTCAGCAACAACGGCTCAAGCAGTTATGGAGCTTAATGCCGAAGAAAATGGAAATCGGAAGTTTATTATGGTTCAGCTCCCTGAGCCTTGTGCTGAAACGACAGACGCATATAAGGATGGGTACAGGACAATAGCAAAAATTGGAGAGGAGCGTATTCGTCGAGCGGCAAAGAAAATATCTGAGGAACATCCAGAAGCAATTTTTGATAAAGGGTTCCGAGTTTTTAAGCTGGACGATAGCAATATGAACGATGTCTATTATTCGGCAGGAGACTACAATCAAGGGATGCTGTCCCTTTTGGAATCCAATGTCAAGTCTGACCGCACAGATATAGATTTGTTGTTCGGATGCCTGCTTGAATGGGGCCTTCCTCTTTCCATGCCGTACACCTCTGAGAAGATCGATGGTTTCACAGTACACACTTATAATGACGGAGATCTTATTGCCTGTTTCGATGAGAATATCTCAGACGCTGTAGTGAAGACGATTGCAAAGCGACAGCCTTTGCGTGCCGTTTTCAGAGATAGTAGTTTTAATGGTAGCCCTGCAAAAATCAATGTGGGCGAGATTTTCAAGATGCTCGCTCCGGATACAAGGGTAAAAGTCATTTAAGGAGGCATTCAGATGAGAATACGATACAAGCATCAAAAATTCCAAGCTGATGCCGCCAAAGCTGTTGTAGATGTTTTTGCAGGACAGCCTTATAAAACGCCGTCATATATGATGGACAGAGGCAGCGGAACGTTCCAGATTGGCCTGAATGAAGAAGAGGATTACACTGGGTGGAGCAACCATCGAATCATCCCGGAGTTAAATGATCAGCTGATTCTTGAGCACCTGCAGAAGATTCAGAGAGCCAATCAGATTGCTCCTTCTTCAAAGCTGGAAGGCCGCGCAGATGGTTATAATTTGACTATCGAGATGGAGACCGGTGTCGGCAAAACCTATACATATATCAAGACTATGTATGAACTAAATCGCGCTTATGGCTGGAGCAAGTTCATCATTGTGGTGCCGAGCATCGCAATCCGTGAGGGCGTTTATAAATCATTCGAGATGACGCAGGAGCACTTTGCTGAAGAGTACGGAAAGAAGATCCGCTTTTTCATTTATAATTCATCGCAGCTGACGGAAATCGACCGTTTCGCATCAGATAGCTCTATCAACGTTATGATCATCAACTCGCAGGCATTTAATGCCAAGGGCAAAGACGCTCGTAGGATTTACATGAAGCTGGACGAGTTCCGCAGTCGTCGCCCGATTGATATTATAGCGAAAACCAATCCAATTCTGATTATTGACGAGCCACAGTCAGTTGAGGGTAAGCAGACAAAAGAACGTCTCAAGGAGTTCCATCCGTTGCTTACGCTTCGTTATTCTGCTACGCATAAGTCGGATAGCATCTACAACATGGTCTATCGTCTGGATGCGATGGAAGCATATAACAAGCGGCTTGTAAAGAAGATTGCTGTCAAGGGAATCACTGAGACTGGAAGCACTGCAACCACAAGCTATGTTTATTTAGAAAGTATCAATCTCTCTAAGAGCGATCCGACCGCTACGGTTCAGTTTGATGTTAAACAAGCCAACGGCACTAAGCCGAAGAGCCGTATCGTGAAAATCGGTGATAATCTCTATGACTATTCCAATGGGTTGGAGGAATACAAAGAAGGCTTTGTTGTGAAGTCCATTGATGGACGAGATAATTCTATCGAGTTTTTAAACGGCGTTAAGTTGTATGCTGGCGATGTGATCGGCAAGGTGGATGAAGATCAGCTGCGTCGCATCCAAATACGCGAGACGATTCTGTCCCATATACAGAGGGAACGTCAGCTTTTCTACAAGGGCATCAAAGTTCTTAGCTTGTTCTTCATTGACGAAGTTGCAAACTATCGTGAATACGATGCTGCTGGACAGCCGGTAAACGGAAAGTATGCCACCATGTTCGAGGAGGAGTATCAGGATATTGTCAGCAACTTACAGCTTTCAATAGGTGAGGACGATTATATAAAATACCTGAACAGTATCAAGGCATCAAAGACCCATGCTGGATATTTCTCGGTAGACAAGAAAGGAAAGATGATAAACAGTAAGGTTGGCAGGAAGGAAACAACTTCCGACGATGTCAGTGCTTATGAGCTGATCATGAAGAATAAGGAGTTGCTGCTGGATCGTGATCCCAAGCGGTCGCCGGTGCGCTTCATCTTCTCCCACTCGGCGCTTCGTGAGGGATGGGATAATCCTAATGTCTTCCAGATTTGCACGTTGAAACAAAGTTCCAGCGATGTTCGGAAACGTCAGGAAGTGGGACGTGGTCTACGTCTTTGCGTCAATCAGGATGGTGAACGTATGGATACCAACGCTCTCGGCAACGATGTCCATAACGTAAATGTTCTGACGGTTATCGCCAGCGAAAGTTATGACTCTTTCGCCAAGGGACTTCAGACTGAAATGGCTGATGCTGTGGCTGATCGTCCACGTGCAGTCACTGCGGATCTCTTCATTGGTAAGGTCATTAAAGATGCTCAGGGGAATGAACAGGTCATCGATAGTGATACTGCTCACGCCATCCACTTCGATATGATCGTCAATGGATATATAGACCGCAAGGGAGTACTCACGGACAAGTACTACGCAGATAAAGCAAATGGCGAGATTAAGGTTGCGGAGGAAGTGGCTGATTCTGCTGCGGCTGTCATCGAGATCGTCGATTCTATCTATGATCCGAAGAGCCTGCAACCTGAGAACGCCCGTAGCAATAATGTTGAACTTCAGGTTGATGATGAAAAACTGGCTATGCCGGAGTTTAAAGCCCTGTGGTCAAAGATCAATGCCAAGTCCGTCTATGTGGTTGACTTTGATACTGATGAACTAATCAGGAAGTCCATTGCTTCTCTTGATAGCAAACTGCATGTGTCCAAGATCTACTTTAAGGTAGAGTCAGGCGCAATGGATACTATCAAGTCAAAGGATGATTTGCTTTCCGGAGCTTCGTTCGTGAAAGAAGAATCCGCAAGCTACGGGGTGACTGTGACAGCAAGCTCGAATGTTAAATATGATTTGGTGGGTAAATTGGTGGATGAAACAGGGCTCACACGAAAAGCAATCATTGCTATCCTTCAGGGGATACAGCCAGCTGTTTTTAATCAGTTCAAAGACAATCCGGAGGAGTTTATCCTGAAAGCGGCCTCGTTGATCAATGACCAGAAAGCTACTGCCATTATTGAGCATATTACCTATGATGTGCTTGACGAACACTATGGTATGGACGTCTTCACCGATCCGACCATCAAGGGCAAACTGGGCGTGAATGCGATGAAAGCAAAGAAGCATCTGTATGACCATATAGTCTATGACTCCAGTAATGAGCGTGACTTCGCTACTGATCTGGATACAAACACAGATGTTGCTGTATATGTTAAACTGCCAGACGGTTTTTATATCTCCACACCGGTTGGACATTATAATCCCGACTGGGCGATAGCCTTCTATGAGGGAAAGGTGAAGCACATTTATTTTGTTGCGGAGACAAAGGGCTCTATGAATTCTATGCAGCTTAGGCTGATCGAGGAGTCCAAGATCCATTGCGCGAGAGAACACTTCAAAGCTATCTCCAGTGGAAATGTTGTCTACGATGTTGTGGACAGCTATAAATCCTTGTTGGAAAAAGTGATGAAATAGAAAAATGGATACACGCAGAGAGGTAGTAACATGAAAACAAATGACAGACCACTTACAGACTTGATGAAAGCTGTAGATACTGGTGCAGCTCAACTGCCTGATTTCCAACGTGGCTGGGTATGGGACGATGGACGCATTAAGGCATTAATACTCAGTGTGATTCATAATTTCCCTGTCGGAGCAGCTATGTTCTTAGAGTATGGAAATGAAAGTATCCATTTCAAACATAAGCCAATAGAAGGCTCTGATGCAAATCCAGATACGGAACCAGATGAGCTGATCCTTGATGGCCAGCAACGGCTTACATCTCTTTATAATGCACTTTTCAGCAAAAAGCCTGTTCATACAAAAACGGATAAGGGGAAAGAGATAGACAGGTACTACTATCTGGATATTGAAAAAGCAATCGATCCTGCTGCCGGTGACGACGATGTTGTGATTTCTATTCCATCAACACGGCAGGTAACATCTGATTTCGGTCGGAGAATAGACAAGGATCTTTCTACAAGGCAGCATGAGTTTGAACAGAAGATGTTTCCTCTTAACATGATCCTTGATTCCGGAGAAGAACAGGGCTGGCAAAACGAATACTATGCCTATTACAATTACGATCCGGCGATTATTCAGCAGTTTACAGAACTGTTTTCAAAAATCATTATGCCGACACAGAAGTATGCTATGCCAGTTATCTTACTTGATAAGGAAACTCCTAAGGAGGCAGTTTGTCAGGTCTTTGAAAATGTTAACACAGGAGGCGTCTCTTTAACTGTTTTCGAATTGGTGACGGCCATATTTGCCATGGATGACTTCCAACTTCGTAAGGATTGGGATGACCGCAAAGAGAAGTATTTCTCAGGAGAACTGCTAAACATTGTCACGGCAACAGATTTCTTGACTGCGTTAACATTGCTGTCTTCATTTGAGTCCGGTGGAACGGTGAGCTGTAAGAAAAAGGATGTACTGGCGCTGCAATTGTCAACATACAAGAAGTACGCAGATGATCTCTGCAAAGGCTTTTCTGTCGCTGACAAACTGCTACAGGAGGAACGGATTTTCTCAAACAGAGATTTGCCATACACCACACAACTTATCCCTCTCGCAGCTATCTGCACCGTACTTATGGACGGAAATAGAATTTATACCACCACCGTCAAGAACATGGTCAAGCAGTGGTATTGGTGCGGCGTATTTGGAGAATTGTACGGATCTGCAAACGAAACAAGATATGCAAACGACATAACTCAGGTTATCAAATGGATTACTGCCGGTGGTGATTTACCAAAGACAGTGACGGATTTCTTCTTTAATCCGACACGCCTGCTTGGTCTGCAATCGAGACAATCTGCAGCCTATAAGGGTATCATGGCAATGATCTTGAAGAATCATGCTCGTGATTTTATATCCGGTGCAGAGATGGATTTCTCAACATACTCAAATGAGAAAATTGATATCCATCATATCTTCCCTAAAGATTACTGCATCGGGAAAAAATATGATAAATCCAAATGGAATAGCATCGTGAACAAGACACCAATTTCGGCAAGTAGCAACCGTGAGATCGGTGGTGTGGCTCCGTCAACATATCTTGGGAAACTTGAAAAAAAGGGTTCCGTTCTGGAATCAGATCTGGATGGATATGTAGAAACACATTGGATCGATCATACATTGCTTAGAAATGACGAATTTCAGGACTTCATTATTGACCGAGCCAAGAAACTCCTCAGTGCTATTGAAGTGGCCACTGGTAGAACTATATCCGGCAAGGACTCTGATGAAGTGCAGCAGGCATTCGGTGCTTCATTGATCTAAACCTTTTAACGTTTCCATACTTTTTAACCATAGCAGAAAGGGGTGTCGTTTTTGAGTATAGCAACTGATACAGCACATCATTATCGTACCGCAGGGCACCCTGTCCGACCTGCCTGAAAATGCAGAAAAGCCCATAAAGTGCGCGGATTCCGGGCTTCTGGCACATATGGGCTTTGTATCAAAGATAACGTCTTGATAGATTGTGCAGAGGGCAGTGGTGGTCTTATGGCTACACTATTCAGAGCTATAGGGTTGAGACGGTATAATTCCTTAGACCGATTTCCTAAATTGAGAAGTGCTTCAGGGTTGAGACGGTATGGAATTAGCCGCCTCGCATATAATAAAGTAGGAAGTAGGGTGTAGACCAGTTCCCATTGACGGACGCTCCCCGAGGCCGCAGGAATTGAAAATTTACAAAATCGTGGACAAGTTCCCGATGACAGACGCGATAATCTGACATCAAAATGGACGTATCGAGCCATGTGGAGACCGTGGCTCTGCTAACAAGAACAAATTAAAAGAGGGCCGAAAAAGCCCGATTTACTGGGGTTTCCGTCACCGGGAGCAGAGCGTGCTCGGTGTGATGGAAGCCCTCTTTTTATGTCTGAGGGAACTGGTCAGTGATAGGTTGTGGGAGGTGAGCTTTGTGCTGAAGAAATTTTAGATTTCGCAACCAGCTTTAACATTTCAGAGATATAAATGTTCGGTTTGGTTGGTAGACATGGGTATGCCTTGCAATTAAAATAATGTTA
>Ga0256404_1012909_pt1 | contig 10732 bp, 9 predicted proteins | sample RumenRJG_01DNA_FD_185990 | JGI IMG/M metagenome (GOLD analysis project Ga0256404, IMG submission 185990) | Bovine rumen microbial communities from Lethbridge, Alberta, Canada - RJG_01 | ecosystem: Host-associated > Mammals > Digestive system > Stomach > Rumen | place: Canada: Alberta | collected...
TCTGTTAGGAGCACTGATTCCTGCTCTGTATTACATCTTTTTTGGACACAACAAGGATAAGACAACTAAACAGTTAGGCAAGAACCTGATTATCTTCGGTGTAATAGGCCCCATCGTTTACCTGTTGGAAATGCTGGTCATAGGCGATCCGGATAGTGATTACTACGTGCTTTCGCCGGCTGTTTCTCTGGCTCTGGTTTATCTTAGCAGCAACGTTAATACCCACATGCTGATGGAAACTCAGGCAAAGGTGGAGGCGGTGGAGTCGGATCTAAGAATTGCATCCAAGATTCAGACCGACGCCCTGCCGCCGGTTGCACCGGAGTTTGCCGATCATCTGGAGGTGAGTCTGCGCGCATCAATGAACACGGCAAAAGAAGTGGGTGGCGATTTCTACGATTACTTCACTATAGATGACCACCATATCTGTTTCTTGATTGCCGATGTATCAGGCAAAGGCACGCCTGCAGCCCTATTCATGATGACCACCAAGACCATGATTAAGGATTACGCTCTGACCCACGGAAGTACGGCGGAAATATTCACTGCCGTAAACCAACGTCTGTGTGAAAATAATGAAGAGGGGATGTTTGCAACTGCATGGATTGGGATTTTGGATACGAATACCATGACCCTGCAATATACAAACGCAGGACACAATTATCCCATGTTTAAACGTCTGGGAGAACCTTGCGTTATAATGAAGAAAAACCACGGACTATTCCTAGCCGGTATGGAGGATACAGTATATGGTCAAAGTGAGATGCAGCTCCAAGCGGGAGACCGCCTATTGCTGTACACGGACGGTGTGACGGAAGCCCACAATCCGGGAGGTCAGCTTTATGGAGATGATCGGCTAATGGAAGTGATTAACAAAACAGCCGACGATAGCGGAGAAACTATGATTTCTCATGTGTTAAGCGATGTGAACCAATTTGCAGATAGTGAACCGCAATTTGACGATATTACGATGATTGTTCTTACAATTAAGAAATAGGAGGATTCGAAATGGAATTGAATTTGACTGCTAAAAAGGAGGACGCGGCGCTAATCGTCACCTTGGAAGGAGAGTTGAATACACTTACCGCACCGGAGCTGAAGGATCTCTTGGAAAAAGAGCTTCCCGGAATAAAGATGTTGACCCTGGATTTTTCCGGTTGTGATTATGTTTCCTCCGCAGGGATTCGTGTCTTGCTGGCGACCTTTAAGCAGATGAAGGCGGAGCAGGGTAAAATGAATCTCACAAATGTTGGTGAAAACTTCACGGATGTATTGGAAAACACAGGGCTGGATGCGGTCTTTGATGTTATTTAGTTTGTAAGAGCCTGACGTGAAACAGCTTTTAATATGAACAATTAATATGAAAAAGGAAGAAATAGATGAAGCCGGAAGAATTATGCATACTAGATAGATTGGAAGAAAAACTTGCAGAGAATCCGGACAAGGTGGTTTTGAGTGAGGGCACCACGGAGACGGATATCACCAGAAGGGAGCTTGATATAGTTTCCGGAAAGGTGTACCGCTATCTGAAGGAAAAGGGCTTTGGAAAAGAGGATGTAATAAACATCCTTCTTCCCCGAGGCTGCAATACGGTTGCTGCGCTCATAGGCGTCTGGAAGGCCGGGGCCTGCGCGCTTCTGCTGGAGGACCCATGTCCGAAGGAGATGCTTGCATTTATTCAAAAAAACTCAGGCTGCGCCTTTGTCATTGATGAGCAGGTTTGGGATGAGATAGTGGCTTGTGAGCCGTTGACAGGACATGAACCTTTTGACCTTCATGCGGCTGCATATATCGTTTATACTTCAGGAACCAGCGGAAGTCCTAAGGGTGTGGTTCATGAGTATGGAAGCATCGCCTTGCTTTATGCCTCCAGTCACTGGGAGGGAAGTCCCATGTATTCCGAGGATGACATACTGGGCTTGATTCTACCTCTTAATTTCGTGGCCTCCATCATGTCCATTATATACAATTTCATGGAGGGGTCCACAATTCTAATCGTTCCAAAAGAAGTGGTCCAGTCTCCTCAATCTATTATGAGATACTTCCTACAGCAAAGGGTGTCAGTCACGGCATTGCCCGCTTCATTGGTCCGAATGGTGGACGATTTCGGACCATATCTGAAGAAGATGATGGTGTGCGCTGAGCCTGCCAATGGTATCTGGTGTCCCAGAGAAAAGATGATGATATTTAACGTCTACTGCAGTACCGAGTCCAGCACAATCGTCTGCGCGTCTCTCCTTGATCATCCAAATGAGATTGCTCCTGTGGGCAGACCTCAGTATGGAATAAAAACATTTATCCAGAAGGAAGACGGTAGCCTTGCCAGCAAGGGTGAGGAAGGGGAGTTTTGCTATGAGACCCCCTATACCCGGGGGTATATCAATCTGCCGGAGCTGAATGAGAAGGCATTCCATAATCGCATATTCCACAGCGGCGATTTGGCGGTGGAGATGGAGGACGGCCAGTATCAGATTATCGGTAGAATCAGCGACATGGTGAAAATAAATGGCAATAGGGTAGAACCGGCCCAGGTTGAAGAAGCCATCAAAAAAGTCACGGGCCTACCGTGGGTGGCAGTCCGTGGATTTGCGGATGAAAGCAGGTCATTCCTCTCAGCCTACCACCTGTGTGACATTGATATAAATATAGAAGAGCTGAGAGAGAGGCTTAAAGACCATCTTCCATACTATATGCTGCCATCCTACTTCGTGAAGATAGATGAGATTCCAAAGAACAAAAACGGAAAGCTGGATAGGAAGTCCCTGCCCATGCCTGAAGTTGATACATATCGGGCGGAGTATGTTCCCCCTTCAACTGAAACGGAAATGCTTTTATGCGATGCCATGGCCCGCGTGCTGGAAGTAGAAAGGATAGGAGCTAAGGATGATTTCTATCTGCTGGGTGGAGATTCCCTTTCATCCATGATGCTTCTGGTGGAAGTTGGGCTGGAGGGCTTGAATCTGGAAGACATTTATGCCGGGCGGACTCCTGAAAAGATTGCCAGGATTTATGATGGTAAATCTCACCTGGCACATGAGGATCCGGAGGAAATAGAAGAAAAGAGTAGGGCTTATGCTCATCCCTTAAGTGCCGAGCAGCAGTTTATACTGGCCTACCAAAACGTATCTCCCAATACCACCATGTATAATCTCTACGCATTCTTCCGGGTGGGGGGAGGCATTTCAGCTGAGGAGTTGGCCAATGCAATGAGCTGCGCCATAATGAATCACCCCACCTTACTTACGGAGCTTTTTGTCGGGGACTATGGCACTATTATGCAGAGGTACGTTCCAGAAAAGATGACCCAAATTATACCGGAGAAGATTTCCGATGAGGAGCTGGAAGCCATAAAGGATACCTTGGTTGAGCCCTTTAATCTCATGGAGAATCTTTTGTGGAGGTGCAGGGTCTTTGATGCGCCATCGGGCATTTACATTTTCGCCGATGTGCATCACGTGATATTCGACGGTTACTCCCTGGAGCTATTGTTCAACGATTTTAAGAATGTTCTCACCGGGGAGGAGATGGAAAAGGATTATTATTACTATGTGCTATCTCAGAGAGAGCATGTCATGAGTAAGGAGACACATGAACTGGCTGAGAAGTATTTCACAGAACGGTATGCGAAGGAAAGCTGGGATAAAAATCTGGAGCATGATTTTCTCACCAGCTCAAATACCGCTTCGGATATGACTCTTCCCATGGATATTTCCGAAGAAGAATATGCTGCCTTCAGGCGCAGGACGGGGCTTGGGAAGAATGGGCTCTTTGTCATAGCAGGACTCCTGGCTTTGGCGGTTATAAAGAAAAGTAGTCACGTGATGGTTACCTGGATATTTAACGGGAGAAGAAATCTGCCCTCCATGAAGAGCGCAGGAGTGTTGTACTATGAGCTGCCAGCAGCTCTTACCATCACGGATCAGCAGACATTGGGAGATGTGATTTCCGATATCCGGGAGCAGCTGGACAGAGGTATAGAATACGGCTCATACAGCTATGTGAGACTTGCCTTCCCAACACCGGTGAAGGATGATAGTATCTGCATCTTGTATCAGGGAGATATGTATAAGGTACCTGAGGATAATGATTTCCCCATAGAATATATTGAGCTAACATCCCGGTACGATGCAGCTCAGACCTCGGTGGATGTGGAGGTCTGTGAAGAAGCAGATGGTACAATTCTCTACCTGGATTATGCCGCCAGCCTCTATAAGGAAGAGACTATAGAGGGGTACGGGGAATTGATGATAGAAATGGCCAGAAAACTGGTTCGGACTCAGGACATAACCCGGGTGAGGACAAAGGATTTTATAGGATAATAGTTTTAAATCTTTAAACTGCGACACACCAACTTGGATCCTGCATTAAAAATAGCTATAGCAAAACACCCTTGGCTTAAGAGGCCAAGGGTGCTTTTGATTAATCCTTAATATTACAGTCTGGACTGGTTTATCATCCAGATGGTCTTGCTGTAGGATTCAATTAGTCCATCCATTTTAGCTGATACCAGGTAATTGGATTCTTCGTCAGCCTGTGATTTGATTTCCGACACGCTCTTCAATAGGTAGCTGAAGTCGGATAGAATGTTGTCAAAGATTTCTTTTGTTTCAACATAATCTCCGGAAGCTTCTGTGATTTTGGAAAGTGATGCAAATTCACTAACCTTGGAAACCGGCTTAATACCTGTCATTAGCATTGTTTCTGCAACTTCATCAATCTGTTCTTTGATTTCGTCATAGTAGCCTTCAAGTTTGCTGTGCACCTGGAAGAAAGGATGTCCCTTAACAAACCAGTGATAGCTTTGTAGCTTGTGATAGAATAACACTAAATCTGATAACAATACATTCATCTTATTTTTCATTTTGTTGTCCTCCTTGTTATGTTTGAGTTTGCTAACTCTTGTTAGATATAACATACCCGTGCAGGACGTAGTTAAACATAAAAATGATAATAATTATCAAAAATTTAAAAAGTCTTTAAAAATAGGAGTTGATGAAAGATTATTTTTGTGCTTAAAGATTGATATAGGGAACCCTGTGGTATTAAAAAAATATGAATGAAGCGATTTGGGGATTGATGATTCCTTTCTTAGGAACTGTGGGCGGATCAGCCTGCGTGTTCTTTATGAAGAACCAAATGAATAATCTGGCCCAGAAGGGGCTCACAGGATTTGCTGCAGGAGTGATGGTGGCAGCATCCATATGGAGCCTGATTATCCCTGCTATAGAACAATCTGAGGGGATGGGGAAGATGGCATTTCTTCCTGCCTTTATTGGGTTTTGGATAGGGGTGTTGTTCCTGCTGGTGTTAGATAATGTTATCCCGCATTTTCATGTTGCGGTTGATGAGGCAGAAGGCCCAAGAACAAAGTTAGCAAAGACCACCATGATGGTCCTGGCTGTGACTCTGCATAATATTCCGGAAGGCATGGCAGTTGGTGTCGTATATGCCGGTTATCTTTCCGGATCCGCCGAGATAAGCGTTGGTGGAGCATTGGCCCTTGCTATAGGAATTGCGATACAAAACTTCCCCGAGGGAGCGATTATTTCTATGCCCCTTCATGCTGAAGGAACCGGTAAGGGAAGAGCATTCCTTGGGAGTGCACTATCCGGTTTGGTGGAACCAATTGGCGGATTGTTGACTGTATTGGCCGCCAGTCTATTTATTCCTTTCATGCCGTATCTTCTAAGCTTTGCTGCAGGAGCAATGCTCTATGTGGTAGTGGAAGAGCTTCTTCCGTCGATGTCGGTGGGGGAACATTCTAATATTGGAGTAATATCATTTTCTGCAGGGTTTTCCATAATGATGGTATTGGACGTCGCTTTAGGTTAAGCTAATGTGGCGATTTCACCTCTCATGTTGCGGAAACCCGTATTGTGAAACCAAGGGCTTGGACGTTTATACCGATAAGGTCAGTTACCTCCCAATACTATAATTGGGAGGTTTTTGTTTACCCAAAAGATGCCGCAAAGTAAATCCTGTCGTAAGGCGTATAAGCGGAGTTGCATCCATGATTTATACTCGCCTCATACGCGTAGTCACTACCATCCTACTTGCGAGGTGAAATAGCGTTTAAAACCGCCAAACACATTGAAAATACTTGACCTGGGGGGGTGCTGCGATATCATAGGGGCAAAGAAAAACTGTGTGCAATAATCGAAAGCACTTCTATTATTTCAAGGAGGGTAGTAAATGAAAAAACTTAAAATTGTTGGAATCGTTTTGGCTGCATTGATAGTTCTTGGTGCAATAGGATCGTTGTTCGGCGGCGGTGATGAAAAGAAAGACGAGAATGCTGAGGATAGTACCAAAACTGAAGAAACTACTTCATCTGAAACTACTGAAGAAGAGGAAGTAGAGGAAACAAAAGAGGTAATAACTCTCACAGCAGGTGAAGTTGGTGAATACGGAAAAGAAATAACAATGAATGAAGGAACCGACATGCCAGAGGATCTTATTGTTTATTATCTACCTGCAGGCGATTATACAGTAACTAATGTTAGCCAGTATCCGACTCAAGTGAGCGTATATGGTGGATTCGAGCGTGATGAGACTACGGGCTATGATAACTATACTGAGGTTGGGGATACACCAAGGCTCGAAGTAAATGAATCTGTCGATATTAATGTTCCAGAAGGTTGGTTTATTGAGATTCATGAACCAACAATAATTGAACTTGTAAAGAAGTAGAATAGGAGAAATGATATGGGACTTATGGATAAATTGAAGGAGGAAAGCTCGTTTTCAAACGCGTCCGGGAACAATCAACTACATTATGTTGTATTGCAGGTTTCACTTAAGGAAAAGCTTATTGGAACTGGGTCTAAGAATCTAGACCAACTTGAAGACGTTATAAACAAACAGGCGGCAAAAGGATATCGACTTCATACCATAACCACTGCAGCAGGTGGTAGCGTAGGTTTAGGTGGTGGAGACAGAATACAGGCAACGATGGTATTCGAAAAAATAATATAGTGCGTTACCAATAGAGTAAGTAAAAAGACCGATGTTTTGGCAATGAAGACCGTTGTTGTAAAAAGCATCGGTCTTTCTTTGCTCTATTATATTTAATAGCATACCATGATTTGATGGCGGTGAAGAAAAACGCATAATAGCGGCGAGAACACATCATATGTGTAAAAATCAATCGTTAAGAATTGTCGTTTATTTTAGTGAATGATATAATTATTTCACCTAAGTTAATAGTAGTGAATGTTGAGAGTTTATGCGTCAAAGAGTTTTTGAGATAGTCGAAAAATCAAAAGGTGATGATAAGCTAAGCTCCCTATATGATTATTCTATGATAATAGTCATTGTCGCGAGCCTCATTCCACTTGCTTTTAAAGAGGAAACCAAACTACTATTAATAATAGATCTTATTACAGTTTCGGTCTTTATCATTGACTATATTCTTCGTTGGGCTACAGCAGATTATAAATACGAAAACAAATCAATCACATCTTTCGCAAGATACCCATTTTCAGTGATGGCTATTATAGATCTTCTATCCATTCTCCCTTCTTTGGGAATTCTGAATAGTGGGTTTAAGGTGTTGCGTGTACTGCGAATGCTCAGGGCAATACGTGTTGTTCGAGTCTTTAAGGCATTTCGCTACTCTAAAAACTTAGAAATAATAATCAGGGTTTTAGCGAAATCGAAAAATGCGCTTATTGCAGTGTGTATGCTGGCTGGAGGTTATATTCTGGTATCTGCACTGATAATCTTTAATGTTGAGCCTGATTCATTCAGAAGCTTCTTTGATGCGATATACTGGGCGACGGTGTCTCTTACAACTGTGGGATATGGTGACATCTACCCCGTTTCAACAGTTGGTAGAATCATAACAATGCTATCTTCTATATTCGGCATAGCAATTATCGCGTTACCCGCAGGGATTATAACAGCTGGATATATGAGTGAAATTAATAAAGATAATGACGATGGTCTTCAGTAATGGTTAGGCTGAGGGGAGAGAAATGAAGCAAAACAAACTGATTTTCAAACTATATGTTTTAATCCTTGTTCTTGTGCTAGCATTTCAAATTACGGGATGCTCTATTCTTAACTCTGAAAATGTTTACAAAGCTAATGATAAAGAAGAAACCTCTGAACAGTACGAGGAAGATATAAAGGAATATCAGGAGGAAATCGCAAAGCTTAAAGAAGAAAATGACGAATTATCCTCTGAAATTGAAACCTTAAACAAAAACTACGAAGAAAAAATAAAGCAATTAGAAGAAAGCCCAAGCAAGGCGGAAGAAAATGCTTTAAAGAAAGCTGAAGGCATTATTGTTATTCCTGAATATACTGGAAGTGCAAGCGTAGTTATAAATGACGGGATACCATTTTTCAGTGATGAGGATCTAAAGACAACAGGGGAACTATACTCGGACTTGGATGCTAAAGGTCGTTGTGGAGTCTGCATTGCACTTGTTGGCCCAGAAACTGTACCCTCAGAACCTCGTGGGAGCATAGGAGACATCAAACCGTCCGGATGGGATACGATTAAATACGATGGAATAGATGGGAATTATTTATACAATAGATGCCATTTGATTGGCTGGCAACTCACGGGCGAAAATGACAATACTAAAAATCTAATCACGGGAACTCGCTATATGAATACCCAAGGTATGGAGCCAATAGAGTCGACGGTCGCCAACTACGTGCAAACAACCGGCAATCATGTCCTATATCGATCGACCCCTGTTTTTACCGGGGATAATCTCTTGGCTGCCGGGGTTCTGCTAGAGGCCTTATCCATTGAAGATGATACAATTAGAATAAATTCATTTTGTTACAACGTTCAACCTAATGTGACGATAGATTATGCCACGGGTAAATCCGAAGGTCCGGTGTTTACAGGAACAGAAACAGAAGCAACAGTTGAATCAGGTGTTGTCAAATCGCAAGACGATGCGTCGAGCGAAGAAGCATCGAACGAAGAAAGCGAGAACGAAGTTGTAGCGAAGGAGAACTCCGAATCAAGCGAAGAAGAAAAGGTAGTCACTTACGTAGGCAATGCCAATAGCCATAAATTCCATAAGCCCGGGTGTTCTTCCGTAGGAGACATGGCGGAACACAATAAGGTGTTCTTCTATGGTGATCGACAAGAAGTAGTAGATAAAGGATATCAACCTTGTAAGAGATGTAATCCTTAGGAAGTGCGGTAACAAATGTTTGAAGATATCAGGAACGAAATAAAGAAAAGAAAAAAAGAGGAAGCAGCTTCAAAAGAGTTTATCCAGGCGGAAATTGAGCGACTTGCGGAGGAAAGGGAAAAGTCAAAGCGCGGTATTTTTCGTAAGATTAAAGTTGTTGACAGCATCAAGAGCAAATCGGAACAAAAGAAGGATAATGCTCGTATTGAAAAGTTGAAGAAAGAGGAGGAAGAGAGACTTACAAAAGAAAAAGCGGAAAGACAACGGGAGATAATTAAGAAGAACTCTGTCAAAATCTTCGCCGGAATAATTATTCTAGCCTGTATACCTCTAGGCATAACACGTATAAACGGCTATATAAATGAACAAAGGATACAGAAGGAGTACGACAACGCCCTGAGTCAGATAAAAGCGGAAGAATATAGTGAGGCTTCAGATACGCTATTAGATATAAAGGTTAATGACTCAGAATCCTTAATTAAGTATGCAGAAATAATGCAAAATATATCGTCGTATGAGAAAGCTCCTAAAGAGTTGCTGGAACAATTGGAGAATATAGGGACAATAAATGACGGAGAGATCAAGGAGAGAATTCAAAACATAAAAGGAGAAATGAATGGAATAATTGATCTCCAAGATAGAATAGATAGTATTGATGTGACGACAATAGGAATTGAAGATGCTGAAGAGGTGTCGGGTATTATCGAAGAGATTAAGGGAATAGATCCAGAGTTCGCAGGCTTTATTAACACAGATAAAAGTAATTCTGCATCGATAACGATAGATCATTTGAAAAATGATACTTCGCAAGGGCGTGTAATTAAGGCGATAAGAAATCTTGGCGAGGTCACGTTAGAAACAAAATCAGAAATTGATGAAGTGCGAGCACTATATGATGCATTGACAGATACGGAAAAAGAAGAAGTAGTTAATTACTCGGTACTAGTAGCGGCAGAGAGTAAGTATACCTCGTTAAAGATAGAAAAAGAATTGCAAGAAAAAAAGGAACAAGAAGAAAGAGAAGCAAAAGAACGCGCAGAGTGTGAAGCTGAAGAACGCGCACAAAAGGAAGCGGAAGAAGCAGAGAAAAAGGCTAAAGAAGAGGCAGAGGCTCAAGCAAAGCAAGAGGCTGAAGATGCAGCTCGTTATGAGGCTTGGCTAGACGAAATAGTTTATATCACAGAGTCTGGTGACAAATACCATCTTGCGTCATGCCGTTGGGGGAGTATAGAATTGTCTCGTAGAGAGGCTATCAGCAGGGGGTATGGACCATGTGGTGAATGCAATGCATGGTTCGAGTGGTATAAGGTGCGCTGATGATGTCCCAGATTATCAAGTGAGGATTATCTTGTTGTTCTGGCAGAAAACAATGGTTTTCCTGTGACTAAATAATAAAGGTGAAAAAATGAGACTAATTGATATGACATGTCCACATTGCTCTGCAAAACTAAAGGTTGATGCTGATATGAAAATAGCATCATGTGAGTTTTGCGGTACAAACATATTGATTGACGATGAAGCTACACATGTACGCTACGACAATGCTGAAGAAGCCGGATACAAGTTTGAAA
>Ga0256404_1012910_pt1 | contig 10731 bp, 12 predicted proteins | sample RumenRJG_01DNA_FD_185990 | JGI IMG/M metagenome (GOLD analysis project Ga0256404, IMG submission 185990) | Bovine rumen microbial communities from Lethbridge, Alberta, Canada - RJG_01 | ecosystem: Host-associated > Mammals > Digestive system > Stomach > Rumen | place: Canada: Alberta | collected...
ATGCCGATGTCTTTGCGGGTCTCGCGCAGCTCGGCCGCATCCATCGCCGTAAGCTCCTTGCCGTCGACGAATACCTGCCCGGCCGTCGGCCGCTCGAGCATGTTGATACAGCGCACGAGCGTCGATTTGCCCGCGCCAGATAGGCCGATGATGCCGAAAATCTCACCGCGCGCAATCTCAAGGTCGATGCCTTTGAGCGCTGCGACCGGCCCGGCGGGGCTGTCATAAGTCTTCTCTATATGAGAGAGCTTAATCATAAGCGTCTTCCTCCAATTCCTAGTATTATTATATGTTTTACATAATAGCGCATGGTTGACAGATTGTCAATCATAAAGTGCACTGTCTTGACAACATATGCACTGCCACAACACATTATACCACGAAGCGCTGCCTGGCATAAAAGTATTTTTTGTTGGCAGGCATCATATTCAAATACGTTGGGCAGACGTTTGAGGAACAGCTTACGACGACGGCCCTGCGCAATGCGCAGGAAGTATCGGATGGTGTCTCAAGCTGGCTCGATGCGCGGATGCTCGAGACGCAGACGGCCGCCAGCAATCCGTCGGCCAGATCAAGCGCATCGAGCAGAGCACGAACGAGTCGGCCAAGGTCGTCACGGCCCTCGGCGAACGCTCGGCAGAAATCGGGCAGATTGTCGATACCATCTCGTCGATCTCCGAGCAGACGAATCTTTTGGCACTCAATGCTGCCATCGAGGCAGCCCGTGCGGGTGAGCATGGCCGCGGCTTTGCCGTCGTCGCTGATGAGGTAAGGAAGCTCGCGGAGTCCTCGCAGGCAGCTGCACAGCAGATTGCCGCGCTTATCCAGCAGACGCGGCAGGATACCGAAAATGCCGTCGCCGGCATGCAGGCGGGCAGCGAGGAAGTCCGTGTCGGCACGCAGAACATCATCAGCATGGGCGAGAGTTTCCGCCGCATCATCGAGATTGTCGAGGCGGTATCGGATCAGGTGCAGGATATCTCGTCTGCAATCTCTGGCATGGCCGGCAGCGGCGAGGAAATCGTCGAACATATCCGCACTATCGGCGAGGCCAGCCGCACAGCTGCGGAGGAAGCCGAGACGGTATCGGCAGCCACCGAGGAGCAGAGCGCCAGCGTCCAGGAAATCTCCAACGCCAGCGAAAGCCTCGCCCAGATGGCCGAGGAACTGCAGCAGGAGATTGCGAAATTCAAACTGTAAGCCTTCGCTGTTATCTTGACAGAAAGCGGTTGACGTGCTACTATCAAGGTAACGAATGAGAAACAAATGATGCGAAAACCCCGTTAATCAGCTTAGGACCTGATTAACGGGGTTTTCTACGTTTTTGGTTAATCCTAGTGCGTCAACCACCACTCAAATAACTTGAGCAGCACACCGACGATTAACGGAGCAACGATGAGCTCAACGAATTTTTTGAGAAACAAATGATACACCTCCTTTCATTGGAGGCTATATATAGAATAACATATATTGAATGGAATGAAAAGAATGTTTGTTTGGGTATCTTGGTTTTAAAATTAATAGTTGACAACTTTACACTATGGTGCTATTGTTATATGCGTAAGATGTAAACAAGAAAACACATATAACAAACAGTTGATGACGAGAAAGAGTATGCTCGCGGTGAGACGCATAGCGAGCCGGGTATGGTGAAAGCCGGTAGTACAGCGGGAGCAGAAAATCATCTCCGAGACATGGCGCTGAACGGCGGCCCTGCGGGCTGTCAGTAAGTGGCCACGGCAGCACCCCGTTACAGGTGCCGCGTATGATGGTACGTTGATTGCATGCTTTGCATAGACAGGATTGCACGGATACTGCCAGAGTACGTTGTAGAGCGCCATGGCCGCAGGCTATGGAATCTGGGTGGTAACGCGGATATATCGTCCGTCCCTTTATTGGGACGGACATTTTTTATTTTAGGAGGAATTATCATGGAAAACATCGATTTCGCCAGTCTCAAGCGCAGGCGTGACCTGCGCATCGTCCTGCCGGTATTTTTGGTCTCCATCATCGCCTGCATCGACCGCGTCAACGTGGCCTATGCCAAGCTCACGATGACGCAGGATCTACCGTGGATCACGCCGGAGGTCTTCGGTGCGGGCGCCGGTATCTTCTTTGTCGGCTATCTGATTTTCGAGATTCCCGGCTCGCTCGTCGCGGCGAAATTCTCTGCGACCAAGTGGATTGCCCGCATCATGTTCACCTGGGGCCTCGTCTGCGTGGCTATGGCCTTTATGACGACGCAGTTCCATTTTTACCTCTGCCGCTTCCTTTTGGGCGCATCGGAGGCGAGCCTTTATCCTGTCATCTACTCGGTGCTCTTCCCGCGCTGGTTCACGGCTGGCGAGCGCTCCCGCGCCACGAGCCTGATGCTTACGAGCCTCTTGCTCTCGAACATCATCGGCGCGCCGCTGGCGGGCGTCCTCTTGGAGACGTCGTTCTTCGGCATGCATGGCTGGCAGGAGCTCTTCATCCTGGAGGCCGTACCGGCGCTTGCCTTTGCGGTATTCTTCTTCTTTGGCGTCAAGGACCGTCCCGACCAGGCCGGCTGGCTGTCGGCCGCGGAGAAAAAATATCTCACGGATAACTTCAACGAAGAACAGGCCCGCATGCAGGGCCGCAAGAAATACACGGTGCTCAAAGCCTTCAAAGATCCGAAGGTGCTCAAGCTCTGCCTGATTTACTTCCTCTGGGTTGTCGGCTTTTGGGGCTTCTACTTCTGGATGCCGACCGTGCTCAAGGAGCTCTCGGGCCTGTCGACTTCGCTTTTGGGCGGTGCCATCGCCATCCCAATGACCGCGGCGCTCGTCGTGCAGGTCATCCTCGGCCACACCTCCACGCGCACGGGCGATAAAGTCTGGCATGTGGCGGGCGCACTCTTCGTCGGCGCTGTCGGCCTTGCCTGCTCGCCGCATGCCGGCAGCCTCGGCATGGCGCTCTTCCTCGTCTGCCTCTCAGCCATCGGCATCCATGCCGCCATGGGCATCTGGTGGACGATCCCGACCACGTTCCTCACAGGCCCTGCGGCCGCAGCCTCTGTCGCGCTCATCAACAGCTGCGGCAACATCGGCGGCTGGGTCGGCCCGAATATGATGGCCTGGGTCAAGACCACGACCGGCAGCTTCGACCTCGGCTACTACATCATGGGCGCCTTCATGTTGCTCTCCGGCCTGCTCGTCCTCACCATCAAATATAAACTCAATGGCGAGGTAAAAGATGACGTTGATCCGGCAGCGGAAGTCACGGCAGAGACGGTCAATGCCTAACGGGGTAAATTCATGTAAACGAAAAGCCGTCCACTGATGTGAACGGCTTTTCCCCTCCGTGGCTGGCCTTTGCCCGAGGGGATTACTGATTGCTGTACTATTTCATCAGCAAGGTGAATAGATAGTTGGCAGCTAGTCCTGCAAGTAAGGAAAGCAGGAAGTCACGCAACAGGTTTAGGTTATTCATCGCCAAACCTCCCTTCCGCTGAGAGGTGCACAGCGAAATAATTATAGCATTTTTCTGCTTGGTGTGCTACAATTACAGTAGGTTTAGGATGTTCATTGCTGACAGCGTCGCGGGTTGGCCGCCTGCGTCGCGGGAGTCCGCTGGTGGACAAAGAGAGGGAGCCATTCCAAAGGGATGGCTCTTTTTGTATGTACGCTTAGGGCACGGTTTTCCGTGCTTTTTTTATAATCTGGTTGCTTTTTGCCCCACTTCCTCTATGTACTATAAGTGAAAGGAGCTCCTCAAACCATCATTTATATAGAAAGGAAGTAATCTCTATGGCAAAACGTGAAAACACCACGAGCAAACTCATCCTCAAGGTCATCACCGGGCAGACGGTGGCTGGCAAAGACAAATACGCCCAGCGCGTATTCCGCAATCTGAATCCGGCCATCGGCGACGAGCAGGCCTATGAGCTCGGCGCAAAGCTCGGCCGCCTGCAGGAGTACACCGTCGCCGCTGTCGTCCGTCAGGATGCCAGTGACCTCATCGCCGAGTAACCATCGTCTAGAAAGGAGACCTACCCATGAAAGCAACGCTTAAAATCGTCATGAACCTCGAAAACGGCAAAACCAGCACCATCACGGTAGCACATCCGCGTGAAGATGTCGCTGCGGCTGACATCAACGCCTTCATCGACGCAGCTGTGGCCAGCAAAGCCTTCCTCGTTGATGGCTCGCCTGTCATCGGCGTCAAGAAAGCCTATCTCCAGTCGGTCGATGACACGAGCATCATCGCCTGATGGGGCCGGCCATGGAACAGACCGTCCTGACGGCCATATCCGCCGTCGGCTTTCCCATCGTCGTGACCTTCTACCTGCTGACCCGCTTCCAGCGCTCGATGGATCGCTTCACTGAGCAGCTGGGCGAGCTGGTAAAAGAACTGCAGCGGCGTGGCTGAAAGACTCCCTTGCAAATACTGCCAAAAGCATCCTGCCTTTGGCAGTATTTTTTTATGCCAAGCAACATCGCTGTATGACAGAATCCAGCAGGGAAAGCTGCGCAAATACACAACGACAAAACAATACATCCATATACGCGAATCGGTACGACGATACCTGAGACTACACCCAGACTACAAAGAGAATGCCACAAAAGCCTTCCCCTTTGGGGAAGGTGCCCCGAAGGGGCGGATGAGGTCATACTGTACACTATCTGCTTCTATCGGACACCTTCTCCAAGGGAAGGCTTTTTATACGCATGTTCATGCGTAAATAACGAACAACTTTGCGTACTGGAAAAAATTAAAGTCAAACAAGATAAAAATTATAAAATACACTTGAATTCACCGTGCAAAAGAGCTATAATGTGCACGTGAACACAATACGAAAGGAGATGAAACGCGGCAGATAAATAAAACAGAAAGAAGGATAAAAATGAACGGGAAAATGACTCAACAAGAACTACGCCAAACCGTACCAGATGCCAGAGACATCGACGCCCTCATACCCTGCACAGACAAAAACGGCGGCGAAAGTACCTGCATCCTCCTGGCAAGCGGCAAGACCCGCCTGTACCGCAGTGCTATCCAGACCATCGCCCGCATCTACGCAGCCCGCGAGGACAAAGAATTCGGGCGGGTGGGGCGCAGCTGCGCCTGTCTGCTCGGCCGGTCGCATGGCACCATCTATCCCATCTCGCTTGATCTCACGCTGGTCGGGCTCAAGATGCGCAGCAAAGGCTATAGCTCCCATCATTCGACGCGGGCCTACGTGAACATCGCCCATCCGCTCCTCGTCCGCAAGGCGGGCGCGTGGCCGTATGGCCTCATCGTATTCGGCTCGGGCAGCCAGCTGGCTACGCTCTGGCATGTCCGTACCGTCAGCCAGAAACTCGACCAGGCCCGCTATATCTACCTGCGGCACTTTACCACTGCTAGGCAGCGGCTGGCCCGCGCTGAGCGTACCCTGCCGGCCATCCTCAGAGAAGATAACATCACAGCATATGCAGCACAGGAGGAAAACTGAAATGGACATGATTCTTGCAAATCTCACCCGTCATGGCAAAGAACTCGGCGTATCCGCCGCAGTCATCCGCAAACTCTACGAGCGCTATGGCTCCTTCGACGTCGACCGCGCCCTGACCCTGCTCTGGTACGAGACGCGGACGCGCACCATCCTGCATCCCTCGGGCTGGCTTTGCCACGCCATCGAGCACCACTACCGCACGCGCAACATCCCGCATACGGGAAGGCCGTCACGGCGGAAAAATAATGCAAAATACACGGGCAAAGAAGGCGCACATCATGATAGAAACTGATCCGAAACTCGTGCGCATACACCATCTCGACCTGCTCGAATACTTCTCCGACTCGGAGGAACGGCTCATCAGCCAGCTCGACTGGCTGCTCGACCGTACCGGCAACGTCCGCGAAGGCCGCTACTGGGTATACTACAGCACCAGCCGCTGGGCAAGAGAGCTGCACCTATCCCCCTCCACCGTCCAGCGCACCATCGCCCATCTCGTGCGCCTAGGCGTCCTTATCAGCCGCAACTACAACCACCACGCCTACGACCGCACTCGCTGGCTCACGATCAACTACGATCGCCTCGGCGAAATGGGCATCCGCGCCCAGCACTTCTGCGAAAACGACCGCGCCCGCAAAGCCCATATCCTCGTCGAACAATGGGAGGCGGAGCAGGAAAAACAAAATGCCGCCCCAAGACACTACGGCAAAGACTCGTTCTTCTACCAGCTGCCGAAGGAAGTGCAGGCGATGATGCTGGCGCACTGAAACCGAATAGAATGAGAAAGCATCGGACAAATACCTGTTTGTCCGATGCTTATTTTTAAGCCTATTTTCATTGGTGCAAAATTGACATGTATTGGCACTGAATATATAATGAAAGCAAGTGTGTAAAATGCATCGCAAAATACATTTTAAGATATGATGCAAAAGGGAGTAAAAACAGTTCAAGCTGTAAATTTAAGTAAGGAGCATGTGAATGGAAAACAAGGAACTGCAGGAAGATACGATAGATTTGGGGAGACTGGCACAGATTGCCGTAAAGCATAAAAAAGAAGTAGGCAGTATCATTTTAGGTTGTACGTTGCTGGCTGCTGGCTATAGTTTTATCTTGCCGAAACAATATGAGTCTACAACATTAGTACAGACGAGAAGTGTAGGAAAAGATCTCAGTGGATTGTCCTCCATGGCAAGCATGATGGGCATAAATATTGGCGGTGGCAGCAGTTCTGCCTCACCGACTAACTATATAGAGCTGATGAAGTCTCGTCATGTATTAGAGCCGGTCATTGATTCTCTAGAGTGGGAAGATGAAAAACATAAGCCCAGTGCTGCTGGCTTTGCAAAGAGTAATCTGGATATTAAGAACACCAAACAGACGAATCTGATCACTGTCACGGCAAAAGGTCGCACGCCTGAAGAAGCCCAGAAAATCAGCCAGGGAGTAGTGGATAACTTCCTAGCCATGCAGACAGATATGAATCAGCAGACGCAGAGCCTGCTCGTGAAATTCCTCAATGAGCGTATCGAGACAGCAAAGAAAGAATCTGAGGATGCTGACCAGAAACTGGCAATATTCTCCAAGGAGCATCAAATATACAGTCCAGATGATCAGGCGAAAGCGGCGATTGAGCGATTGACGGCTTTTGATAAAGAAATGAGTGAGATGCAGGTCAAGCAGAAATCGGCCCAGGCTCAGTATGATGTTGCAACGCAAAAGCTTGGTGAACAAAAAGCTGGAACACGCAATTACAGTATCAATGATAACAGCACGGTTCAGTCTATCCGCTCATCAATCGTAGAAAAAGAAGTAGAACTGGTAGGCCTCAAGCAGAAATATACAGAAAAGCATCCGGATGTGATTGCTGCACGGCGTCAGCTAAACGAATTGCACAGCTCATTGGAAAATGAGGTAAACGCAATCGTCAGTTCCAATGCAGCCACGATTAACTCTGCCCAGATGACGCTGCTGCAGAATCAGGCAGTGGCTGAGGCAGAGCGGGATGCAGCAAGTGCCAGTGAAGCGGCCATCAAGGCACAGAAAGAAAAGAAGGAACAGGAAATCGGCAAACTGCCAGATGATATGATGACCTTCCTGCAGCTCAAGAGTGATGCGGAAATCAAGCAGAAGATCTATATGAGTCTGGTACAGGAATGTGAGCAGGACAAGATTCAGGAAGCTATGCAGAGTATGGACATACAGGTAATTGACCCTGCTGATTTACCGGATGAAGATAAGCCGGCAGGGCCGAAAAGAAAACTGATCACAGCTATTGGTTTTGTTTTGGGCTCTATGCTGGCACTTGGCTATAGTATGCTTTGCTATAAGCGTGAAGACTAAGAGAAAAAACTTTGGGGGAATAAATGATGAAATCAGCACTTATTACAGGCGTATTGGGACAGGATGGAGCATATTTGGCGAAACTGCTCCTGGACAAAGGATACAAAGTATATGGTTTTGTGGCACGTCGCAGCACCCCTGTAGACTGGCGCTTGCGCGAACTTGGCATTGAGAAGGAAGTAGAACGTATCGAAGGCGATATGACGGATTTGTCATCTTTGGTACGGGCCTTGAAAGAATCGAATGCAGATGAGGTGTATAACCTGGCTGCGCAGAGTTTTGTAGGGACTTCCTGGAACCAGCCCATACTTACCGCACATTCTACGGGAATTGGCGCACTGAACGCACTGGAGGCTGTCCGTATGGTCAAACCGGATGCGAAATACTATCAGGCATCCACCAGCGAGATGTTTGGTGGTATGCCGGAGTATCCGCTCCAATCAGAAGAAACGCCGTTCCATCCCCGTAGTCCGTATGGCGTATCCAAGCTTTTTGCGCATTGGATGACGCGGAATTATCGGGAAAGCTTTGATATCTTCGGCTGTTGTGGCATCCTCTTCAATCATGAATCGCCGCTGCGCGGTATCGAATTCGTTACGCGCAAAGTAACCGACGCGGTGGCTAGGATAAAACTCGGACAGCAGGACAAGCTTTACTTAGGCAATATCGATGCCAAGCGTGACTGGGGCTTTGCTGGTGACTATGTAGAGGCAATGTGGCAGATGCTGCAGCACGATACGCCGGATGATTATGTAGTAGCTACGGGCAGAACCACTACTGTGCGTGATATGTGCAAGATTGCCTTTGATTACGTGGGACTGAATTATGAAGATTACGTAGAGATTGATCCGAAGTTCTACCGGCCAGCAGAAGTCGATTTGTTGCTTGGTGATCCGCAGAAGGCAGAGAAAGTTCTGGGGTGGAAAGCAAAGACGTCCCTGGAAGAACTCATGCACATGATGGTTGAGGCAGATCTTCGTAGAGTGAGACAGGAAATGAAATGAGAGTACTGGTTACAGGCGCGGCAGGATTCGTAGGCAGGCATCTACAGCCGAAACTTTTGCGACAGGGTTGGGAAGTACTGGCTGCTGGTCATGATGTCATGGACATCACAGATGCGTCATCCATCCGATGTGTTGTGCGAGATTTCCGGCCGGATGCAGTTGTTCATCTGGCAGCACAAAGCAAAGTTGGCGTTTCTTGGGAACTGCCTGTGCAGACAGCGGAAGTAAACATTTTGGGCTCGATAAAGCTATATACGGAATTTGCGCAGCAAAATCCACAAGGTAAATTCCTCTATATCGGCTCCAGCGATGTTTATGGCATTACGGCAAAAAAAGAGAATCTGCTGACTGAGGATATGCCGTGTGTCCCACAGAATCCCTATTCCATCAGCAAACTAGCAGCTGAGCAGATGCTCACGCAAATGGCACATAAATATCAAACAACCGTTATCTGTACGCGCTCCTTTAATCACTATGGCCCAGGACAGGATTGCGGCTTTGTGGTCAGTGACTTTGCCAGCCAGCTGGCGGCGATAAGGCTGGGCTATTGCGAGCCAATTATTTCTGTAGGTAACCTGAGCGCAGAGCGGGAGTTCCTCTATGTAGAGGATGTGGCCGACGCTTACATCACACTGTTATCCCAGGATACTGCTGAGGGGATTTACAATGTTTCCGCTGGCAAAGCTGTAGGGATAGAGCAGATCCTGGCAGAACTGATGAGGATTGCGCAGACAGACGTGGAAATCGTTGTGGACGAAAAGAAACTTCGTCCTGTGGATGTCAAGTCGTTTTGCGGCAGCAATGCCAGATTAGCAGAGTTGGGATGGCAGCCGCGAACATTATTACGAGATGGCCTTGAAAAAACATTTGAGTATTGGATAAGGAGATGTCAGGAAGAGCATGAAAGTGGCAATCGTCCATGACTGGTTTGTAACATATGCCGGAGCGGAACGCGTAGTAGAACAGCTTTTGGAACTATACCCAGAGGCAGATCTGTTTTCTACAGTAGATTTTCTGCCGGAAGGCCAGAGAGACTTCATAAAAAACAAGAAAATCCATACCACGTTTATCCAGCATTTGCCAGGAGCAAGAAAGCACTATAGAAGTTATTTGCCACTGATGCCGCTGGCTATTGAGCAGCTGGATCTATCCGGCTATGACCTTATCATTTCGAGCTCATCCTGCGTATCCAAAGGTGTGATTACTGGGCCTGATCAAGTACATATTTGCATGTGCTATACACCTGTTCGATATGCCTGGGATCTGCAGCACCAATATTTGCAGGAAGCAGGTATGGCGAAGGGACTTAAGTCTTGGATAGCAAGGATTATCCTGCACTATATCAGGATGTGGGACTTGCGTACCGTCAATAATGTAGATCACTTCATAGCAATCTCTCATTATATCGAACGCAGGATCAAGAAATACTATCGGCGAGAATCGACAGTTATATATCCGCCTGTTGACGTTGATAAATTCGAGCTGTGTGAAGAAAAAGAAGACTACTATCTGACAGCATCAAGGATGGTTCCCTATAAAAAGATAAAACTGATAGTAGAGGCTTTTAATGAAATGCCAGACAAGAAACTGGTGGTTATCGGTGATGGACCGGAATTTGCTAAAACTAAGGCTATTGCTAAGGATAATATCACCATGATGGGATATCAGCCATATGAAGTCTTGAAAGAAAAAATGCAGCATGCCAAGGCGTTTGTTTTTGCAGCAGAGGAAGACTTTGGTATAACGCCGATCGAGGCACAGGCTTGTGGAACACCAGTGATTGCCTATGGCAAAGGTGGGGCACTAGAAACGATAAAGGAAAATGAAACAGGTATATTCTTTTATCAGCAAGATGTGGAAAGCATTGTGGATGCGGTGACACGATTGGAGTCCCTGTCAGTAATAGAGCCACAAAAATGTCGGGAGAAT
>Ga0256404_1012913_pt1 | contig 10728 bp, 6 predicted proteins | sample RumenRJG_01DNA_FD_185990 | JGI IMG/M metagenome (GOLD analysis project Ga0256404, IMG submission 185990) | Bovine rumen microbial communities from Lethbridge, Alberta, Canada - RJG_01 | ecosystem: Host-associated > Mammals > Digestive system > Stomach > Rumen | place: Canada: Alberta | collected...
TCTAACCGTGCCCAGGAGGCTCCTGATGCTACGATCGCATTCCATACGAAGCCACAGCCGCTCTTCCATAAGAACTTTGACCTGCTGAAGCAGTCGTTGGAAGACTATCAGCTCCAAGGCTATAAGATCTACATTCTTGCCGACAGCGATAAGCAACAGCAGCGACTGAAAGATATTCTCAACGACATGTCTGCGGAAGAGGTCACAGATAAACTCGGCGACCATCTCATAGCCGTGGACAAGACGGTGCATGAGGGCTTCGTGGACGATGACCTCAAGGCTTGTCTTTTCACGGATCATCAGATCTTCGACCGATTCCATAAGTACAACCTCAAGTCGGACAAGGCGCGCTCGGGTAAGATGGCACTCACGATGAAGGAGCTGCAGCAGATGGAGCCCGGCGACTATCTCGTGCATGTCGACTTCGGTATCGGAAAGTTCGGAGGACTGATCAAGGTGCCTAACCCACAGGGAGGCTATCAGGAGGTCATCCGCATCATCTATCAGAACAACGACAAGGTGGATGTCTCTATCCACTCGCTCTATAAGATCTCTAAGTACCGTGCCGCTGACACGGGAGAGCCCCCTCGCCTCTCTACCCTTGGTACGGGAGCCTGGGACCGACTCAAGGAGCGCACGAAGAAGAAGATCAAGGAAATCGCGCGAGACCTTATCCGTCTCTATGCCAAGCGGCGCCATGAGAAAGGCTTCGCGTTCTCTCCCGACAACTTCATGCAGCATGAGCTTGAGGCCAGTTTCCTCTATGAGGATACTCCGGATCAGCTCAAGGCTACGCAAGATATCAAGGCAGACATGGAGCGAGCCGTGCCGATGGATCGTCTCGTGTGTGGCGATGTGGGCTTCGGAAAAACGGAGCTTGCCGTGCGTGCTGCGTTCAAGGCGGCCTGCGACGGAAAGCAGACGGCTGTGCTCGTGCCTACGACGGTCCTTGCCTATCAGCATTTCCAGACGTTCAAGAAACGTCTGCATGACTTCCCCGTGACCGTCGACTATCTCTCGCGGGCACGTACCGCGAAGCAGACGCGGCAGGTCTTGGATGATCTCGCCTCAGGACGTATCGATATCATCATCGGAACGCATAAGCTCTTGGGAAAGACCGTCAAATGGCATGACCTCGGGCTCCTGATCATCGATGAGGAGCAGAAGTTCGGTGTCTCAACGAAGGAGAAGTTGCGTAAGCTGAAGACGAATGTGGACACCCTCACGATGTCGGCTACGCCTATCCCCCGCACCCTCCAGTTCTCACTCATGGGCGCGCGCGACATGAGCATCATGCGCACGCCGCCACCTAACCGCTACCCTATCCATACGGAGCTCTGTACGTTCTCGCACGAGGTCATCGCCGATGCCATCAACTTTGAGATGAGCCGTTCGGGTCAGGTGTTCTTTGTCAATGACCGCATCTCGAGTCTTCCGCATATCGCCGAGCTGATCCATCAGTATGTCCCCGATTGCCGTGTGGCTATCGGCCACGGACAGATGTCGCCGGAGGAGCTGGAGAAGATCATCATGGGCTTCATCAATTATGAGTATGATGTGCTGCTCTCAACGACGATCGTGGAGAACGGTGTCGATATTCCCAATGCGAACACCATTATTATTAATGATGCGCAGCATTTCGGTCTCTCCGATCTTCATCAGATGCGAGGTCGTGTAGGGCGCTCTAACCGCAAGGCTTTCTGTTATCTCCTTGCCCCACCCCGCTCAGCCCTCACACCTGAGGCGCGTCGCCGCCTGGAGGCTTTGGAGACCTTCTCCGACCTCGGCAGTGGGTTCAACCTCGCCATGCAGGATCTCGACATCCGTGGGGCAGGAAACCTCTTAGGTTCCGAGCAGAGCGGATTCATGGAGGACTTAGGTTATGAGACCTATCAGAAGATCCTCAATCAGGCCGTGACGGAACTGAAGAACGACGAGTTCCAGGATCTTTATGCCGATGACATCAAGGAAGGCCGCGAGGTCTCCGGTGACGAGTTTGTGGAGGACTGCGCTGTGGAGAGCGATCTGCCGATGTTCTTCCCCGATACCTATGTACCTACGAGTTCGGAGCGTATGCTGCTCTATCGTGAACTCGACAACATCACGGACGACGATGCACTCAAGGCTTATCGGCAGCGCTTAGTCGACCGCTTCGGTCCTGTGCCCCATGAGGGAGAGGAACTGATGCAAGTTGTCCTGCTGCGTCGTCTGGGTCGTAAGCTCGGCTGTGAGAAGATCATGTTGCGCCAGGGTATCATGACGATGCAGTTCGTCTCCAATCAGGCCTCCGCATTCTATCAGAGCAAGACCTTCGGTCGCATCATCCATTATGTTATGGAGAACCCCCGCCGTTGCAACTTCAAGGATGCCAACGGTCACCGGCTCATCAAGATAGGTGAGGTGAAGAGTGTGGCGGAGGGAGTGACGGTACTGAGGAATATGATGTAAAGTCAGCCGGCCCTCTCCCCTCCCTCCCCCCCCATCCAGGGGGAGGGCAATATTACTGTGACAAGCAATTTTTTGTTGCTAATATTTAGCGGGCTTTATTGCCCAAATTGTGAGAGCATTACCTCTTGAAGCATATCTCGCCCTTCCCCTGGATGGGGGGAGGGTCTGGGAGAGGGCTTTGAGGGTCTTGAGGGTCTGAACTACTTCTTTTTTATCACTTCATATAGGTCCGTCCTTCTATCCTGCAAATTTCTCGTTGAGCCATACGTGTGGAGCTCGGAGAGCTGGCTGAGGTCGACATCCGAGATGAGGATCATCTCAGTGTTAGGAGTAGCCTCGGCACGACGGCCATCGTAAGGGAAGGCGAAGTCGCAGGGCGTGAAGACAGCCGACTGCGCATACTGCACATCCATGTTCTGCACACGCGGCAGGTTTCCGACACTTCCCGCAATGGCCACATAGCACTCGTTCTCGATGGCACGCGCCTGGGCACAGAGACGCACACGGTTGTAAGCGTTCTGCGTATCGGTCATGAACGGCACGAAGAGAATCTGCATGCCTTCATCCGCCATGATACGTGAGAGCTCGGGGAACTCGACATCGTAACAGATCAGCACCCCGATGCGTCCACAGTCGGTGTCGAAGGTCTGGATATGGTTACCTTTCGACAAGCCCCAGTATTTGACCTCATCAGGTGTGACATGCATCTTCTCGTACATGTCCACCATACCGTTGCGGCGACAGAGGAAGCCGACATTGTACAAGCCGCCGTCCTGTTTGATGTAAGGCATGGAGCCCGTGATGATATTGATATTATAGGTGATGGCGAGCTCACGGAAGCGGTCGCGGATCTTCTCCGTATACTGAGCCAGAGAGCGGATAGCCTGCGCCTCACCCATCTTGTTGAACGGAGCCATGAGTGGCGCATTGAAATATTCGGGGAAGACGACGAAGTCGGCCTTGTAGCTCGACACCGAGTCGACGAAGAACTCAGCCTGCTCCACAAGGTCATCGATATTCTTATACGATCGCATCTGCCACTGCACGAGTCCAATACGCACGGTAGGTCTGCGTTCCACCTTTTTCTGCGTCTGTGGCGGCTGATAATAGATGTTATCCCACTGCAGCAGACATGCGTAGTGGCACGACTCCTCATCGTTCGGCAGATAGTTGCGCATGACACGGCGCACGTGAAAGTCGTTGTGTAACTGAAAGTTGAGCACCGGATCGTAGATCTCGCGCGCACGCACCTTCTCGATATATTCCTTCGGCCGCATCTTGTCGGCATACTTGTGATAGTTGGGGATACGTCCGCCGAACATGATAGCCTTGAGGTTCAGCTTCTCGCAGAGTTCCTTGCGGTATTCGTACATACGTCTGCCGAGGCGGAGCCCACGGTAGTCGGGATGGATGAACACTTCGATGCCATAGAGGATATTTCCGTTTGGATCGTGCGTATCAAAGGTCTCGTTACCCGTCACCTGCTCATAGGTGTGGTCGTTCTTCACCATGTCATAGTTAACGATGATGCTCAGCGCGCAGCCTACGATCTTGTCGTCGGCGATACACACCACCTGACCTTCGGGAAAGATATTGATAAGTTTCTGAATTTGCTCGTGTGTCCAGAAAACATCATGGTCGGCATAGATACGATGGAAAGAGCCGGCAAGCTGGTCATAGTCCGACATCTGCAGCGTGCGGAGCTCTATCTTGTTGATTTTTCGTTTGGTGTCCATAAATAATTATGATTACTACTATTTTGCAGCAAAGTTAGTGTAAATGATTGACAAAGCAACAATAAATCATAAAAAAGAGTAAAAAGATGCGTGCAATGATTGCTCGTATTATTAATTTACTTATTTTTGCGTCGTTATATAGAAGATTCAAAACAATTAATACTCAATAATTATGAAAGCAAAGAAGATTATTCTTTCAGGCGTGTTGGGGCTCTTCGTAGCCTTTGGCATGATGAGTTGCCATAATGGTAAGGCTGACAAGATGCAGGCTACCATTGACTCTCTTTCTACCTCTGACAGTCTCCATCAGGAGGATATCAAGCAGATGGCCGATTTCGTCAATGTCATGTCAGTCGGTCTCGACAGCATCTCAGCTCAGGAAGGTCTCATCAAGCAGATGGGCAGCCGCGAGGGTCAGATGGACAAGACGCAGATGCGTGCCCAGCTGCAGAGCCTGGCTGAACTACTCCGCAAGCAGCGTGCACGTATCAACGAGCTCGAGGCTGAGGTCGCAGGTAACAACTCCGCTTACGGCAAGCGTATCAAGAAACTTATCGACTATTACAAGGCTCAGCTCGACGAGAAGGATAAGCAGATAGCTGACCTTCAGGCTCAGCTCAACGACAAGAATGCAAGCATCGCTAAGCTCAATGAAAGCGTGAACAACCTCACAACAAGCAACACGCAGCTACAGAGTACGGTGGCAAGTCAGAGCAAGTCTATCGATCAGCAGAAGTCGACAATCGCCCAGCAGGACGAGTCGCTGCACACTGCTTTCGTCGCTATCGGTTCTTCCAAGGAGCTCAAGGCTAAGGGCATCCTCAAGGGTGGCTTCCTCGCCAAGAAGAAGGTCGATGTTTCGAGCCTCCAGCCCGGCAGCTTCTCAAAGATTGATATCCGCAACTACAATGACATCCGTCTCAACTCTTCTAACCCGAAGATCATGACGCAGATGCCGTCCGACTCCTATTCGATTGAGAAGAACTCTAACGGTACCTCTACCCTTCACATCAAGGACGTGACAACGTTCTGGAGCGTCAGCAAGTACCTTGTAGTAAAGCTCTAACGATTACAGTTAAATCCCTTTGCGGTTCTTATTTAATCGCACGATGATTTAACTTTAATCGACTTGTGATTTGCATCAAATCGTATTTTGATTTGGTGCAAATCTTTTTTATGCCATCATATGTGTCGTGTTACCGCCCCATATGTGTCGTGTTACCGCCCCATATGTGTCGCGATTCCGCCCCATATGTGTCGCGATTCCGCCCCGTCCGTGTCGCAATCACTTTACGATAAGCATTAATGAACGTCTTCTCTTTCTTTCTCAAATATCCCCATTTTTAGGTATTGCAAGGTTCAGAACATGTTGTTAACTTTGCAAGCGTTTTCAGAATAACACTCTGAAGCATCCTGCTTCAATCTTTATAAAGATTGTTTGCACCATAGATTTCAGAAACGGATAAGCGAGAAACAGACATTGCCCGTATCGCATAGCGTGCCAGGCCCGTCGTATAACTGCTCCTTATGGTACCACGAAGCTATCTATAATAGCATAATGATATGAATAAGAAACAGCTTATAAGCAGGGGCTTACTGTGCGCCGTCGTCTTTTTGTTAATGGCAATGTCGACTCCAATATCAGTCTCAGCCCAGCACAATTTTTCTTCGAGAGAGAGTAACGACTCCTCCATGACCCGTCGCACTCATTATCTGCATGGCGTGACGGTGCGCGGAAGTGTTGTGAGCCGTGTCAACCGCTCGGCTTTTGATGCCGTGGCTATCGACACGCGCCGCTTGCGCAACACGAACCTTGACATCGCACATGTCCTCGACCGCGTCACGGGCGTGAAACTGCGTCAGGACGGTGGCGTGGGCTCTCAGGCAAGTATCAACCTCAATGGCTTTACGGGCAAGCATGTCCGTTTGTTTATCAATGGCATGCCGATGGATGAAGCTATGAGCTCCTTCAGCATCAGTAATATCCCCGCCTCCCTCGCCAGTCGTGTGGAAGTCTATAAAGGCGTGGTTCCCGTCAGTCTTGGTGGCGATGCCTTAGGCGGTGCCATCAACATCGTCACGGACAATGCGCCTTCAACCTATGTCGATGCCAGTTACAGTTACGGCTCGTTCAATACCCATCGTTCCAACCTTGCCTTGGGCTGGACTTCGAAGAGCGGGTTCATGTTGCGTCTCAATGCCTATCAGAACTTCAGCGACAACGACTACAAAGTCAAAACGCAATGGACCGACCTTACGACGAACGCCGTGAGCGAGGAGGAAGGCTGGTTCCGTCGTTTCCATGATCGTTACCATAACGAAGCTGTGATGCTCCAGGCAGGACTCGTGGGCAAGCCTTGGGCCGATCACCTCATCTTCGGCTTACAGTACTCGCATGAGCGCGCGGATATTCAGAATGCCAACCTCATGAAGATCGTCTTCGGAGGTAAGTTCCGTAAGAACCGCGCATGGGCACCGAGCCTGATGTATGATAAATACAACCTCTTCACCCATGGTCTTCACCTCCGCCTCTCGGCACGTTATGATGATGTTCTGACGAACAATGTTGATACTGTGAGCCGTACCTATTCGTGGACGGGTCAGTGGCGACAGAACAGTTATCAAGGCGAGGGCGTGGCGACCTTGGCTGAGTTTTATGGCCGTACCTTCACGGGTGTGGCTAATCTCGACTATCGCATCGCTGACCATCATTTCTTTACGCTCAACGATACTTATACCAATTATCACCGCCATACGACGAACAATGCGGCCAATGCAGCTCAGCAGACGGCTGCTACGTTTATGCGGCGAGTGAACATCAAGAATATTCTCGGACTGAGCTATCAGTTTGTACCTGTGGATGCGTGGAACATGGAAGTGTTTGCCAAGCACTACGACACGCGTGTACAAGGCCCTGTGAATACGGCAGCTTCGTCTTCCCGGGCGGTGTATGAGGAAGAGACGCAGGGCAGTCATGTCTTCGGTTACGGCGCTGCTACGACATGGTTCCTGTTTCAGAAAGACTTGCAGTTGAAAGCCTCTTATGAGCATACCTATCGCTTGCCGACTGATCTCGAGCTCTTCGGTGATGGCGATTATGAGGAGGGCGATGCTGCACTCAAGCCGGAGAGCAGCAACAACATCAATCTGAACTTCATCTATCAGCACCATTTCGGCGATGATCATATGTTGCAGACGGAGCTTGGACTGACCTACCGCGGTATCGACGATTATATCATCCGCACCATTGGTTCCAAAGGTACGGCTGTGAGCACGAACCACGGCAAGGTACGCGGTTATGGCATGGACTTCGATGCGCGGTATGAATATCGGGATGTCTTCACCTTCGGAGGCAACCTCTCGCTTCAGGATTTGCGCGACCGTGAGCATCTCAACTCTATCGGTGCGGAGAGCGTGACCTATGGCGACCGAGTACCGAATGTGCCTTATGCGTTCAGTAACATGGATGCGAGCTACACGCTGAAGAATGTCTTCGGACGAGGTAACCGACTGACCCTTGGCTGGGACTTCCGTCATGTGCATCGTTTTTATCGTACATGGGCGGGCTATGGTGCCAAGCTCTTTATTCCTTCGCAGACGTCGATGGATGCTAATCTCACTTATGTCTTCGGTCAAGGACGATACAACATTGCTTTCGAAGCCAACAACTTCACCAATGCCCTACTCTATGACAACTATAGTCTTCAGAAGCCGGGCCGCAACTTCAGTGTGAAGTTTAGGTATGTTTTTTACAAGAGGAATTAAATCAGTCACAGTCGCATCGAGTCGCAGTCGCATTAAGCACATTCAGTATTACACATAATAAACATTCAATATCATGAAAACATTGACAAAAATAGGCTCATGGGGATTGAGCTTAGCCCTCGCTATGTCTGCTGTGGCATGCAGCAGCAGTGATGATGCTACGGCGGATAACGGAACGGATACGACAACTGATACCACATCGACGGTATCGGACGACGTGTATAACAAAGGCGGATATTTCATCGCTACGAAGACCGATGACGGTACCGAATGGGTGATCCAGGCGAAGAATCTCGATGGTGACCTTCTGCAGAGTAAGAACATGATGGAACTGCCGCAGACGGAGTATACTTGGGTCTTCAACGGTCATACCGCTATCGGTATGGTCTATCAGCAGCAGTTCGCAGGTATCGGCTATGGCCTGCGATATACCGCTGAGGATGCGCCTTTGACGAAGGTTGGTGAGTTCCGCATCGATACCCGTTTCTCTAACTATGGTTTCTTCAACGGACAGTTGGTGACGAGTGTGGCTGGGCAGACCTATACCGATTCACTCGGCCAGACCCATGACGATGGAGCGACTTTCGCTTTCTATAACTACAACGGCGATGCCGTGACACTTGACCATACCAAAACTATCGCTACAGAGCCCATCGCCAAGAACGGTGAGCAGATCACTTTCTCCAGTATCGTAGACAACGGAGACGGCACATTCTTTACAGCTATGGTTGAGAGCGACTTCCATCAGACGGGAACAGGCAACGGTTCATCTATCGGCACCGTGCGCTATCCAGACAGTGTGTGGGTGGCAAAGATGGACAAAGATCTCAATGTGCTGAAGATCTATCGCGACAACCGCATCAGTTATGCTGCAGGTCAGTATCGTTCGCAGGTGTTACGTTCGCTGTGGAAGGCTGATGACGGAACGGTCTATGCTTTCTCCAATTCGTTCAACGACTCAACGACGCTCAAGGCCGGTGCCCTGCGCATCAAGCCGGGAGCCGACACCTTCGATCCCGATTATTATTTCGATTTGGAGACGCCTGCTGAGGGTTATCGTTTCCGTCGCGTTTGGCACATGACGGGAAATATCTTCCTCTTAGAGATTTACAACGAGAAGAATATTACGACAATCTCTGCTGGTCATCAGTTTGCCCTGGTCGATATGGCGAACAAGACTTTCAAATGAGTTACGGGTCTGCCCGCGAAGAATCTCATCACGAGTGGTACGGAAACAGGTGGTGTACCAATGTATCATCAGGGTTATATCTGGTTGCCTATCACCGAGTTTGGCAAGGATGCTTCAGTATACACCGTCGACCCGCAGACTGCTGTTGCCACAAAGAAATGCACGATCAAGGGTGCAACGGAGATAAGGACCGTAGGATTCATAGGAGAATAAACACATTAATACCATATTTATTATGAACAAACTCTTTTTACTCATGCCCGCTGCTCTTTTGGCTGCGGCAACCTTCACTTCTTGCAGTGATGATGACTCCAACGACAGCAATGCGAGCAATGGTACAACAAAGGTTGATCCTGCGAAAATGTCGTTCGTTGTAGCTTCAGGTGATCCTACGAGTGACCTTACCGGTGGCGTATACATGAAGGTCTTCTCCGATCTTTCAACAACGAGGGATGGTCAGGTCGTCTATGGCGATGCTACCAATGGCACACAGAGCCTTGATGGCTTCACACAGTATGTCTACAACCCCAACACGGGTGTCTATTCCGGTTATATCTATGCCCGCGCAGCTTCGGCCCAGGGTATCGGTGCCAGTCAGCCCGGTATCCGTTCTTACAAGGTGCGCAACGGTAAGCTCGTGGAGCTCGCAGGCTCTCCTGTTAAGATCGATAACTTCGGTAACACGGGTTACTTCGGCGACTATACTTATTCTGCTCAGATCAGCAATCCTTATGTGGAGCGCATCGACTCTACGGGTGCAGGTAAGAACATCGCCGTGAACCTCCCAGCTTATGCTATCGATGGTACGAACCCGACTATCGGCAACATCATCGATATGGGTAACAACGAGGTGGCTATGGTGCTCAACTACAGCAACCGTGACTCTGCTGTTGTGGCTTTCTGCGACTATGACCTGAACATCAAGAAGGTGATCTACGACAATCGTATCGGTAACTCGGTAGGTGCACTGCGCAGCGTGCGTTATGCTCAGAGTGCCAAGGACGATGACGGCAATATCTATGTCTTCAGTGGCAGCAGTGCAACAGACAGTAAGGTAGGTGCCATCCGTATCAACAAGGGCCAGGAGACTTTCGACAGCAGTTATAAGTTTGATATCCTCAGTGAGAGCGACGGTTATCGTTTCCGTAAAGTCTTCCATATCAGTGGCGACAAGTTCCTCCTGGAGTTCTACGCTTCGAAGACAGCCTATGGTGTGATGGATGCCTCCAATAAATATGCTATCGTGGATATGAGCGACAAGAGTCTGAACTGGGTAACGGGTTTGCCTGATCTCAGCAAATTGTCTACAGGATGGGGTGACGGCTATGATGGTGCTTATTACCTCCCCGTAGCAGCAGGCACGAGCTTCGCAGGTGGCAGTGGTTCAACGCTTACCCCGACAATCTACCGCATTGATGCCAATACGGCAGTGGCTACTCCTTTCATGACCTTCACTTCCGCAGATCTGCTGAAGTCGATCCTCATTCTGAAATAAAATTTTCTGTTAATTGTATCCATACTCACATGGATCTCTCTTCACACGGATTTTAAAGATCTTAAAGATTATTACGCCGCTTTGCGGCTACACAT
>Ga0256404_1012914_pt1 | contig 10724 bp, 11 predicted proteins | sample RumenRJG_01DNA_FD_185990 | JGI IMG/M metagenome (GOLD analysis project Ga0256404, IMG submission 185990) | Bovine rumen microbial communities from Lethbridge, Alberta, Canada - RJG_01 | ecosystem: Host-associated > Mammals > Digestive system > Stomach > Rumen | place: Canada: Alberta | collected...
ATCGCATTCAGGGGTCAATTTTATTTTGCCGCAGAGGGTCATTCTTATTTTGCCCGTGAGGGTCAACGTCGCTTGCCCTCGGGGGGCAAACACGCTCGGCTTTTCCACTGAGTACAGGAATGCGGATCGGAGAGGTATGTGCCTTGAAGTGGAGCGATATAGACTTGGGCACAGAGACCATCCATGTAAACAGAACCATAGAGCGAATCTACATCATTGAAGGTGATGAAAGGCGTACAGAACTGGTCATTGGTACACCCAAAACGAAAAACTCCATCCGCGAGATTCCAATCAGCAAGGAACTCATGAAACTTATCCGTCCTCTAAAGAAACTGATGAATGATGACTACTTTGTGATAACCAATGAGGCAAAGCCGACAGAGCCGCGTACCTACCGCAACTATTACAAGCAACTACTGAAACAACTCGGCATACCGGATTTGAAATTTCACGGGCTCCGCCACTCATTTGCCACAAGATGCATTGAAAGCCAGTGTGACTACAAGACCGTTAGCGTCATACTTGGTCATGCGAATATCAGCACGACCCTCAATCTCTATGTGCATCCGAATATGGAACAAAAGAAAAGGTGTATCAATAAGATGTTTAAGGCATTAAAATAACAAAGCTTTTCAATTATAGTTAAAAATGTGGAAATTAATTAATATTTATGGAAATAAATTTTGTGTATTTGGAAATTATTTGTAATTTTGCAGCAAGAAATTAGATGAAATATGAAAAAATACTTTAGCATTATACAGTCTTTGTGTCGTTCAATTGTAAATTGCGACAAAGAACTAGCGTTCTATCAAGTGGAACGCTTGGCCAATGCGCTCAAAAAAGATGGGTTTGAGAAAGAATCTCAATCTTTACTGGCTACTCTTAGGAATGCAGAAAAGCATCAAAGTATAGAACCGCAACAATTAAGTGTATCTTCTATAGTATCTGGAGAAGAGCTTTATCCCAACACTCCCATTCCCGTGGATAGAGAAACTGCGGCTCCGATATTGGAAGTGATATTTCCGCAACAATTAGATGTCCAGGAACCTCTTTTTGAAGATAGTATTCGAAATGCCATTAACTCAGTAATATTAGAATGGACTCACTATGGATTGTTATTACAAATGAAGGCAAAACCATCTAGAAGTTGCCTGATTTTTGGAAAGCCTGGTACTGGTAAAACACACATGGCCAAATGGATGGCAAAATGTGTAGGGTTACCCATAGTGACAGCAAAATTAGATGGTATAGTTTCTTCTTTTTTGGGAACAAGTTCTAGAAACATCAGTAATTTGTTTTCGTTTGCTAATCGTTACAAATGCGTTCTTTTGCTAGATGAATTTGACGCCATTGCGAAATTGAGAGATGATCCACAAGAAGTTGGTGAGGTTAAACGTATTGTCAACACATTATTGCAATGTCTTGACGAACGTAGTTCAATTGGTTTTACCATTGGTATCACAAATCATGAACAGCTATTAGATCCGGCTATTTGGCGACGGTTTGATATACAGATAGAAATTCCGACACCTTCAAACGAGGTAAGAATGAAATTATTAGAACACTTTTTAAAGCCCATTACAATTACTGACGCAAATGTCAAGTTCATCTGTTGGTGTATGCAAGGAGCATCTGGTGCAGACATAGAGAATTTGACCAATTGGATTAAACGCATGAAGATTATTTCAAAAAACGAGGAAGAGAGCGTTATAAATATGATGCGTCGATATTCATTGCTGAATAATGGTCGCATTAATGAAGAAGTTAAACGTCTCTTGGAACTTCCTAATGACGAGGTTTGTGTTAAATTAATGGATGCAGGAATCAGTATGAGGCAAAAAGATATTGCAGAAGTTTTATGCATTACGCCTTCGTCTCTTAGCAAACAGATTTCAAAATTTAAAAAAGTATAAATATGGCAAATGGACCTGTACAAGTCGTTTTAAATAGCGACAGTTTTATCACAGATGTACCTGTAAGGAAAACACCTGTTATAAGAAAAGACTTTTATGCAAATAACAACTTACTATTTGCAAGCCATAAAACCAATGTTGTTTCTCAAATCAAGGAAATCGGGAAATCAATTAGCGATAACCCCTTTTCAAGGATAGGGTATGTAAAAGTAAGATTAATCCGAGCTGCCATGGCAAAAAGCCATAGACCTGTTAGTAAGATATTAACCGAACGTAACAGTTGCTCTGTTGTTGGAGGAACGTTTAGAGGAGAACTCATTATCAAATCTAATGCAGAGGCCCTAATAAAGCTGGCAAGTTTGATTAATGACAATGCGGAAACACATATCCGTACCCATCGTAAGACAAATGGTGAAATAGAGATAAAACCGTCTGTATGGAGAACCGAATTGGGAGCCATAGAGAGTTTTTCTTTATATACGGAAACTGATAAAATTATTTCCACTAATAATGACATCTCGGAATGGCTTAAATCAGATGGGAGTATAATATATGTGGATTTATTTGAGGAACCTGTTGCAGAACAATTATGGGATACAATAGACAACGAGCAGTTGAAAATGCACGAGTCTTTCAAAAGAGGATTGGAACAAATTGCAGGAATAAGAGTTTTTAAATCTCGCATCAATTGTACCACCCCTACGATTGTTTGTAAAATCACCAATCTGCCTAATTCACTGGTGTCTCTAAATCATTGCGCACAGCGCAGAGAAATGGAGGTGGAATCATGTTCTGATATAACGAGATATGTTGATTTTCTTGATTTCTTAAAATCTCACCCATTAGTAAGAAATATCCGATTGGTTCCATCGCTTCAATCAATAACAATACCATCTTTTAACATTGACCACACTGATATTTTTCCAATTCCTACGCCTTTAGATAATAAACGTTATCCATTGGTTGGCGTAGTGGATGGTGGTATCGCTCATATATTTGACTTATGGAAATCTGATGAGTGGGATAACATTATTCCTAAGTGGAAAAATGAGTCACATGGATCTTTTATTGCAGGTCTTTTAGTCAGTGGTGCAACATTAAACCCAACAATATGTAAAGAATCAGATGGATGTTTGCTGGCTGACGCATGCGTTATACCAGATTTACAACACAAAGACCTTTTTAACAGATGTTTCCCTTGCGGACTTGATGATTTCTTTAGCGAAATAGAATCTGCTGTAATAGATCTAAAAGCCAGAACAGGTGCGCGAATCTTCAACTTAAGTATCAATATCGAGAAAGATAGAAACGCATCAGATTATTCTGATTTTGCTAAAATCTTAGATAGAATAGCAGAAGAAAATGATGTTATTTTTGTCGTTTCAGCGGGAAATAAAAAAGGCATAAGGACGGAATGGAGTACAGATGTTGCTGCAAATATTAATCAACTAAATAACGGAACGAATGATATTATCTATGCTCCAGCTGAAAGCGTGAGAAACATAAGTGTTGGAGCGTTAAATCCCGACTTTGTTGGGCTTGCTAGCTATACTTGTAAAGGAAAAGGTTCATCTATAATGGTTAAACCTGATGTCGTATATGCGAGCGGACGTGGGTGTCATTCATCTTCAGATGGGACGGGGTTGTTATCTGTAGATATAAACTCCAAAATATACTCAAATGCAGGAACTAGTTTTTCTACCCCCATAATTTCCAAAACCTTAGCTTGCTTAGATAATGCAATTGAGGGCAATACTTCCAGAGAAACATTGATGGCCTTATTAATCCACAATTCTGAAGTGCCTGAATTTATGAAGAATCGCGCATATAAAAATTTATTAAAAGACTCTATTGGTTATGGGGTTCCATCCTCTTCCTCACAGATGTTAAATGGAGATGAACATTCTATAACTCTTGTATTTGCTGGACGTATTAAAAACAAGAAAATACTGTCTTTTAGTTTTGGATGGCCTCAATCGTTGATAAAGGATGGACGTTGTAGAGGTAAGGTTAAACTGACTTTAGTAAGTACACCTGCAATTGATTATACATATGGAGATGAAATGATCCGTGAGAATGTTCATGTTGCTTTAAGAATGCAACAAAAAGATGGGACAAAAAAGTCACAACTAAAATCACTTTATAGGGATGATAGAGAAAGTGAATCTATCGGGCATCTCTATGAGTGGCAATTGGTGGAAACAGAACAAAAATGGAATCCCATTAAAGTATATGAAAGGGAATTCAAGTCTGTTATGAATCAAGGACCATGGTTCCTTGAAATAGAATATGAGTCCAGAACAACCATGCAATATTCGACAGATGGGGTTCCTTTTACGGCTATTTTAACAATTGGAGATCCTAATAATAACGCTCCTGTATACAATGAAATGAGACAAGCAGTTATTGCAACTGGAGCTCAAATAGCAGATATACAAACAGCAGTAACAATCACACAAAGAGTATAAAAGATAATCATTATGAGTAGAAAACAAATTGATGTTTATCACAATCCTAATGGAGGTTGGGATGTGAAAAAGAATGATTTAAGTCGCGTCTCGCGAAATTTTGAAACAAAGAGCCAAGCGATGGATTGGGCTCGGCAACAAGCGAGAAAAGAACAGAGAGAACTTGTCCCACACGGCCTTAATGGGAGAATTCAAAATCCGAATAGCTATGGTGGAGATCCGTGTCCTCCTAAAGATAGAAGACATTAACATTGTATCTTTCTTGATTATATGTAAAAAGCCCAACTGATTCACTTGGTCAGCTGGGCTTTTCATTGTTAGTGTATTACCGAATGGCGGAGAGCAGAGCATTACCACCGAAGTAGATAGCAAGACATACGGCCACTTCAAAGATTCCTATGGTCCACCAGAAAACTTTGTTGGATAGCCAAACTCCCTTGTTATTGTGGACTACAGATTTGAGGTGGTCGTTCTGCGCATTCCATTCCTGGCGTTGCTGAAGCCGATGTTGCTCCAACAGATTGTTGGCTTGCTGTATCAAATCGTCGACACGTTTTTTGACTTCCTCAAAGGAGTCTGGAGTAATCTTTGCTGGTATGACCATGTTTTCAATCTGCTGCTTCAAATCAGTGATATAGTCTGCAACGTCACCGAGTTTCGAGCAACCAGTCTCGATAACTTTTCCAAGTTCGATCATGCGGTCACACATCTCCTTGGCAGAGGTGATGTGATTATCCAAATCAGAAACGGCTTGGCGCAATAATTCTATCTTGGCCTCCAGCCGTTTTTCTTCCTGAGAGAACTCATGCTGATGGTCTATAGAGCTCAACATGTGTTCGACAGGATTACCAGTGTCCTCAGGCATTGGTGGTGGCACTGGAATTTCTTGGTTAATGTTGTATTTCTTCATAGTTTTTCTGTTTTATCTTCCTCGGCTCCGTCTTATTTTGGGCTTTGGTGTTGTTACCATGGAATGGGCCATATGAGCACAACGCTTTGCCCATTCCCAATTATCATCGTCATCCTTTCCCCATCCAGAGGACGGAGATGTCCCACCCCCGCCGCAACTTTCGGACATAGATGTAGCTGCATCAACATAGCTAGCGAAAAGCAAAAGACCCACTTCGACAATGTGGTTGGCCGTTTCGCCATTGACCTTGAAACTAGCAACTTCATTCTTCATAGCATCAAAAGCCTTGTCGCGAATATCAATGGAATAGGTGTGACCATCCACATCCATTTTGCGGAGGCAATAGACTGGCAGCTCGGCTTTTGGCATTACCTTTGGCTGAGAAATAACAGTGTGTCTTGGACCATTGGATTGTGCTGAATGAGGCCTATTCTCATTAGAAGTCAAAGGATGCAGCTTACGCCATGTCGATTCAATCTTTGAGGGCATCAAGTTGCGACCCTTTCCCAACTCAGACGACTTGTAAATGGAGTTGCCCATACGGACGGTATAACCTCTTACTACTCCTTTGGAGTCATAACGCAGTTTCAGATCGTAACCCTTGGCTGCGAGTTTCTGAACATAGACATCCCATGAGAACCTGGGCATGGCTTTAAGTGCATTCATACAGTCAAACGCGATTCTCTCTTTGTTTTCATCGGAACGCTGCTCTGCTTGTACCCATCCACGTTGGCGTGTCACTTCATTGGCGGCCATCGTGGCCCGGATGCCGATGTTGTGATCATCGTTGACGTTACCATCCATGTCAATGCGATTACAGTCGAGATGCATGTGGACGATACCCGACTTACTGTCACGATGGAGAGAGACAACGTATTGAGAGTTAGCAATGTTAGTACTAGCAGCCGACTTGCGGTCTGCCTTTTTCGAAAGGTCAATGGAATCGAATGCTTTGATGAAGTCCTCTGCCAGTTTCTCCCAATCGGCAAGAGTGAAGCCTTCGGTTTCTTCCCTTGCAGGAGAAATCTCAATGCGTATCATGAAGTTCTTCATCGGGCGATGCTTCGAACGCTTATACTGAAACTTCATTTGGTGAGCCTGCATGTGTGCCCACCATGCTTCCACCTCAACGTCCTTGGGAAGATGGTTGAGTTTTACAATCTCAGCCATTCCCATTCGAGTGATATAGTCGATGGAAATACTTCCATGTGAAATGGATCTTGCTTTGGCTATCATAGGCTATTCTGATAATTGACGTTCGATTTCATACCAGCGACGGATAAGTTTATCGGTCGCAAGAATCCAATAGTTCATGAAGTTTGCATCACGAAAGTAGCGCAGCAGTTCTTCCTGGCTTTTGCCACTAAGGGCATTCTTGATGTGCACAATGTCGCCTCGGGCATTTGCCAAGCTGATGAAGGCTTCAGTCTCTTGTTCTGTAAGATGGAGCTTGGGGCTGTGTCCTACAATACATCTGCGAACATACCTACTTGGCGACATCGCACATAGCTTAGCCTTCGCCTCTATTTCTTGTTTCTCTTTCGCTGATAACCGGAATGCCAAGCGACATTCCAGGCAAGTCTTTTCAACGGACTTTTTATGTGAGTTCTGTTTCATTATTGATTCTGTTTTTGATGGATAATTGTTAATCTGATGCGAGCCTGCGAGCGTCTGCAAGAAAGCCAATAAGCGAACTGGCAGCGAAGCCGATTGTTCGACATTGGCACTTCTTGCATAGCACTCACAAGTTCATTCATGTTTGCTCTCAATCCAACATAAGAGGTCATTGACATCTTTGAAGTCGTCAAAATGCTCTGACATGCTTACCACATTATCGCCATATGCTTCTACGAGTTTTGCATGGGTTTCACGCCCTGCGTGGTCGTTGTCGAGAAACGAATAGATGTGGTCATAACCTTCAAGCAGGGGGATGGCTTTTGGCAGATTTGTGACGGAGTTCAAGATGATAAAGTCCTGATCCTCGCTTAAACGGCCGTATGCATATCCACGCTTTTTCATGGTTAGGAATGACAGATAATCCATGAAGCCCTCAAAGACACTACACTCGCTACGGTGCTGCTCGCGCCGGATGACTGAGATATCCTTTGGAGGTATACAACCTTTGAAGAAAGGATTGCGCAGTTCGCTTCCGCCAGATTTGTTAGGAAACCCGATGGCAAAATATCGTTTGTCGCCAAGAGAATAATGGGTCTCGTTGCAATGCAGGCGACAGATGTCGATGTCAACCTTGCGTTTCCTAATATAGTCTTCCAAAGCGAAATGTGTCAGAGGTTTTGTTTCTACATCCTTGAAACTTGGGTCCGAAGACTGCTGATGACAGGAAGAAATTGGAATCACAGCTGTGGTGGGTGTCTCACGCTCAATCTGTTTGAGTACATGAGAAATGTCATTGGTGTGGTAATACAATATGGCAAAATCGATAATGCTACCACCACGGCCGATACCGAAGTCATACCATTGGTTTCGGTTGGTGTTGACTTTGAACGATGGCGTACTTTCGCTGTGCAACGGCGAATGATACCACAACTTATTACCCCTTTGTCGAACAGGGGTGTGTCCGAGTGACTGCAAGAAGTCTTCCAGTCGTATTTGTTTTGCTTGTTCAATGGTCATAATCAAAGAGGTTTTGATGGTTAGGTTTATGTTGATTCTCACTATATATGCCCCATGCTAAACTGTACGTCTTGTCATGTTTGACAATAATATCACGGGACATCAGCCACTTGTTGAGTGTGACCAGGGTATTGCGCCCACGTTCAAAGCCGATGGAAGCATAACCGTGCTTCAAGGCAACAATCAGATTGTTATAACCTTGGATGTCGCCCTTTTCGAAAGCAATGCAAAGAGCTTCTTTGTGCTTCTCGTCCGGTAGCTCCGTAAGTGCTAATCGTTCCGTTTTCTGTTGGCATTCATAGCCAACAACCAATTCCGGCAAGGAGTCCTCATTGATACGGAATGCGAACGGCTCAAAGTCCTTGTCACGGATATGCATGGCTTTTACCTCACTGATGTTGGCATCCGTCTGGCACTTTGTCACCTGCAAGACAGTTTCTGCCTTGTTGTTCAATTCCGTTCCGATATGACCACGAGTATTGTCATCACCTTTGTTTAGATGGAGTACTGTGTGGATGTGCAGATTGTAGCTGCTCGACCATCGCATCAGCAGATTGATGATTTCCGTGGATTCCGTAGGATTGTTGATGTCATACATCAGGTCACGTATACCGTCAATAACAACCAAGCCGATACCCTCAATGTTGGAAAGCATATAGTCAATGACTGTTCTCCGTTTCTCTGGTGACAGTTCACGCATGGCCACGAAAAGAAGATAGGGACAATCAGCATCCGTCGGCAATTCGGCCAATCGCAGAATACGTTTCATCACCTTCTGGCAATGGAACTTACTTTGCTCTGTGTCAATGTAGAGTATCTTGCGCTTGTCTTCAGGGAATGATGCCGAGTAGCACAGCACCTCACGATTGGTAAGGGCAGCAGCTACAATGGCCGACACATTGAAGGTCTTCTTGCTTTTAGCCTTACCTGTGGATGCACTGAAGTTACCAAGTGTACCGATGGTGGAACCGTTCACCCGAAGAGTTTCAGGTGGGACGGTGTACTCATCGGTTACTTTCAAGTGGATGGACTGCCAGATGACACGGAACTCGTCCTTGGTCATTGGCTCGCTGGGATTATAGTTACGTGTTTCCATAGCCTACTTGCGATTAAGTAAATACTTCTGTGCTTCACTGGCAATCTGTGCCTGGGTCTTGACAGGATTCTGACGTAACCATTCTTCGAGGATGTTCTTCTCGAAATAGATCATCTTGCCCTGAGGCTTGTAGTGTGGAATGAGACCTGCCGAGGTTAACTTGTAGAGATAACTCTTCGACAAGGATAGGAACTTGCTGGCTTCATCAAAGCTCAGTACGTTCTTGGATGCATAGACGAGGGACTCCAGTTCCTCAATGCGTTGTTCAATCGACTTATTAGCGTCCATATTTCTATAATTATTAAATGAGACAATAGGAGTGCGCGCCCTCCGAAATTTGAATTCGGGGGCAAAGGTATCGCTAATAAGTTTAAGGGTTGTTTGACAATGTTTGATGTGTCAATCCTTTGTCAATGTTTTTGTGCTTCTTTGATGTCTTTTCCTATTCAGAAAGTCCTTTCAGATTGTTGATATACTGATTTATCTTAGCAAACTTCCCTTTCATTAGAATGTCTCGACAATGATTGACAGCCGTGGATAGATCCGTTTGGTTTACAAAGGAATCTTTCTGCGGCGAAAGGAAAAGGTTGTTCTTGTAGATAGCCGATTGCCATTTCTCAGTAATATATGAGTGGTTGGAAAGCTGGTCAAAGAAGAATGCTAACAGACGATTATTGCTTGACCTGAGCGGAGTGATGGGCTGACAATCAAATATGGCTTTCAGTTGTTCAAAGGTAACGTCGCCACCTTTGAACATCCGCACCTCATTGACACAATCAACCAGGGATTCTATCTGCTGGTCGTTCAACGAGTGTTCAAATGTGTATTTTTCAACTTGAACATTTTCGGTGGCGGGTTCAGTTATAGATTCGGGGTTAGAGGAAACAGAGTTTTCACCATTCTCCATCACGATAAAAGAACGAAGGTTCCTTTGGTCATTCCTCTTTTTGAGAAACTGAGCGTACTTTTCATTGACTACAACCTGATAGACAACAGAGAAGTAGGGGAATGACTCATCAAAAATGGTATTGTCTTTGCAAAAGTCATCGTAGGTGGCAAGGCTATGGTTATGAAACCATTTGCGTTTCTCTTCCATAGTCAAAGACTCAATGAATGTGCTTTCCCAAAGATAGTTGGGAAGGTGCAAGTAGTTCTTGATGCTACGAACAGCAGGGAACTTGGAAAAGATGGCAGCGAGTTCATCCAGGGCATGGGTGTACTCGCTCCGCTCAACTTCTGCCAAATCATTAACCGGAAGAACTTCTGCTTTGCGTTCAATGGTATCTTCCAGCGAACGCAGCGTTTGCTGGATGCAGTAATCCAGCGTTTGTTGAATCTTGGCTATTGCCTGTTCCTGTTCGTTCATACTATGACTTAACTGTTATTTGCGGTGCAAAGATAGTCAAATTCAGTGAGAAAAGGAAAGAAATGGGTGGTGTACTACGTTTCTTTAACTTTTCATCTTCCCTCTTTTCGTTTCTTTGACCAACTTTCTGTTATATGTTCAAAATTAACACCTTTTTAACACCCCAGAAAAAGAAAACACCTTGTAAATCAATGACTTACAAGGTGTTCTAAGTACCCAGAGCCGGGATCGAACCGGCACGCCTTGCGGCATTGGTGTTTGAGACCAACGCGTCTACCAATTCCGCCATCTGGGCCTCACTTTGGATGCTTGCCTCACGCGGTGAACGGAGGTTTGC
>Ga0256404_1012915_pt1 | contig 10724 bp, 8 predicted proteins | sample RumenRJG_01DNA_FD_185990 | JGI IMG/M metagenome (GOLD analysis project Ga0256404, IMG submission 185990) | Bovine rumen microbial communities from Lethbridge, Alberta, Canada - RJG_01 | ecosystem: Host-associated > Mammals > Digestive system > Stomach > Rumen | place: Canada: Alberta | collected...
GCGGGTGCATGAAAACCGCTCAAAGGGGCCCCATTGTCAAGGAAACCGTGGAATAAATGCCCTGACCGGGATACACTGACAACCTTACCCGCCTTTCCCCTTGTCCGCTATTTCGTGGCCACTCCAGCTGCCGCGCGGTGAATATGGGATCAATGTCGCACCAGCCTTGGCATCTGGTTCTTCCGCCGCTTCAGCCGCCTGCCCCAATTCCCAATTCCCAATTCCCAATTCCTAATTCCCCAAACCCGACATTTGGGTGCCAAAAACCGGGTATTGGTGGAACAAGGATTGCAAAATTACGTCAAACATGATAGGATAATGGTACAATGATTGACATGACAGGAGGGAAAACACATGATGACGAACCTGCTTTCGATACTGGTCAGTCTGGCGATGCTGGTGACTGGCGTCTCCGCAACGGCGTTGCCGGACGAGGCGGTGGGCCGGGTGGTGACGCTGGGCAACCTGGAGGCCCGCTACGACGAGGAGGAGGCGGCGGCGACGCCCTACGCCTCCATGGCCGTGTCCACCGACGGCAAGACCGCGGTGTACGACTTCTACATCGGCAACGATGACGATACGCTGCTGCCCTTCCGGGCGGTGGTGAGCGCCGATCAGCTGCTGGTGCGCTGCGACGCCGCCAGGCAGACCCTGCGGCTGACCGCCGAGGACCTGGAGGCGCTGATGGCCCAGAGCGGCATGACCTCGGAGGCGGACGACGATGAGGTCACCGCCCAGCTCATGGACGTGTACATGAACGACTACCTGCCCGCCTATGCCGACCTGGTGAACATCATGCGGGACCACGACGAGATGATGGCGCTGCAGGCGCGGGCGAGGACCATCTACGACGAGCTGATCGACCGCGGCGAGCCCACGCCCGGCGAGGTGGAGCTGGAGGGCGAGACCTATGCGGTGAACAGCTACGAATACACGCTGGACGGCGCGCAGATGGGCGCGCTGGCGGACGCGGTCTACGCTTCCGACGCGCGCTTCAGCGCCTTCCTGGCCGCCTACTTCAAGCTGATCGCCCTCGCGCCCGAGGAGACCGGCCTCAGCGGTATGCAGAACTTTGAGACGCTGCTGGCCGGTCAGGACATCACCTTCGCCGTCAGCGAGAGCATCGGCGAGGGCAATCTGGACGTCATGGACGGCGTGCTGACCCTGTCGGCTCCGGAGATGGAGACGCCCTTTGAATTCAACATCCATTCAACCGAGCTGGGCGACTCCCGCTTCGGCTCCATGGACCTGGATCAGACCCTGGACAGCGACAGCGTCCAGCTGTACCTGGAGTCCTCCGCGGAGGGCCGCGACATGCGCGTCAGCATGAACGTGACCGTCAACCCCATCGAGGAGGACGACGGCGCTGCCGAGGGCGAGGGCGACGCCGAGGACGTCTTCTACGGCACCCTCGACTTTGACCGGACCTGGGACGAGGACGCCGGCCTGTACAGCGACAGCCTCAGCATGACCGTGGACATCGCGCCCACCGACACGCACGTGATCTGCAACGTCAGCGGCCAGACCGACGAGCAGGGCCTGGGCGACCTGAAGGTGGACTTCAGCGATACCCAGGGCGATCACACCGCGGAGGTCTCCTTCGACGTGGTGGTCACCGACGAGGTGGTGGAGGCCGACATCGACGAGACCGAAGCCGTGGCCCTGGCCGATCTGGACATGACCGCGCTGATGACCAGCGTGGGCGCGGACGCCATGAGGCTCTACGGCGACAGGAGCGTGCGCGATTTCTTCGAGCTGCTGTCCAAAGCCTTCACCGAGGAAGCGCCCGCGAACGACGGCCCCGCCGTCACCGGCGACCCCGATTCCCTGCCCTTCGGCAATCCCAGCTTCGAGTGGCTCCCCGAGGGCTACCGTGTGGAGAGCATCGACGTGGAGACCGAGTATGAGACCGTGACCTGCACGCTGGTCAACGGGACCGCCGACAGCACCGTCACCGTGGACATCGGCCCCTCCGAGGATCAGGACCGGGTGTCCTACTACACCATCAAGGACGACGGCTTCAAGGCCGTGGACGGCAGCGTGATGCGCGCGGTGGAAGAGGACGGCTACCACTTCTACACCCTCGACAACGGCGAGACCTCCGTCACCGTCTCCGCCGACGATGACAGCTTCACCGACATCGACGCGCTCAACCTGCTCATCGGGCTGAAGTTCTGATCGGACAAATCAGACGCGCGTCCATTGCAAAACGACCTCCCGGAAGCATGACCGGGAGGTCGTTCTTCATGCCTTGATTTTTCTGTTGCCGACCCATTAGAATTGTGATACAATAGCCACGGAAGGAGGCCGCGACTATGATGCCGTTTGATAAAGCAGTCGATCTGCTGCGCAATCTGTCCGAGGCGGATTATGAGGCCGCGACGAGGTACATCCTCTCCCTGGCTTCCAACCGCTATTCCCCGGAGAAGCCCCTGTCACGCGCCGAGCTTCTCGAGGACCTGGCCATCTCCCGGCAGCAGGAGAAGGAGGGCCGGCACGTCCCCGCCGGGCAGGCCTTTGACGCGGTGATGGAGGAATACGGCCTTGTACGACGTTGAGGTCACAGAGCGGGCCATGGACCACTTCCGGGGCCACATCGGCTATATCGTCCACAGGCTGTGCAACCCTGACGCCGCCTGGAGGCTGAGGGACGCGCTGGAGGAGGCCGTGCTCGAATTGGCCGACCACCCCGAGACCGCGCCATACTGCGTCGATCCGGCGCTGCAGCTCTTTGGCTATCGGAAGAAGCTGATCGGCGGCACGCGCTATCTGTGCGTCTGCCGGGTCGAGGGTGACACCGTCTGGATCGAGGGCATTTACCACGAATTGCAGGATTACGAGCAACTATTTAAGACTGGGGCATGATCGCCCCAGTCTTATTGCATTTATGGAAAGTCTTTTACAGCAGCAGTATCCCCTTCTCCGCACACACGCGGGCGGTCTCCTCGTCCCAGATGCTGGACTGGACCTCGCCGATGTGGGCGTTGCCCATCATGAGCATGCAGAGACGGCTCTGGCCGATGCCGCCGCCGATGGTGAGCGGGAGCTGGTCGTTGAGCAGCATCTTATGGAAGGGCAGCTCGCGGCGCTCCTCGCAGCCGGCCAGCTTCAGCTGGCGGGCCAGGGATTCGGCGTCCACGCGGATGCCCATGGAGCTGATCTCGAAGGCGCGGCCCAGCACGTCGTTCCAGAACAGGATGTCGCCGTTGAGCGCCCAGTCGTCGTAGTCGGGCGCGCGGCCGTCGTGGGGCTTGCCGGAGCGGAGCCTGCCGCCGATCTGCATGATGAGGGCGGTCTTGTGCGCCTTCAGGAAGGCGTTCTCCCGGTCGGAGGGATTGTCCAGATCGGGATACATGTCCTCCAGCTCCTGGGTGGTGACAGTGGCCATGTCGCGGCTGAGCTTGACGTTGATGGAGGGGAACTCCCGCCGCAGCCGGTCGGACACGTCCACCACGCAGTGGACGATCTCCTGGGCCGTGCGCTTGAGATAATCCAGCGTGCGGTCCTCGCGGGTGATGATCTTCTCCCAGTCCCACTGGTCCACGTAGATGGAGTGGATGTTGTCCAGCGCCTCGTCGCGGCGGATGGCGTTCATGTCGGTGTACAGGCCGCGGCCCACGTGGAAGTCGTAGCGCTTGAGCGCCAGGCGCTTCCACTTCGCCAGGGAGTGGACCACCTCGCCCTCGATGCCCTCCACGGCGGGGATGTCGAAGCCCACGGGGCGCTCCACGCCGTTGAGATTGTCGTTCAGGCCGGACTGGCGCCCCACGAACAGCGGCGCGGACACCCGCCGCAGGTTCAGCGCGTAGGCCAGCTCCTGCTGGAAGTTGTGCTTGATGAATTCGATCGCCAGCTGCGTGTCAAACGTGCCCAGCGGCGGCTTGTAGCCCTCGGGAATGTAGACCCTGTTCATGGCGCGGACCCTCCTGTTTTAGTGAATGGGGAATGGGAAATTGAGAATGGACAATGGAGAATGGAGAATGATGGTGCAAATCCTTCGGATTTGGTAACTGTTCAGTCCTGTGACAAACAGAGATTTGGCAGGCTGCGGGGGACGACCTCTCAGTCAGCCTAACGGCTGACAGCTCCCCTGGAAGGGGAGCCAAGGCTGACGCTCTATCTTCCTCTTGGCTCCCCTTTCAGGGGAGCTGTCGCCGACGAAGTCGGTGACTGAGAGGTCGTTCCCCGTTGCCTTGTACAATCTCCACTTATCACAGCAGAACTGAATAGATACCGGATTTGTTTGATTTTTGGCATCTGCGCAGGCCTGGACTCCCTCCGACCCGCTGCACGGGCCACCTCCCTCGGAGAGGGAGGCTTTTAGAATTCCTCAAGGCTCCCTCTCCGAGGGAGCTGGCAGTCGAAGGCTGACGGAGAGCGTTCTTCACGGCCAAACGAAGTTGCGACGATCACTCAATTGTCGGGGTTTACAATTAAAAGAAATCCGAAGGATTTCCACCATCATTCCCCATTCCCAATTCCCAATTCCAAATTAATATAAAATATAGTATCAGTATACTTCAATCTATCACCGAACGCAAGTGAATTTTTATGAAAGGACAAATTCATTTGCGAAACGGGAGTGACGGCAGATTGCAACAGGTGCGATTGAAAAATCCGCAAAGGCAGGGTAAAACGCCTTAATTCTGCCCAATTTATGCAGGAACATGATGGCCTGAAATTCATATTTACAAAGAGTTTACGCTGTAAAATGCAATTTAACGCAGAATATTCTTGCAAAACAGTAGGATTGCCATTATAATACATTCTGAAGCCGGGGAGTACCGGCGTTCCCAAGGGCGGGCGTCCCGGAAAGCGGGGCGGACGTGAGACGAGCAAGGAGGCTATAACATGGCATTGTCAAACGCTTATCTGATCGACCTGATGGCGCGCGTCGAGGCGCGCAACCCGAACGACAAGCAGTTCCTGATCACCGTGCGCAGCGTGCTGGAGTCCATTGAGCCCGTGGTGGAGAAGCACCCGGAGTACGTCCGCGCGGGCGTGCTGGAGCTGTTTGTGGAGCAGGAGCGCGTGGTGAAGTTCCGCGTGCCGTGGATCGACGACGCGGGCAACGTCCGGGTGAACCGGGGCTATCGCGTACAGGGCAACAGTGCCATCGGCCCGTACAAGGGCGGCCTGCGGCTGCATCCCTCCGTCACCGAGGACACGGTGAAGTTCCTGGCCTTCGAGCAGACGCTGAAGAACTCCCTGACCGGCCTGCCCATCGGCGGCGGCAAGGGCGGCAGCGACTTCGACCCCAAGGGCAAGAGCGACTTTGAGGTCATGCGCTTCTGCCAGAGCTTCATGACGGAGCTGTTCAAGTACATCGGCGCGGATGTGGACGTGCCCGCCGGCGACATCGGCGTGGGCGCGCGCGAGATCGGCTATCTGTACGGCCAGTACAAGCGCATCACCGGCAAGTACGAGGGCGTTCTGACCGGCAAGGGCCTCTCCTACGGCGGCTCCCTGGTGCGCACCCAGGCCACCGGCTACGGCCTGTGCTACTTCACCGAGGAAATGATGAACGCGGCGGGCAAGTCCTTCAAGGGACAGACCGTGGTGGTTTCCGGCTCGGGCAACGTGGCCATCTTCGCCAACGAGAAGGCCACCCAACTGGGCGCGAAGGTCGTGGCCATGAGCGATTCCAACGGCTACATCTACGACAAGGACGGCATCGATCTGGACTGCGTGAAGGAGATCAAGCTGGTGCGCCGCGGCCGCATCAAGGAGTATGTGGATACCCATCCCAACGCCGAGTACCACGTGGGCTGCTCCGGCATCTGGACCATCCCCTGCGACATCGCGCTGCCCTGCGCCACCCAGAATGAGATCAGCCTCGAGTCCGCCCAGGCCCTGATCAAGAACGGCTGCTGGTGCGTCTCCGAGGGCGCGAACATGCCCACCGTGATGGAGGGCATCGAGGCCCTGCAGGCCGCGGGCGTGCTCTTTGGGCCCGCGAAGGCCGCCAACGCCGGCGGCGTGGCCACCTCCGCCCTGGAGATGAGCCAGAACTCCGAGCGCCTGAGCTGGACCGCCGAGGAGGTCGACGCCAAGCTCAAGAACATCATGGTCAACATCTACCACAACGTGGCCAACGCCGCCAAGGAATACGGCAAGGAAGGCAACTTCGAGGCCGGCGCGAACATCGCGGGCTTCCTGAAGGTCGCCGACGCCATGTACGCCCAGGGCGTCTGCTAAGCGGGCAGTGCCCGCGGACATTCGCTGCCGCACACATATAACGGACCCCCGGCCCCATAGATTCAAGGGCCGGGGGTCCTGCGTTTCATTTCTCATTGATCCATTTTTTGATACCTTTCAATTCCCAGACAATGCTCAGCTGCTCCCCCACTCCTCCCGGATTGCCGCCACGATGTCACGCCATTTCCCTTCGGGATCATATTCGGTCATCAGGTTCTCATAGCGCCGGACGGTTTCCAGAACGCACCTGCGGATCGTACCGGCGAAGGCGCTCTCAAAGACATCGGTGTCCAGGGCCATCAGCAGCTTGCGGCAGTCCTCGGGTATATGGGTGCTGCCGGTCCCGGCACAGTCGACGGCGTGGTCCACAGCCTCCGCGGCGCGCTCCAGCATGGGCGCGTCGGCGTATTCCACGATCAGCAGCAGCGCCTCCTCGAAGCCCTCCGGGTAGCGGTTCAGCAGGTCCTCCATGTATTCGCCCAGCCAGCGGGCTTCAAACTCGGGATTGATGTTCAGGGCCAGGTAGTCCGCCAGCACGCCGTCCTCTTCGAGCGCGGCGCGGCTGAAGCCGTGCTGCCGGAGCATGTCCCAGCCGATGACCTCGTCCTGCGTCATGGCGATGCCCGTGGTTCGGGGCGTCAGCGTGGCGATCACGGGGATGGCGCTGCGCAGGCCCGCGAAGCTGGTCTCCAATGCCTTCCCCTCCCCGATCGAAGGGATGGCTTCGGTCTCCGCGGGCGCGTCGCCATCGGGCTCGGCGGTGGAAGCGATCAGCTGCCAGAGATGTCTGAGGTTCATGGGGCGTCTCCTTTCAGCGCGTAGTCGTATCAACGGAGGAACTCAGGCAGGTAGCCAGGGAACAGGGAACAGGGAACAGGGAACAGGGAACAGGGAACAGGAATAGCCTGGCTGCGTAGGGGCGGCGATGCGCCGCCCGCCAGGTACAACGTATTGTGTCGGTATATAGCGGGCGGCCATTGGCCGCCCCTACAGAGCGCGCGGCAGCCGCTATCTTTAATTCCTAATTCCCAATTCCTAATTCCTAATTCAACAACTCCCAACCATCCACAGAACTGACCCGTTACAAATGAAGGCCATTGGGGACCTGTATCAGCGGTCCCCAATGACCGATTTGCTGCGCGGCAGCGGATTACTTCTTGCGGCGTCCGGTGTAGGATACGACCGCGCGCTGGATGACGATGAACAGCAGCAGCAGCGCGCCGGTGGCGATCTTGCCCCACCAGGAGGAGAGGGTGCCGTTGAAGTTGATGATGGCGGGGATGACGGACTTGAGCAGCACGCCGAACATGGTGCCGATCATATAGCCCACGCCGCCGGTGAGCAGCGTGCCGCCGATGACGGCGGAGGAGATGACCTCCAGCTCGCCGCCCTGGAGGGACAGGTTCCAGCCGGACTTGACCACCAGCACGTAGGCGATGCCGGCCAGCGCGGAGCAGAAGCCGTTGATGGCGTAGACGGCCACCTTGGTGCGGCCCACGGGCAGGCCCATCAGCTTGGCGGAGGACTCGCTGCCGCCGATGGCGTAGACGTTCCTGCCGAAGCGGGTGTGCTGGAGCACGATGGTGCCGATGATGATCATGGCGATGAACATCATGACCGGCAGGCTGATGTTGGTGATCGGCTTGATCTTCACCCACTCGCCGTCCACCAGGTGATACAGCGTGATCTTGATGTCAGACAGGCTGTTCAGAAGCGGATGGTCGATGGAGATGGACTCGCGGGAGATCAGGCTGCACACGCCGCGGGCCAGGAAGTTGCCGGTCAGGGTGGTGATGAAGGGCGGCACGTTGAGGTAGTGGATGGCCGCGCCCATCAGGGTGCCCAGACCAATGCCCACCAGGATGGAGAAGGGCATGGTGATCAGCGGGGAGATGCCCAGCTTCACGTAGCCGTAGGCGATGAGCATGCCGGTCAGCGAGGCCACGGAGGCCACGGACAGGTCGATGCCGCCGGTGATGAGCACCATGGTCATGCCCACGGCGGAGATGCCGTAATAGGCGTTGTCCGTGAAGAAGTTGACGAAGGTGCGCACGCTGGTAAAGCCGATGCTGCCGTAGCGGATGGCGCCGTAGGCGTAGATGATCAGGAAGATGATGACCGTGGCGTACACCATGATGTACTTGGGGTTCATGACGCGGCTCAAAAGGCTCTGTCGCTTCTGGGTGTTCTGACTCATTTCGCCATGCCTCCTTTCGCCAGGGCCCTGGCCGAAGCCCGGCGGCTGGCCCGCTTGGACATGGCCACGCGGACGGGCTCGGACTGTAGCACGATGATCACCGCGATGATCAGGGCCTTGAAGGCCATGGTGGCCTCGGGCGCGATGCCGAAGTAGTACACGAAGGTGACGATGGTGCGGATGATGATGGAGCCGATGATGGTGCCCGACAGGCTGAACTTGCCGCCGGTCATGGACGTGCCGCCGATGACCACGGAAAGTATGGCGTCGGTCTCATAGTTCAAACCGGCGTTGTTGGAGTCGTTGGACATGATGCGGCTGGAATAGATCAGGCCGGAGATGCCCGACAGCAGGCCCGTCAGCGCGAACACGATCAGTATGATCATCCGGGAGTTGATGCCCGACAGCCGGGACGCGCTGGGGTTGATGCCCACGGATTCCACGAAGGTGCCGAAGGCGGTCTTGCGCACGAAGATCATCACCGCCGCCACCACCACGACGGTGATGACGATGGGCGTCGGCAGGAACAGACAGGAGCCCTGGCCGATCACACGGAAGGGAGAGTACATGGTGGTGTACTGCTTGCCGTTGGTGATGATCTGCGCCACGCCGCGGCCCGCCACCATCAAAATCAGCGTGGCGATGATGGGCTGGAGCTGGAGCCGGCCCACCAGCACGCCGTTGAACGCGCCCATCAGCAGGCACACCAGCAGCGGCAGCACCAGCACCAGTATGAAGGGATACACGGAGTAGTCGCCGGGGGTCTGATACAGCGGATTGGTGGGGTCCCAGCGCATCAGCTTCAGCGCCAGCGCGCCGCTCACCGCCACCAGCGCGCCCACGGACAGGTCCGTGCCGCCGAGGGCGATGACCATGGTCATGCCCATGCCGATGATGGTGATCTCCGCGGAGCGGTTGATGATGTCCACCAGGTTGCCGTAGAGCATGCGGTTCGCGGGCTGATAGCTGATGGAGAGGAAGTCGGGGCGGATGATGAAGCACACGATCAGCAGCAGGATCTCGGCGATCACGGCCCAGGTGATCTTGGAGCGCATGATGGAGGCGAAATCCAGGTCCTTCGCGCGCAGCAAGAGCACGATGCCCGCCAGGCACAGCAGCGCGCCGATGCCCAGGAAGATGTTCTGGAGCTTCCAGGCGGTGCGCAGGCCGGTGACCTTTCCGAAGCTGCCGATGACCGTGTCATAGGGGGACGCGCCCTCGATGGCGGCCTCAACCGCAGCCTCCGCGGCTTCCTCGGCGGCCTCCTCGGCGGCCTCAAGCTCCGCCGCGGCCTCCTCGGAGAGGCCCTCCGCGGGCGCCTCCGCCTCCGCGGCGTCGTCCTGGGCGGCGGCGCTCGTTGCGGTGCCCAGTATGGCGGCGTCGAAGTCGGCCTTCAACGTGGCCTCGTCGTTGTCGTTGATGAATACCTTCTCGATGCTGCTGTCCGGGAAGGTCAGCTTATAGGCGGAATAGATGCTGTCCTTGACGGCGCAGACGCGGCCGAAGCAGCCGACGCCCACGGCCAGCAGTATAAGGCCGAGGATCAGCGGTATGAGCCAGGTTTTCCTTTTCACTGTGCCGCACCTCCCTCAGCGATGATCTGCAATATGCGATTCTGGGTGTTCCCGTCGAAGGGGCCGGTCAGCTCGCCGGCCTTCTTGCCGTCGCGCATGATGACGATGCGGTTGGAGCAGCGGATGACCTCCTCCAGCTCCGAGGAGATGAATATGACGGACACGCCATCCTTGCACATCTCCAGCATCAGGCGCTGGATCTCGGCCTTCGCGCCGACGTCGATGCCTCGGGTGGGCTCGTCCAGGATCAGCAGGTCGGGCTGGGTGGCCATCCAGCGGGCCAGTATGACCTTCTGCTGATTGCCGCCGGACAGCTCGCCGATCTTCTTCTCGGCGTCCGGGGTGGCGATGGACAGGGCCTTGATGTACTTGTCGGCCAGCTCGTTCTGCTCCTGCCGGGACAGCGGATGCAGGAAGCCGCGCTTGGCCTGCACCGCCAGCATGATGTTTTCGCGGATGGACAGATCGCCCACGATGCCGTCGCGCTTGCGGTCCTCCGGGCAGAAGGCCACGCCGGCCATGATGGCGTCGAAGGGCTTCTTCACGTCCACCTTTTTGCCATTCAGGGTGATGCTGCCGCTGGTGATGCTGTTGGCGCCGAAGATCATCTCGGCGGTCTCGGTGCGGCCGGAACCCAGCAGGCCGGCAAAGCCCACCAGCTCGCCCTTCTTCATGCTCAGGCTGATGTCGGACACCGCGCCGGGCGCGCCGATGTGCTCGGCGTTCAGCTCCACAGGCGCGCTTTCGGGCACGTC
>Ga0256404_1012916_pt1 | contig 10723 bp, 12 predicted proteins | sample RumenRJG_01DNA_FD_185990 | JGI IMG/M metagenome (GOLD analysis project Ga0256404, IMG submission 185990) | Bovine rumen microbial communities from Lethbridge, Alberta, Canada - RJG_01 | ecosystem: Host-associated > Mammals > Digestive system > Stomach > Rumen | place: Canada: Alberta | collected...
TGATGTATGCTTCGCTTTTGTATGGGATTATTACAACGTTAATAACAGCGATACAGTCTGAAACGATACAAACGGATCTTATAAGAGCAGTTCAAATGCTTGGACAGGGAACGGAGATGCTTTTTTTACGATGAATGAAGCAATTAAAACGATTGCAGGTATTACAAGTTATATTCCTAATGAATTTTTGGCTATAGTTGTTTACTGGGTAATAATTGTGTTTTTATCTGTGGCTATGCTAGGAATATTGGGGATAGGTTTATTTATTGTAGGAAGAAAATATTATAACTTTTTCATCGAATATCAAAAGGATGAATTGACAGTGTTTGTGTGTTTAATGGATTTGGCCCTTATGGTCTTTGCAGATAAGCTAATGAAGACAATTATTCCGGTAAATATAGTAATTATAGGAATCGTAATATTTTGTATTTATTCTGCACTACGTGGTGTCATTGAAATGAAGGATAAGGATGCTCAATATAAGTTAGTATCTGGTGTTATTGTTAGTTTTATTGGAGTTGGAGTAACTGCGCTGTTGATTCACATGATTGGTGTATGGGTAATTCTTGTGTTGCCAATTGCAGGATTATTTCTACTTAATGATTAAAGCGTACGACTTGAAAGATAAAAAATAATCGTTAAATTGTGAAAAAATTCTTATGAGAAACCGTGTATTGTGATACAATATAATAAATACACAAAGACTAAAGGCCTGTGAGAAAAAACTAAAGCTTATTGTAAGAATAGCCGATATATACTTTGTTAAAGTTGGATGAAAGGGGAGTTGACAGCCATGCAAACAATGTTACAATCTTGCAGAGCAGAGCAGAGCAGAGCAGAGCAGAGCAGAGCAGAGCAGAGCAGAGCAGAGCAGAGGCTAGTTGCGGTCTTTTTTCTGATAAAATTATATACGATGATGGATAACCGTCGGATTGATGAGACAGATATGTCTTGTTAAGCTCGGCGGTTTTTTATTTTGGAAAAATTAAACTCAAGGAGGATATCATATGATGAAAAAAAAGAAAGCAGGAAGAGTGTTGCTCAGCTTTTTGCTCACGCTGGCGATGGTTATAGGATTTATGCCAGGGATGTGTATGACTGCGCATGCGGATAATACCGAGGAACTGCTAACCACCCTCACCTTCGGAGGTAGCTCTACCTACAGTGAAACTAAAAGTGGAGTAGTTAGTGTTACTGCTACAAACGTTACGTCGTACAGTGATGCGTATGGATGGCTTTTTTTTGATGTAGGTTCCCTGTCTGTTACAGCGGAAGAAGGATACACTATTAACAAATGCGTATTCCGCCAAAATAACAAGCAACCTATCACGGATACCGAGGCACCATTTGAGATACATTCTAGTGACAGAGGGTGTATCACAGAAGATACAAAGTGGGATATGGATGGCGTCACATCAATTGAGGTGTATGGATATGTTACCCCAACCACTGTCGATGTTACAGGTGTATCTCTCAACAAAACGACTACTACATTGACTGTAGGAGATACAGAAACACTGACAGCAACCGTTAGCCCAGATGGTGCAACGGACAAGACTGTTACATGGTCTAGTGATAATACAAATGTTGCAACAGTTGATCCGAACGGTCTTGTTACAGCAGTAGGTGCAGGTAATGCAAATATAACAGTTACTACAACAGATGGAAGCAAAACGGCTTCATGTGCAGTTACAGTAAATGCAGCAACTGTTACATCTGCAGTAACGTTACATGCTAATGGTGGAACTATTAACAGTGGTAATATTACTGAATACACTGAAGGAACCGGTGCAACATTACCTACAGACGTTACAAAAGATGGACATCAATTTGGTGGTTGGTATGATAATGCCGGATTGACAGGAAGCCCAGTGACGGCAATATCTACATCTGATACAGGAAATAAAGAGTATTGGGCAAAATGGACTGCAAACCCTAGCTCTGTTTCATACAGTGTAGTTTTTAAGGTTGTAAATGGCTCTTGGGATGACGGAAACACAAGTGATAAGAGCATAACGCTTAGTGGTGTGGAAGGTGATACATTAAAGCTTTCTTCAGGGCAGATTCCGGCTGTAGGAACAAAGCCTAATGATGGTTATAAGGCCGGTAGTTGGGATGTGACTCCGAGCGCGGAGACGGAGATCACAGAGGCGACCACCTACACCTATACCTACGCGCAGAAGGACAGCATCAGCCAGACCGTGACCTTCAAGGTGGTAAACGGCAAATGGGATGATGACAGTACTGCGGATAAGACTGTGACCTTGACGGGCTACGAGGGTGACACGCTGAAGCTGGCAGCAAATCAAATCCCTGCAGTCGGTACAAAGCCGAACGACACCTACAAGGCCGGAAGCTGGGATACGACGCCGAGTGTGTCTATTGCGATTACAGGGGATACAGCTTATACATATACTTATGCTCCTAAAGATGGAATTAGTAGTACAGTAACCTTTAAAGTAGTTAATGGGCAGTGGACTGATGGCACGACTGATGATAAAGTTGTTACATTAACAGGCCATGAGGGTGATATCCTTAAACTATCCTCAGGGCAGATCCCAGCTGTAGGAACAAAGCCTAATGATGGTTATAAGGCCGGTAGTTGGGATGTGACTCCGAGTACCGATACAGCAATTTCAAGTAATGTAACCTATACTTATACTTATGTGGCAGATTCATCTGGAGGATCTTCCGATAGCGGAAGTGGTGATTCATCTGGAGGCTCATCTGATAGCGGAAGTGGTGATTCATCTGGAGGCTCTTCTGATAGTGGAAGTGGTAGTTCGTCAAGTGGTTCAACAGATAGTGGAAGTGGCAGTAGCTCGTCTAGTGGCTCCTCTGACAGCGGAAATACCAGTGGAGGAACTTCAAGCGGTTCTTCTGATAATACGAATACAAACACAGATACAAGTGCAAAGGTTCCATATGATGATGTTGCTATCAGCACAGGCTCTGTAAACGATATTACTGGTACTGCATCGGCAACAGCAGAAAGCAATCCTTTTGGAACAAAGATTGAAAACAATAGTAACCTGACCACCCTTTTATCCCTTACAGATGCAGAAGTAGCACAGGGCGTAAATGTATGGCTTGATATTCAGGATATGAGTGCTTCTGTATCCAAAACGGATAAAAGCTTAATTCAAGATAAATCTGGTGATTATACAGTTGGGCTTTATCTTGATATTAACCTGTTTAAGAAGGTTGGAGGTAACGATGCTACAAAAGTGACCGAGACCAACGGAAAAGTAAAGGCAAGTATCGTTATACCTGAAAGCTTGTGGAAGAGTGGAAGAACCTTTGAAATCATACGTGTACATGATGGTGTGGCTACAGCTATCGCAGGCACTTACGATGAAAATACACATGTATTTACATTTGAAACAGATAAGTTTTCAACATATGCTTTAGCATACAAAGATCCGGCTTCATCAAGTAATAGCGGCACAACTTCAAATAGTAGTTCGTCGAATAGTAGCAATAGCACACAGTCTACTGCACCAAAGACCGGAGATCCAAATGATATCAGAGTATGGTATCTGCTTCTTATAGCTTCTTTTGGCGGACTTGGATTTTTGGGGCTTTCAAAGAAGAAGGAAAACTAATTAATTAAGAAAAAATAAATGGTAATCATACAAATGGCTGTGCCTTGAAACGGCATGGCCATTTGTTATATGGGTAGAATGAAAAAAGATAGATATGAATGGTTAAAAAACAATATAAAGCAGATAGGGAAGAAATTTTGGAAGCTGACAGAAGTAATTGCTCGTAATAAAAAGGATGCGGCAATTGCTCTTGTGTGCGTTGTTCTTGTAATAGTGGCTGTAGTTAGTATCGTAAAGATAGTTAATCTTCATAGTGCAGAGATTAAGCAAGAGCAGGAAATACAGGCATTGCAGGAAGAATATACATCAGAGTCAGGAGATACTGCAAGTATGCCGGATGAGTCGGAGTTGGTCAAAAAGACAGATGGTGATTTGAAGACTGAGCCTGAGGATGACCCTAATGCATGGTATCATGACATAGATGTGGATTTTGCAGGCTTAAAGGAGCAAAACAAGGACATTGTTGGCTGGATTTACTTTGAGGACGAGGAAAGTATCAGTTATCCGCTTTTGTATTCCGGTGATGATTATTATCTGCGGAGAAATTATCTGAAGGAAGAGGAGACAGCAGGTTCCATTTATATTGATGGGAACAACAGCCCTGATTTAGACGATGCACATACGCTAATCTACGGTCACAATATGCGAAATCTATCTATGTTTGGAAAGCTAAGATATTATAAGACAGAAGAGGACTATTTAAAGACACACAGGTATTTCCAACTGATTACAGAGTCTGGCATCTACCGCTATGAAATCTTCGCCTATAAGGATGTCAGCACCCTGACAGGCGGAATCTATACCACATGGAAGTATGTGGATGATGATTTTAAGGAGTTTGTTGAGAATACTATATGCCAAGGAAGCTATGTAGATGCGGATATAGATATTGAAGATGAGACTCATATCGTTACATTATCCACCTGTTCATATGATTCTGATGTGAGATTCACGGTGAGTGCCGTGAGGGTAGATGAGCATGAGTGGAGCCCTTGGAGCCCTTGAAAAACACGAATATCTTGACATTTTAGACTGTCCGGTTTATTATTTAAGTACATCTATAAGATGTGATTGGTTTCCTTGCCAAGCGAAATGGGAACTTTATCAGATGGGAACCCTACCATATAAAATAAATGGGAGCTTTATCAGATGGGAGCCCTACCATATAAAATAAATGGGAACTATAAAAGACGGGAACCCTACCGGCAAAGAAGGAATATTACGGGCTGCATCTTCTGACGCAGCCCGTTGTTATGTTTAAGGATTATTATGAAGAAGCTAGATTTATATTATATTGATTTAAAATACATAAGAGATTTGTCACATACTGATGATAATGTGATGTCTATTTCACCACAGAGAGGAAAGCAAAATCGTCCGTTTGTAGGCGTTGTAGTACTTATGAATGGACGCAAATATTGTATTCCGCTCACATCTCCAAAGGATAAATTTAAGAATAAGAAGAGCCAAGTGGATTTTATCAAAGTATTTGATGAAGAGCGAAGAGATGAAAATGGCCAGTTCAAGCTAATTGGAGTTCTCAATATCAACAATATGATTCCAGTCGATGAACGTTATATCAAGAAGGTAAATCTTGCAGTTCTAAGCAATGATAAACCTGATCTTGCAGCTAAAAAGCGACTTATGCAAAAGCAGATAAAGTGGTGCAGAAGTCATATTGACACAATTGAGAATCGTGCCAACAAGGTATACGATATGGTTGTGAATCATCCAGACAAAAATCATAATCTTGTAAAGAGAAGTTCCAAGTTTGATAAACTTGAAACACTACTAGACAAACTACTTAAGAAAAATTAAAAGTAGAGAATTTACGTCTATAAAATGTCTACTAAAACCTCAAAAAAGTTGTGGACGACATGGAATAATTAGAAAAGATATACCATATGTGCTGAAAATTAGACTCTATAGACTCAATATATAGTAGTCGGTATAGAGATGGAGTGAGCTTAGAGTGGCTTAGAGGTTAGCTCCAAAAATCCAGTATTTTCAAGGTCTGAGACCGTGTGAAAAAACACGGTTTCAGGCCTTTTTTTGGTTATCGCTTCTAAAATGCTTCTAATTTTTTCAAAAATTGCAGAAGCGAAATAACTCCAAAACAAAGTCCAATTCTGTTTCTTATCTTTTATTTTCCCCAGATTTGAAAAAAATTTAATATTTTTGCTGTGATTTAGTAATGAGCATTTTTTCAACCCAAATGTATTACGTAAGAAAAAAACACGTAATCGGAGGTGAATGAAATGTTTGAATGCAGAACCTTTATCACAGTAAAAGAAATCGGCGAAGTACTCGGTGTTTCGGAATCTAAGTCATATGGTATAGTTCGCGATTTGAATAAAGAACTTGCTGACAAGGGTTACATGGTTATCCCTGGAAGAGTCAGCAGGAAATATTTCGAAGAGCGTTTCTATGGAGTAGTAAACGAAACAGAGGAAAAGGAGGTACAGCATGCCAGCGAATAGGGATAAAAAGACAGGCAAGTGGAACTGCCAGTTTTATTACACTGACTGGACAGGTAAAAAAGTCAAAAAGATGAAACGTGGCTTTGAAACAAAAAAGGAAGCGCAGGACTGGGAGCGACATTTCAAATTGGAAAAGGCGAGCAGCCTTGACATGACCTTCGGAGATTTTTACAGACGCTATGAAGAGGATGTTAAGCCAAAGGTCAGAGAGAATACTTGGAATTCAAAAGTCTGGGTCATCGAGAAAAAGATTCTTCCATACTTTAAGGATCTTGTGATGAGGGACATTACTCCACGAGATGTTCTTGCTTGGCAGAATGAAATGAGAAAGTTGGAGTCAAAGGACGGAGAGAAGTTTAAGGGAACGTACCTTAGAAAGATGCAGGCGGAACTTTCAGCCATATTCAATCATGCGGTGAAGTATTATGAACTGCCAAAGAATCCGGCTGTAATCGCTGGTCCACTTGGACAGCACCATGCAGATGAAATGCTTTTTTGGACAAAGGAAGAGTATATGCGCTTCATTCCCGAGGTTGCGAACAAAACCTATTCCTATATGGCATTTGAGCTTTTGTACTGGTGTGGGATCCGAATCGGTGAGCTGATGGCTTTAACTCCGGCAGATTTTGACTTCGATAAGAATAAGCTTTCCATAACCAAATCTTACCAGAGAATCAGCGGAAGAGATGTCATCACAAAACCTAAGACTCCAAAAAGTGTACGTATGATTTCCATGCCGGAGAATGTGGCATTAGAAATGCGAGATTTCCTTGATAGCATTTATGGCATTGAGCCAGGTGACAGGATCTTTGTAATTTCAAAGTCTTATCTGCACCATGAGATGGATAGGGGTGTAAAGGCAAGTGGCGTAAAGCGTATTCGTCTTCATGATTTAAGACACAGCCATGTATCTCTTCTTATAGATATGGGATTTTCAGCGGTAGCTATTGGCAATCGTGTAGGTCACGAGAGTACGGAGATTACATACCGTTACGCGCATATGATGCCGTCTATTCAGGACGATATGGCAGAGGCTCTTGATGAAGAATGGAAGGAGGGATTCGATGTCGGCGAAGAATCTTGATCATAAAGGAAGGCTGCGGAGTGAGACTATTGCTTACCGTTGTTCTCCTGCCGAAAGGAAGGAACTGGATAAGCGATGGAAACTGCTTGGCTATGCAACGAAGCAGGACTATGTTCTTGATTCCGTATTACACAACAAGGTGACGGCGAAGGGGAATCCTATGATGCTGGTGAATTTCCGAAAGGAGCTGTATGGGATCCTTGGAGAATTAGAGCGATTGGAAGAAGCCTCTGAGATAGACGAAGAGCTGTTTACACCAATCCGCACCATGTTGGAAATCTTGGAAGCGTTTAAGGAAAACGAAGATAAGAATAAGAAGAATAGAAACAGAAGAAAAGATAAGTTTTTGGAAAGGAGAGTTTACCGCGATGTGTAAAGTAATCATTTGTGCAAACCAAAAAGGAGGAGTAGCCAAGAGTACATCCGTTGTAAATCTTGGCATCGGACTCGCAAACAAAGGAAAAAGGGTTCTTGTCATTGACAATGATCCGCAGGGTTCTCTTACGGAGGCATTGGGATATCCGGAGCCGGATAAGTTAGAAGTAACGCTTGCCAATGTTATGGACTGGGTATTGAACGAGGATGAATATGATCTGAAAGCAGGCATCCTGCATCATGAAGAGGGCATCGACCTTATGCCTGCCAATATCGAATTATCTGGTGTGGAGACATCGCTTGTAGGCATTATGAGTTCGGAGACAACACTTCGTGAGTACATCGAGACCATAAGGGATGACTATGATTACATCCTCGTGGATTGCTCACCGAATTTAGGACAGCTTACCCTAAACGCCCTTGTTGCAGCAGATGAGGTTATTATTCCGGTGCAGGCGGCATACCTGCCTATAAAGGGCTTAGAACAGTTGTTAAAGACCATCAGTCGTGTGAAGCGTAAGATGAACCCTAAACTTCATATTATGGGCATTCTGATCACGATGGTGGATTACAGAACAATTTATGCTAAGGAAATCACGGAAGTGTTGTATGAGCATTATGGAAGCAGTATCCATATTTTTGATGATGTGATTCCGCTTTCCGTCAGAGCTGCGGAGGCATCAGCCGAAGGTGTCAGCATCTATAAATATGATGGCAAGGGTAAAGTAGCAGCAGCGTATGAAAAGATTGTAGAGGAGGTTTTAGCCAATGAGCAGTAAGGGATTATCAAATAGAATTAAGCTCTCCAGCTATGATGATATGTTTTCGGCGGAGAATGATGGTAATACTACAGCAGAAGCAAAACCTGTTGAGGGACAGATAGTAGAAATTCCTTTATCGGAACTGCATACCTTTGAGAACCATCCTTTTCGTGTCGTAGACGATGAAAATATGGAAGAAATGGTGGAAAGCGTCAAGGAATATGGCGTGTTGGTTCCGGCTATCGCAAGACCGAGAGCAGAAGGTGGATATGAACTTATATCCGGTCACAGAAGAAAACATGCATCCGAACTGGCAGGTAAAGATACCATGCCGGTTATTGTGCGTGACTGCGACAATGATGAAGCCGTAGTGATCATGGTGGATGCCAATATCCAGCGTGAGGATATTCTTGTCAGTGAGCGAGCAAAGGCTTATCAGATGAAATATGAAGCCATGAAGCATCAGGGCAAGGCTCAGGGTATTTCCCTTAAAGCCATGAGTGAGCAGGCGGGGGAGAGCATGAAGACCATTCAGCGTTTAATCTGCATCGCCAGCTTGGATGAGAAATTGCTTGCTATGGTGGATGAAAAGAAGCTGGGCCTTCGTCAGGGAGTGGATCTTTCTTTTATTCCGCAGGAACAGCAGAGAACCGTATATGAAGTTATTTCGGAGATGGGAGTGTCACTTAGCCAGGAGCAGAGTGCAAGAATAAAGGAATCATCCCGTAAAGGTTATCTGAACGCAGATTTCTTAAAGGATTATCTGTCGGAGAAGAAACCAAAACCACGTAAGGTAGTATTTAACCAGAAGAAGCTGGACAACTATTTTACCCCGGATATGAGCAATGAGGATATTGAGGAACTTATCGTAAAGCTCCTTGATGAATGGAAGGAGAAAGGGGAACCGCGTTAATGGAGAGGCTGAAACTGGAGTTTTATTATGGGCAGGAGGCAGAGCAGTTTACGTTCTACCGCCTGCCGAAGGCTTTGATAACAGACAACAGGTTTAAGGATATATCGAATAATTCCAAGCTTTTGTATGGACTGATGCTTGATCGTATGTCACTTTCCGTCAGAAGCGGATGGTTTGATGATCAGAACAGGGTTTATATCAAGTATTCGATAAAAAGCATCATGGAAGATCTTAATTGTAGCAAGATGACAGCAGTAGGTCTTTTGAAGGAATTGCAGGCTATTGGCTTAGTGGATATTGAGCAGAGAAATGGGCTTGCAAATATCATCTATGTTAAGAACTTCGTATCCGGAGGGGAAGAAGAGTCATTAGACCGGTCAGAAAATTGTACAGGTAAGGAAAATGAACCGGTGGCAGAACACCAGTCTAAAAATTCTACCGGTACAGATATTAGACCGGTAAATATGGAAGACCAGTCAGAAGTTAATACCGGTACCTGTCAGGATTCTATACCGGGGGTAGTACAGAAATCAGACCCGAATAATAATGATTTTAACAATATTGAATTTAGTGATACTGATCATATCATTCAATCCGGCGAGCGTATGGATACGCCTATCCGCGTTACGGGGATGGATCAGATGGATGAAACCACCGCATATATGGAGCTTATTCGTGAAAACATTGATTATGACATCATGATGAGCAACAAGAAATGGTCTGACAGAGAAATGTATGACGAGCTTTATCAGCTGATCTGCGATGTGGTCTGTGTTCCAAGAAAGACTATTCGTATTGCAGGGGAAGACTATCCGTATAACTTGGTGAAGAGTAAGTTCCTGAAGCTCAATTCAACGCATTTGGAATATGTCATCGGCTGCATGAAGAATAACACAACAAAGGTATCCAATATCAAAGCCTATTTGACAACAGCACTCTATAACGCACCAAACACGATAAATCATTACTATACCGCTGAGGTAAATCACGACATGTATGGTACAATATAGTCGGAGGATTGATTATGGCAAAATATATCGTCGAAGAAACGAAGACAAGTAAATACGAGAAGAACTTTAAGTTTCCGTTGATAAATCTGATTCCTGCAATCGTTTGGTGCATTCCGGTTCACCAGAAGTTATCACCGCTGGCAGGGACGATGGGGGCATTCATCGCAGTAGCTGCTTTCTTTATATTGTATGTTCTCTTATCATATGTTCCGGTAGTGGCACTGGCTCCGGGTGTGGCAAGCGTTATCATGATGACTGCGATGCTTTGGGCACCGGCAGATCATATCGGAAATAATGTAGCAAGGATAATCGTAAAGGCAGTAATCCTTATTATAGCGATAATGATAGAGTTTTGTATCGTGATTAATGCAACGTTACCTTGGTTAGAAAGAAAGACTGCGACACCGCCAAGGGTAAGAAAGATTGAGGATTAAGATGGTGAATATGGCATATAAAGAGAGAATCCGGGACAAGTGGACTGGATTCTTTTTTTAT
>Ga0256404_1012917_pt1 | contig 10723 bp, 11 predicted proteins | sample RumenRJG_01DNA_FD_185990 | JGI IMG/M metagenome (GOLD analysis project Ga0256404, IMG submission 185990) | Bovine rumen microbial communities from Lethbridge, Alberta, Canada - RJG_01 | ecosystem: Host-associated > Mammals > Digestive system > Stomach > Rumen | place: Canada: Alberta | collected...
TCTATCTTTTCTTGTTCCATGACCGCAAAGGTAAGCAAAAAAAATAGTTTTAGCACGCTATCATATCAAGTTCTTTGGTTAGGCAGCGGCATCCGTCCGCCACGGACAATCCCCCTTGGGCCTAAACAATTCTCTCTTCAGATTCCACATATATTTGGTGCGGTCTGAATAAATCTTGGGATAAACTCCCATATTTGTACAATCGTGACATCCCGTGGTCCATTTTTCACATCTTACCATATCGAAATATGGGCAATGACCTGTGAACGACCAACAATCATGAAGAGTCCAAATAATAGGCACACCCATTTTTCTTAGTTCGGGGAAAAGAACTTTAATGTTAATAAAGCCTCCATGTAAATTATGTAAATGAATTAAATCTGGTTTAATCTTCTTAATTCTTTTTACAAATAATTTCGTGCCCACAGGATATACACAGGAATCCAAACCTGTTAGTTTGTCTGTAAGTATTTCAAGGTTCCTTTCTAATTTGGACCCTATTATTATCTGGCCTGGAATTCTATGTTTTAAATTTTCTTTATGACCTGAACATGCTACATAAGTCATGTATCCAGAGTTCTCCGCGGTTTTGGAGATATTGATCATTATGGAACCTGTGCTGCTATAATTAGCGAGATTTATTGACAATATTTTTTTCATCATTTCTCACATTTAAGTATCCATGAAACATCATTATATAAGGGAGCGAAGACATTAAGCGTTCTCCAGTAAACAACAAGAAGATAAAGATAAAGAATAACAACGAAGTAAACCTTCGTGTCGCATATAAAGACGCAAAACGGTATAAGCCAAAAATATATATAATACCAAATGGAATTCCATATGCCGCCAATGGATATAAAACTCCATTCGTATTTGAATCTTGATATAATTCAAAAAGTTCAACTGTTTTGGCACCAAGAATATCCTTCATTCCACCCATTCCTACACCAAATAGAGGATTTTCATATGCTAAATAAAGGTTTGAAAGGATGCTCGAATATCTTGCAACTGCTGAATAATTATTTTCTTCCGTTATTTTTGAAAAAACTTTGTCAATAATTAAAGATGAAAAAGTTGAAAGAATAAGGATTGCAGCTAGAAACGTCAAAATGACAGGACGATATTTTTTTACAAAAGAGTTATTTGTAAATATTGAAAAAAGAAATAAGCTATATATCAAAACCACATAGCCTGCTGTCGAAAAAGTAAATAAAACACACAAAGAATAAATAAGTACCTTCTTTAGATTTGGAACATCTGCTATGAACAAGTGGTATGCTATAAATAAATTTAGATAAACCTGATATACACCGGGTTCCCAGAAAATGCTATTTACTCGAATTGTCTTCGTTTCCATTTCGACTTTAGCAATTCCACAAAATAACATATTATATATTTCAATCCCTTCTGAATTTATTGTAACAGGAAACAACCTTACGAGAAATGGCATTGTGTATGCTATAAACACAACAGCTAAAGAAAACAACGCCAAGAAATACATAAAATAATCCAATGTGGCCCAAAACTGTTTATATGGAATTTTGATGGCAACAAAGAAAGCCAAAACCATGTATAACAAGTAGATTCCTGTTATGGTTATAGTTTCGCTGTGTACATAGCAAGAAAAACCATAAAATAAAATCAACAAAATCAATGCAATAATTGATAGTGTATTACTAGCGATTGTTTTTTTGGTAAACAACCATATGATCAGGAATATGGCCCCATACCTAGGCAATGACACTAAAAATTCTATCGAATTTGTTCCAAAAAAATAAGTATCATTGGATATAAATAAGAGCAATGCAAGAAATATTACAAAACTCTTTTTTATATAGGTGTTGTTTATTCTTAGCAAACTATTCATACGTAAACAATTTCTCTGTATACTCCGGACGATTTAAAGGGAACAGATCGTCCGGAATAACATGATTATTATTACTTTCTAGCCCCTTTATAAAGGAACAAATTCTATTCGCATTTATTGAAATACTATCATCAACACTTAGAATTAAGGCTAAAGGATAGTTTTGAAGTATTTCATTACAAGGGTCATTATAAATGAAACTAAAATGTATTATCGGTTTTCCATAGGACATGTATGCGTAAAGCTTTGATGGAACCATATTGGGCATCAAATTACCTATACTTATTAGAATATCTGCCTGGTCATATTCTTTTTCAATAATTCTAGATTCAACAAAACCCTTCCTCTTTATGATCCCTTTTGTGTTTTTTTCTTCTTCCTTAAGATAGTCTTCATAACTACCCTTTGAAAAGAATGAACAAGTTATTTTAAGTTGTTTTGAGACGCCTTTTAAAATTTCAATTACTGCTTGCGGCTCACGGATAGTTTTGTAAAGTGAACCTGAGAAGATAAAACAAATTGTATCCGATGATATATAGTTAAATGAATATTCATTTTTAGGATTATACATTGGAAAATCCGAAACAGACAATTTCGATCTAATAGTATCAAATCGTTTGCTCGCGAAGTACTTCTCGTGACATTTCATATAAATTATACGATCTGCACTATTATATAGACGCTTTTCTATTATTCTCCTCTTATAGTTTAATAGTTTTCTTATCCCGCCATTCCTGTTATCTAAATCGCCTATAGAATCTAACTCGTAAACTATTAAAGGTAGTCTATTAAATATACTTTTTAATCGAGGTAACACTACCGTTGTTTCTATTGGATTAATAACTCCAACAACAATATCAATAGAGTACTCTTTTATCAATGCAATGGCTCTATCACAATACCTTTTCGCATCACGTGGAAACTGTATGGGATAATTAAATAAATACGATATGTATAGGGATAAACGTTTTATTAAGCCAACATCTAGCGATTTTAAATTGCTCCCTTTTACATTTTGATTATTTGTTGTTTTTACTGTATGTATTAACAAGCCCTCTTTATCGATATCCATATCATCGTCTAAGGCGCATAAAATATGGACATCATGATTGTGTTTCAATAACACATCTATGACCATTTCAACACAAGCACCGCTTGCATTCTTTAATGGGAAATAATCATTTAATATAAACAAATATCTCATGCCCCTTTTATTCTATATTTTATGGATCTAAGAGTACCCCTGATTACTCTTGATACTTTTGGTGGCATAAAAAGGGCAAACAAACAGCCAACTGCTTCAGTAGTTGGCTTTATCTTCATAGCATCAACAATACTCTTTAAAGCCAAACTTCGCTCAGAATTTCTAAGTGCTTTTTTAGCAATAACTAGTTTTTGTATTACACGGCGTTGTTTTAAATCAGATTCTTTTAACCTAAAAAATAAATCTTGGTATTTATGTTCAATATAATCAACTGCTATTCTATATTTTTCCGTTTGTTGAGAAATTTGATTGCTACTGGGATAGTTATAATAGTCAACACATGGTGTACGAACAACCCCTATTTTTGTAATCTGACATAATCTTATCCATAAATCATAATCTTGTTGAGCCTTCAAATTCTCATCAAACATATTTACTTTTTCCAACAAATGTTTCTTTACCATTACGGTGGTTGTAGAGCCTATGCAATTCTCTATGAGAATCCTATAGGAAGAATCGTATGGCGCAGGTGGAATATATAAGGTTTTATAATTTTCTCCTTCATATATCGCATAAAAAGCAGTACAAACTAATCCAATGTTTTCATCATTATTAAACATCTGCATTTGCAACTCAATCTTGGAGCTATGCCAAACATCATCATCATCCAAGAAAGCGACATATTCGCCTTTTGCTGCTTTTATTCCAAGATTCCTTGCATAGTTACCACCCTTACTTGTTTCATATGAATAATACTTAATTCTGCTATCAGTCCCGGCAAGCCTTTTCATTTCTGAATCGGTATTATCCTTTGACCCGTCTGAAACTACAATGATTTCAATATTCCCATATGTTTGAGAACATGCAGACCTCACAGCACGAATTAATAAATCACACCTATTATGGGTGGGTATAACAATACTAACCAGTGAATTCATTTCCTTATCTTTGATTTAATTAAATTTACTATAAACGATCTCTCATACTGCTTTAATGAAAAGATGGAAAACACAACGATACTCCATGCTACAGATAATAAGGCAATTGAGCAAAATCCCAAGAAAGAAGCTTCAATCAAGCGGTCTATAAAGTATATAGGAATGAAAGCCACAATTGTTATTACAAAACTATTGAGTATTGTGCTTAAATATTTCTTTACTGGAAATTCAGTTATTTTACTTATAAAGTATAGCCTACAAAGGACCAACAAGACAGCAAAAAAGATACTCACAATAAATGCTACGTACGCAGGTGCACCTTTTGCAAACAACACATAACACAATGGGATGTTTAACAACATCAGACAACTTGTGAATATCTGATAATTCTTAATCTTACCTGTGGCTTGCAAACCTGTATATAATGGTTCAGAAACCATACTTACAATTAATGAGACTAGTATTAATCGAGCAAAAAGACATGCTCCATCAGGATAAGTACCAAGCCATAATGAAAGCAAGTAATCCATTCTCATAATAAGAGGAATCATAAGTATCGCTAAAAAGATATAAGAAAACTTTGCACCTCTTATCATTATTTTATAGTACTCTTCATAATTTTTAGAAGCGTAATATTTTGTGATTTGAGGTGACATGGCGACCAAAAAATTGGTTGCAAAACCATGAACGGAATTCTTAGCTTGCACAGCGACAGCCCTTGCCGCGTTAACTGTGGTACCAAAAAACATATTCAGCAATATATCTAGTCCTTGCGCACTCATTAAATTAGAAAAAGACTCTAATAGATTCCAAGATGTGAAACTTAATATATTTTTAAATAAAACTTTATCTGTTTGGGTAGACCATATACATTCCTTGAAATGTTTCTTACAAACAACAATGTAAATCAGCGTAATTACGCAACAAACCAATAAATTTATAATAGAAAATACTATAAGTTTATCAAAAAACAGGAATGGCAATAAGAAAACTAAACCAAGTTTAAGCAATGGTTCGCATAGTCCAACGTAACCATAAATATCCATTCTTTCATGAGCAAGGATTGCTGCAGTATATGGTAGTTGGATCAGGCTAAAAAGCATGGAAATTAAAGTAATCTGGTAAACTACATTAGCAGCATGAAGTCTACCAGAAGCGATAACAAGTTTATTATTAACAAACCATAAGCCTATAGACTCCCCCACCAAGATAATTAGCAAACCTATTATGAGGAATATGACCATTGATGTCGAAAACACACGTGATAATCTATCCACAGAAGCGCCTTGACCCATTTCGAATGTCAAGAAACGTTGAACTCCTGTAGACATTAAACTTTTTAAAATACTTAAAAAAGCGACTACGCCACCAATTACGTTATATAGACCATAATCAGAAATTCCCAACTGCTGTAGTACTATCCTGGATGTATACAACGACACACCCATAGATATTAACATTCGCAAGTACAGAAATAGAGTATTATCTACTATTCGTTTATTGTTATTCGTTTCCACTTTTTAAGCTTAATTTACGATACTTAGAATCATTTCTTTAAAGCGCTCAAAATACAAATCTCTAGATAAATAAGACAAATCATCAAAGTTGGCGCGTGTACATTCTTTTCTCAATTGATCATCTTCCACGAACTCTTTAATTGCATTAGCCAAGTTAGTCACGTAATTATCGTCGTTTTCTACAATTAAAGTTTCTTTACCCGCATAGTTAGGCATACCCCCCATTCTTGAAATTATCGTCGGAACTCCCGCAACACGGAACTCCACCAAAGCGGTAGAACCAGCTTCATTACACACGGATGGAACGACACCTATATCACTCGCATACATATATTCTATCATGTCAGTATGGTTAGGTATGTAGCCTGTAAAAATAAATTTATCGTTATATTTTGAGGCCTCTTCATGTAATTGACAAACATACTTATTCTTCTCATTTTTTGAAAAATTTGACCCTCCAACAAGTATTAACTTGCAATTATCTACTTTTTGAATAGCTTGAATTAATTGTAAAGGCCCTTTTTCTGGACTTAACCTACCACAATATAGAACTACAATATCTTTCTCATCGATACCATGTTTTGTGCGTATTTTTTTTCTAATAACATTTCGCTCCTCTAGCGATTTCCGTTCTATATCACAACAACCTTCTAGCTCATAAACCTTTGTATCTTCACCTAACTCCTCTTTAAGTCTTTGTCCTATATATTTAATCGCAACAAAGCTATCTAACCTTTTTTTGATATAATTGATACCATATGAGTCACTTTTAAGATAATCGGAATAAACGCCATATAAAATATGAGATTTTATTTTGGAATCAATTTGTGCTACCTGGTAGTTATTTGTCGCAAAAAAAACTACATCATAATGATTATTCCTTAACTGTTTATTAATTCTAACCATATAAAGTGATCTATATGGCAATCTAAAGAATGTTATTCTTCGAAGAATTTTATATAAGAACAATATAACATTTAAAAAACCCCTTCTACTAATCTGAACGATTTTTGTATAGTTATAATTCTTCAACAGAGGAGCAAGTCCTTCATCTTCAATGGTAAAGACAGTAAAATCAAACTCGGGGTTCTTCTCGTTTTGATTCAACAGTACTGTCATTAATTCTTCTACGGCACCACCCTTTATAGAAGGAATAGGATAAGCATCATAGCCTACAATTGCTATTTTTAGTCTCCTCATAATCATCTTACATTTATCATTTTTAAATACTCAGGCCACTCTCCCATATCTTTCCAAGAATGCTCACTAACTGGGAAGCAACCCACTCGGCCGCCTCTTGACTGAACCTTTTCCATCAGATGTGTAATATGGAAGAATTTTCCTTCAGGAATCTCATCGATTAATTCTGGATTCAAAATATAAACACCCGTATTCACCTGATAGGTCTGTTCTGGTTTTTCTTTGAGTGCCGTCATCAGGCCATCCTCACCTGTTTCGATTACACCATACGGGATCTTAAAACTCTTCACCATCGTCACAATTGTCATATCATTGTGATTGTGCACATGATAATCCCAAACATCACGATAATCCTGCTCATTGATACTATCGCAGTTAGAGACGAAAAATGGTGTTGTTATTTTACCCTTCAAGAGAGAGACACTGCCTATTGTCCCTAGTGGCTTATCCTCCATAAAGAACTCAATGTCATACTTATGGTCAAGCTGGCTGAGATAGTATCTCATCATGTCAGCTTTATAATTTACAGACATATAGAACTTGTGACAGCCAATACCCTCGAACTGATCCATTATGACCTCAAGTATAGTCTTATCACCAACCGGAACTAACGGTTTAGGAATTACATTAGTGATAGGCTTCAAACGTGTACCCTTACCCCCTGCCATAATGACTACCGGCAGGTCAATCTTCGGGCGTTTATCCTCCGATTCCTCGTCAGACAACACATCATCCCAAAACAGTACATCCACAAGTTCACCTTCTTCATCCAATATAGGCATCAATTCAAACCGTTTCTCCCGCATCCAGGCCATTACGTCTTCGCGTTTGTCGGTCACATGCGCATAGCGCTTCGTACTGTTATCAACTACATTAGCTACGGGAGTATCAAAGGCCACATGAGCAATAATTGCTCTTTGAATATCGCCAATTGTTATGATACCCATGAAATGCTTATCTTTAAAAACAAGCAATGTTTTGGTAAAACCTTCATCCATCAATTTCATAGTTTGGATGATAGTCATGTCGGCATCTACGATCTTCTTGCGTATTCTTTCTGGATATTCCATTATTACCTACAAACTTGACATACGATTTTTATACTTCTTAAACCCAGTATTACATGTACAGATACTAGGTTCTTCCAAATTTTGATTCAAATACGTCATAGCATCGACCATACAATCTGAACTAATCTTTGTTCCTTGATATACAAAGGAATTGGCTCCGAACAAGCACCTATTTCCTATTTCAACACATCCACTTATCTTTGTACCAGGGTTGAAAATATTATCATTACCGACTTCGGAATTATGGCCTATGGTTACTGCAATATTAATTATATTATGACTCCCTACTTTTGATTCAGAAGAGACAACAGCATATGCTGCAACATAGTTACCCAATCCCATCATGGCAGACTTTGAAATCAGAGCAGTCGGATGAATAACGTTTGTTGGTAATGCACCATTCTCTTCCATCAAAATACGATACTTGGCACGAAGTTTCTGATTCGTAAACCCAATAATATAAGATTTGCATTTAGACAACTTTAGATGGTCTATCAAATCTTTGTCTTCTATAAAAGAATATCGACAGTTTCCACCATTTTCGACAACATTGACAATGCAATCATAGCCATTGTTATCTATTAATTCAGCCGCCTCACGTATTTCAAGGGCTGTACTAGCAGCCCCTATAATATACAAAGTATGGTTAAATTGTGCCATTGTCAACATGTATATTCTGTCCCGTAATACTGCAAGCCTTCTCAGAAAGCAGGAATGCTACAGTCTCTGCCACCGAGTGGACATCGGTAGCTGCTTTCAACGAAGTGCGGGCATATATCTTGCTTCGCTGCTCCTCGGTAAGTGAAGCACTCATAGCGGTTGCCATAAAGCCGGGCACCACTACGTTACTGCGAATGCTCAACTGCCCCCACTCGCGGGCTGTATCTTTGGAGAATGCCTCTAAGGCACCCTTCGATGAAGCGTACATGGCCAGTCCTTTATAGCCGGTATGCACACTGATGGAAGAGATATGCACAATGCTTCCCTTGGTTTTATGCAGCAGCATATTGCGGATGGCATACTTCGTTATCATCATCGGGGTGAATACGTTCACATCGTACATAGCCTTGAGCCTGTCAAGGTTCAGATTGGTCACGATGTCATCGTAAGCCACGGCTGCATTGTTCACATAACCATCCAGCACAATGTCGTTGGTGATAAACTCTTTGAAAACACTCTTGCGTGCACCTTCTGAATCAGCCAAGTCTATACTCTTGAAGAAAAGATGTCCTGCATACTCTTCTTCCAATGCTTTAAACTCGTCCGTATGTGAACGGGCAACGCCATATACGTTGTGCCCTTCTTTCAAAAGCACACGGCATATCTCCAAGCCCACGCCACGTGAGCATCCGGTAACTAATATATTCATATTTATACTCTTTTCATTTTTCCTGTTCGTGTCAGAGAAATCTCCTCCACGAACTTAATTCTGCGAGGCACCTTGAAGTCCTGAAGCTGTGCACCCAGCACATTCTTGATGTCCAGTTCGGTCAACTCAAATCCAGGTTCCAATACAACATCAGCACAGAGCACGTTTCCAAGAATGGAATTTGCCTTGCCATAGACCATAGCCTGACGTACTCCTTCTATATCTTGGATAGCCACTTCCACTTCTCCAGGGTTCACTTTGTAACCACCGACATTGATGAGCTCGTTCTTGCGGCTCTTGAAGCGGAACAAGCCATATGATTCATCTACCCATTCAATCAGGTCGCCACTGTGATAGTAATCGTCCGTAAACTTAAAGCTATCAGAACTGCCCAACAGAGACTTATGAATCAGCAACTCGTCTTCCACCACCTTGAACTTATCCTTGATGCCCTCAGGAATCTGGAAGCAGTCACCCTTTGCAGCAAATAGTGAGCCGGCCTCTGTAGAAGCATACACATTGTTAATTTTCGCATTGGGAAATATCCTCATAATAGAGTCATACAAGTGCTGATCAGACTTCTCACCACCAAGCGTCACACGGATGACACTCCCGTATGCCTTTTCAAAAGGAAGGAGCAAGCGATAGAATGTAGGTGTGGCAGAAATATGGGTGATTCCCTTCTCTTGAATCTGCTGATAGACAAACTCTCTTGGCTGATTGAAAACATTCACCAATGTATTCTGGTTCTCAAATGCCTGGAAGAACACCTGCAATCCGGCCATGTGGGTAGGATTATAAGCGTAAGCCCATATCTGACCTTTGTATCTGTCGCCAAGGCGCACAGAACGGGTCAGTGTAGCGATGCTATGCACCACTTTCTTAGGCTGACCTGTTGTGCCGGAGGTGAAGATGGTAATCTCTGATTTAGAATTTTGCACAGCCCCCACCACTTCATCCATATCCTGGAATGAAGCGGGGGCAATGCTTTCCGCCACATTTACTTTGCTTTCATCCAGTCCATCTATTTCTGAAGGATTGATGTCGGAATCAAGCAGAACAAGAGGTTGACTGGCAGCAAGCGCCTTGATGAGGTTGACAAAATAGGAGAATACGTCTGATGTCTTATAATAAGGGTAATAGGTTGTACCTCCATTTAGTGCTCTCAACAAGTCATCGTAGCTGTATTGCTTTCCGTTATCGTAAAAGAATGTCATTACTTCTGCAACTTCTCAAAGATTTCACCTACGGTACTCACAAGACCATCCTCAAAGATGTCAATGTCAAACTCGTCCTCAATCTTGACAGTAAGTTCAGCCAGATCAAAAGAAGTAAGGTTCAAATCCTCACGGAGTTTCATCTCTGCACTAACAGTATCGATTGGAGTTAACGATTTTGCAGCTCTAATTTCATTAACAATAGTCAAAATTTTTTGGCCCAAGGGGGATTGTCCGTGGCGGGCAGATGCCGCTGCCTAACCAAAGACAGTAACACATCTATAGAAAAAGAAGGGTATATCCCTTATTCCCTTCAGGCATGACCTGAAGGCTTTCAT
>Ga0256404_1012918_pt1 | contig 10723 bp, 7 predicted proteins | sample RumenRJG_01DNA_FD_185990 | JGI IMG/M metagenome (GOLD analysis project Ga0256404, IMG submission 185990) | Bovine rumen microbial communities from Lethbridge, Alberta, Canada - RJG_01 | ecosystem: Host-associated > Mammals > Digestive system > Stomach > Rumen | place: Canada: Alberta | collected...
TCAGAGGTTGATGTAGCCTACTACATCCTTTCGCAGCGTCAGGTACACGATACCATGTACTACAAGGATCTGGTACTCGAGGTCATCGACAAGAAGCGCAAGCCGGTTCAGTCGCTGGCTGCCGCCATTTCCGAGGTGTACACGCTCATAAATATGGACAGCCGTTTCCACTATGAGGGCGACGGCCAGTGGGGACTTACCGAGTGGAATCCGCCGGAGGTGAAGCGCACGCATGGCACGAAGGCCCGCACGAGCGGCTCAAGCCGCAGCAAGGCCAAGGCTGCCAGCGATCGGAAGAAGAAACTTGAGAGCATCCAGGAGTGAGCAGAGTAGTCTGCAGGGTATTTTTGCGATAGGGAGGCAAAAATGGCAAAGTATATTTTCGTCACGGGCGGCGTTGTTTCTTCACTCGGCAAGGGCATAACTGCTGCCTCGCTGGGCCGCCTGCTCAAGAGCCGCGGCATCAAGGTCACCATTCAGAAATTCGACCCGTACATCAACATCGATCCGGGTACGATGAGCCCTTATCAGCACGGTGAGGTATTCGTGACTGAGGACGGAGCTGAGACCGACCTCGACCTCGGCCACTACGAGCGCTTCATCGACATCAACCTGTCGAAGCGCTCGAACATCACGACCGGCAAGGTCTATGCCTCGGTGCTGAACAAAGAGCGTCACGGCGACTACCTCGGCAAGACCGTGCAGGTCATCCCGCACATCACGAACGAGATCAAGCAGCGCGTCTATGATGTGGGCAAGGCCGATGGCGCTGACGTCGTCATCACCGAGATCGGCGGCACGGTCGGCGATATCGAGTCGCTGCCGTTCCTCGAGGCCATCCGCCAGGTGAAGAAGGAAGTTGGCAAGAACGATACGCTCTACATCCATGTCACGCTGCTGCCGTACATATCGGCCGCAGGCGAGCTCAAGACGAAGCCGACGCAGCACAGCGTCAAAGAGCTGCGCGCCATCGGCATATCGCCGGATGTGCTCGTCTGCCGCACCGAGAAGCCGATCACGGACGAGATGCGCAAGAAGATCGCGATGTTCTGCGACGTCGATCCGGACGCCGTCATCGAGAACCGCACGGCCTCCACGATATACGAGGTGCCGCTCATGATGCAGCATGAGGGCCTCGACCGCATCGTACTCAAGAAGCTCAACATGGACTATGACCCGGCCGACATGGAAGACTGGGAGAAGATGGTCTACCAGATCAAGAATCCGCACAAGAAGGTCAAGGTCGCAGTCGTCGGCAAGTACGTCGAGTTGCCGGATGCCTACATGTCGGTCACTGAGGCGCTGCATCACGGCGGCATCGCCAACGATGCAGCTGTGAAGATCGCCTGGGTCAATGCCGAGGAGATCGAGGACCCGGATACCGACCTTGACGAGGTATTCGTCGGCTGCAAGGGCATCCTCGTGCCGGGCGGCTTTGGCGACCGCGGCGTCGAGGGCAAGATCAAGGCCATCCAGTATGCCCGCGAGCACAAGATCCCGTTCCTCGGCCTCTGCCTCGGCATGCAGTGCGCCGTCATCGAGTTCGCGCGCCACGTCTGCGGCATGACCGATGCCCATTCGACGGAGTTCAACCCCGACACGACGCACCCGGTCATCGCGCTCATGGAGAGCCAGCAGGGTGTCGAGAACAAGGGCGGCACGATGCGTCTCGGCGCCTATCCGTGCAAGCTCACGCCGGGCACGCATACGCAGCAGGCCTATGGCGTCGACCAGGTGGCTGAGCGTCATCGTCATCGCTTCGAGTTCAACAACGCCTATCGGCAGGAGCTCCAGGACAAGGGCCTCGTCATCGCCGGTACATTGCCGGATGACAGTCTCGTCGAGGTCATAGAGGTCAAGGATCATCCGTGGTTCGTCGGCTCGCAGTTCCATCCGGAGCTGAAGTCCCGTCCGAACAATCCGCATCCGCTGTTCCGCGACTTCGTGAAGGCTTCGCTCGAATACGCCGCTCAGAAGTAATTAACTCCATATAGGCATCCAGCCCTCCCGCAGCGATATGCTCTCCTCTGAGGACAGTCTTGTTTCCTGTCTTCCATAGGGGCGCATATCGCTTCCCGGGAGGGCTTTTTGTCTAAAAGATTATTTTTTCGTAGGCAGGAAAAAAGAAAAGCACTGGCGAAATCTATTTTAGAAAGACGGAAGTAGGGATTGCCGCAGAGCAGCGCCAGCGTCTGGCGGTCTGGGGCGGTCTCGCAGAAGGAGGGCAGAAAATGCTTATCGACACGATCGGCTCGCTGGCCATGTACTGTCAGCGCTGCGGTCATATACATATACAGGACGTGCCGCTGTTCAATGGCAGGGGCGTCTGTCAGGTGAAATGCGAGAACTGTGGCCGCACGATTGCCGAGCTGTATATCAGGCCGCGGCGCGGTCTGAAGATACGCGTGCGCTGTGGCGCCTGTGGCGAATACAGCAGCCTTCACTTTACCTGGCATCAGTTGCGGCACCTGCATTTTCAGAAACTGTACTGCGAGCATGACCGGTTCGAGCTGGGCTACATCGGACGTTGGCAGGATATCGCCGAATTCATGGATTTCAACGCCGCCGAATACGATTCGCTCCATCCCGGCGATGGTGCGGACTATCTGGCGGAGCAGCAGATATTGCTGGAGGCCCTGAACCGGGTCCACGATATGGCAGCAGCCGGTGAGCTCATATGCCCTTGCGGCAGCAATGATATCACCGCCCGGCTCTGCGGGCGCAATATCGTGCTCGAGTGCCGGGAATGCGCGCGTTACTGCGTGCTTCCGGCGCGGACGGCTGACGATCTGCGACGGCTCCGGCCCGGCAGCGCCATGGATTTCAACTGGCAGCGGCGGCCGGTATCAGCTACCTGACCGGCTGCGCACTTGACGCAGCCCGGATTCTGGGGTATCATGGAGAATATTAATGGTATGTCAAGGGACTAACAACGTGCAGGACGTTGCTAGTCCCGTTTTGGCGTTTTTTTCAGAGGTGAAGCATGGATTCATTATTCAAGGCGCTGGCCCGGGATGCATCGGTAAGGCATCTGCAGGAACTGATGGCAGGAGGACCTGTCTCAGTCCTGAGCTACGGACTGGGCGGCGCACAGAAATATGCCATATTCGCAGCTGGCTATGCGGCTCAGGAGCATCCGGGACCGCTGGTCATACTGGTGCACTCAGCGGAGGCGCTGGCCGCCTGGCAGGCAGACCTCGCGGCGCTGCTGCCGTCCGTGCCGCTCTACGTACTGCCGGAGAGCGATCTGCTCGGCAGCGAGATCGGGGCCACGGCCCACAGCTGCGAGCGTCAGGCACGGCGCATGGAGATCCTCGGGCGGCTCATGCGCCACGAGGATGCCATCGTGCTGTCTACAGCGCGGGCTGCCGCTGAGAAGGGCCTGAGCCGCAAGGAATTCGCCCGCCTGTCGCTGTCGCTCAGCACGGGGCAGGAGTACGCTCATGACACGCTCATCAGCCAGCTCGTCGCCCTCGGCTATGAGCGCGCGGATGAGGTCGAGCATGTCGGCCAGTTCAGTGCCCGCGGTGGCATCGTCGATGTATTCGCCATCAATGCCCGGCTGCCGGTGCGCATCGAGTATTTCGGTGATGAGATCGACTCGCTGCGCGAGTTCAGCCTCGAGACGAAGCGCTCGCTCCGCAGCATCGAGAGCCTCATGGTGCTGCCACTGGCCGGTGATGACGGCAGCAGCCAGCAGGCGGAGCCATTCCTGTCGTATCTGCAGGGCGCGGACGGCGGCAGCACGGTTATATTCGACGAACCTACGCGCCTGCGCTCCGAGCTGAAATCCATGCTGAAGGAGACGCCGGAGCTCAAGGGCAAGGTATTCACCTGGGACGAGCTCGTAGCAGCGGCGGACGGCAGCCGCGTATTCTACGCGACACTCATGCTGCAGCAGGTTCATGGCGCCGAGCTGACGGACACGCTGAGCATCACGGCGACGAGCATGACGCCGTTCCAGCGGCAGATGGACCTGCTCGAGGCCGAGCTCACGCGTTGGCTCGGGCAGAAGCTCAGCATCTACATCATGGTCGGTAGTCAGGCAAAGGCGGACAACATGCGTGAGGCCCTGGCCCGACGCCGGCTGCCCTCGGGCGTCATAGCCGATGGCGATGAGCTGCGTCCCGGCTTCATCAGCGTCGGCGTCGGCAGCCTTTCGTCCGGCTTCGAGCTTATCGGGGCTCAGACCGTCGTTATCACCGAGGCTGATATCTTCGGCCATCAGAAGCGCCGGACCGTGCGCCGCGCCGAGACGCCGGAGAGCGGTGAACGCATCCGCCATTTTCGTGAGATCAAGCCGGGCGACTATGTCGTCCATATCAATCACGGCATCGGCAAATACCTCGGCGTCGTGACGCTCGAGGTCGGCGGCATCCACCGCGACTACCTGCATATCAAATACGGCGGCGATGACAAGCTGTACGTGCCGACGGACCAGGTCAGCCAGTTGCAGAAATACATCGGCACCGAGGGCGAGGTGCCGCGCCTGCATCGCATGGGCGGCACGGAATGGGCCAAGGCGAAGGCACGCGCCAGGAAATCGGTCGAGGACATCGCCGAGAAGCTCATCGAGATCTACGCGAAGCGCAGCAACGCCCAGGGCTTCGCTTTCTCGCCGGATGACAGCTCGCAGCGCGAGTTCGAGGATGCGTTCCCGTATCAGGAGACGGACGACCAGCTGAAGGCCATAGCGGAGATCAAGGCCGATATGGAGAAGCCGAAACCCATGGACCGCCTGCTGTGCGGCGATGTCGGCTTCGGCAAGACCGAGGTCGCCATCCGGGCGGCCTACAAGGCGGCCATGGATGGCAAGCAGGTCGCGGTGCTCGTGCCGACGACCGTGCTCGCGCAGCAGCATTTCCAGACGTTCAGCGAGCGGTTCCGGGATTTCCTGCCGCGCGTCGATGTCATCTGCCGCTTCCGCACGGCCAAGGAGCAGCGCGAGACGCTCGCCAAGGTCGCGAGCGGCGAGGTCGACATCCTCATCGGCACCCATGCCATACTGAATCAGCGCCGCGTGAAATTCAAGGATCTCGGCCTGCTCATCGTCGATGAGGAGCAGCGCTTCGGCGTCAAGCAGAAGGACAAGATACGCAAGCTCGCGGCCGGCATCGACGTGCTGACCCTGTCGGCTACGCCGATCCCGCGCACGCTGCACATGTCGCTCGTCGGGGCGCGCGATATGAGCATCATCGAGACGCCACCGGCCGAGCGATTCCCGGTGCAGACCTACGTCGTCGAGAACAACGATGCCATCATCCGCGGCGCCATAAAGCGCGAGATCAAGCGCGGCGGCCAGGTGTTCTTCGTCTACAACCGCGTCGACAGCATCGAGCATATGCATGAGCGCCTGCAGCAGCTCGTGCCGGAGGCCCGCATCGGCGTTGCCCACGGCCAGATGCCGGAGGAGGCGCTCGAGCGCGTCATGATGGACTTCTACGAGGGCGAGTACGACATCCTGCTCGCGACGAGCATCGTCGAGAACGGCCTCGACGTTGCTAATGCGAACACCATCATCGTCTATAATGCCGATCATTTCGGACTGTCGCAGCTCTACCAGATGCGCGGGCGCGTCGGGCGGTCCCATCACATGGCCTTTGCGTATTTCGTCTATCAGGCGGACAAAGTGCTGACGGAGACGGCGGAGAAGCGTCTGCAGGCCATGAAGGAATTCGCCGAGCTCGGAGCCGGCTTCAAAATCGCCATGCGCGACCTCGAGATCCGCGGTGCCGGCAACCTGCTAGGCTCGCAGCAGCACGGTCATATCGCGAGTGTCGGCTTCGAGATGTACTGCAAGCTGCTCGAGGAAGCCATCGAGCGCCTCCAGAACGGCAAGCAGGGCGAGAAAGCCGCGCTGGTGGCTCCGGATCCGCTCATCGACATCCATGTCGAGGCATATATCGACGGCGGCTATATCGATGACGCCATGCATAAGATAGAGATCTATCAGCGCATCGCGGCCCTGCGCACGGATGCGGAGCTCGATGCGCTCTATGAGGAGCTGAAGGACCGCTTCGGCGAGCCGACGAAGCCCGTGCTCGCATTGCTCGATATCGCGCGCATCCGCAACTACGCCCGCGATGTCGGCCTGCGCTCCATCGCAGAGACGGGCGAGGGACGCTTCATCGACCTCGTGCTGCTGCCGGGCCGCAAGCTGCCGGTGCCGGTGCTGCTGGCACTCGACCATCAATACAACCGCCGCCTGCACAAGCTGCGCGACAAAGACGGCTATCGCTTCGTCCTGCGCGAGGCGGACAAGCGCGACGTGCTGGACTATGTGCTGCAGCTCATGCATGTCCTGCACGACACCGGCAAGAAAGATGCTACGGCCGCAGTCTGAGCGGCTGATATAGGAGGAATCATATGGTGAGGATAACAGTAGTCGGCCTGGGACCCGGGCGGTCCGGCCTCATCACACGCGAGAGCTGGGCACTCATGGAGCAGGCGGAGCATCTCGTGCTACGCACGCGCATCCATCCGACGGTGGCAGCGCTCGAGCAGGCCGGGCTGCAATTTACGACGTTTGATGAATACTATGAGCGGGCGGAGGACTTCGATGACCTCTATGCCGCGATCGCCCGAGAGCTCCTGCAGCGTGCCCGCGAGCTTGGCAACATCGTCTATGCGGTGCCGGGCAGCCCGCTCGTCGCAGAGCGCACGGTCGTGCTGCTGCGCGAGCTCGCAGCGCGCCCTGAGAATAGCGATGTGGAGCTCACGATACTGCCGGGCATGAGCTTTGTCGAGGTCCTGTACACGGCGCTCGGCATCGACCCGATCGACGGGCTGACCATACTCGATGCGGGCGATGTCGCGGACTATGTAGCCGGGCTGGCTCCTGATACGCGTCCCCGGCAGTCGCTCGTCATCACCCAGGTCTACAACCAGCCCATTGCCTCGGATACGAAGCTCGCCCTCATGGATCTGCTCGACGATGAGGCACCGGTGACCTACATCCACAACCTGGGCATGGATGACGAATCCATCCGCCAGATTCCGCTCTACGAGCTTGACCGGCAGCCGGATATCGACCATCTGACCAGTCTTTTTGTAGACTTTTCCGACGGAATGCAGAAAAAAAGCTCTTAAAATCAGCTTTTTTGCTAAAAAGCCTTGATTTTTCTAGGGTTTCATGCTAAATTTTGATAAGCGGACATTGCGGGGCGCGGGGAAGGCGGCCCACGATGTTAGAAACAAAAATTTAAGGAGGCTACGATTGTGAACAAAACTGATTTGGTAGCTAAAGTCGCTGAAGAGTCCGGCCTGACGAAGAAAGATGCAGAGAAGGCCACGAATGCACTGTTCAAGGTAATAGAGCAGGCCCTCGTCGAGGGAGACAAGGTACAGGCCATCGGCTTCGGTACGTTCGAGGTCAAGGAGCGCGCTGCTCGCAAAGGCCGCAATCCTCAGACTGGTGCGGAGATCGAGATTGCCGCTTCGAAGAACCCTGTTTTCAAGGCAGGCAAGGCTCTGAAAGACGCTGTCAACAACTGATAAGAATTCTTTCATAGACGAAAGACCGGATTCCGCGGGGAGTCCGGCCTTTTTACGTTTCATGGTGACGCAGGGACCGGCCGGCAGATATCCGTGCGAGCGGCTTCGGCGTCACAGGCGGCCAGGTAGGCTGGCCGCAGAAGAGAGGCAATTTTCATGCAGTTGGATTTCAAAGGTAAAGTTGTCCTCATATCCGGTGGCACCTCGGGCATCGGGCTGGCAGCGGCGGCTCAGTTCCTGGCGGCTGGTGCCCAGGTCATGCTCCTGGGGCGCTCAGCCGCCCGCGGCGAGACGGCTCTGGCCGCATTGCGTGGCCAGGACTGCCGCGTGTGCAGCGCGATCGTCGATGAGGTGACGGCGGCATCGGACGGCCCGTCTGCCGCTGCAGCCAGCGGGGGAGCGGTGAGGTTCGTGGCCGGCGACGTCAGTCACCGGGAGGACTGCGCCGCGGCCGTCGAGGCGACGCTCGCGGCCTATGGTCACCTCGATATCCTCGTGAACTCCGCCGGTATCTATCAGGAGGGTGCACTCGAGGATCTGACCGAGGCGGAGCTCGACAGCATCCTTGCTACGAATGTCAAGGGCACGTTCTGGCTCACGCAGGCTGCGCTGGCGGCGCTGAAACAGGCGCATGGGGCCATCGTCAATGTCGCCTCGGACGCGGGCGTGCACGGCAATTATTTCTGTACGGCTTACTCGGCGAGCAAGGGGGCAGTCGTGATGTTCACGCGCTCGCTGGCGCTCGAGCTCGCAGCGGCCGGTGTGCGCGTCAACGCCATAGCGCCGGGGGACATCCTGACGCCGTTGACGGAGAAGCAGCTCCATAGCGGCAGCGTCTCCCGTGAGGACATGCTGCGCGAGATGAGCTCCGTCTATCCGCTCGGACGCATCGGCACGCCCGACGAGGCGGCAGCCGTCATACTCTTCCTGGCCTCGTCGCAGGCTTCGTTCGTGACTGGGGCCGTCTGGAGCGTCGACGGCGGTCTTACATCCTGAGCAATTTACTATTGATACTATATTGATTTTGTTATAGAATATATGAGTCGTCATGAGTTATGACTGAATAGTATAGAGAAAGTAGGAATCAAAATGGCACAAACAGCCTGGTCCATCCTGCCACCGATCATCACCATAGTGCTGGCACTCTGGACGAAAGAAGTATATATGTCGCTGATTATCGGCATATTCTCCGGCGCCCTGCTGCTTGCGGGCGGCAATCCGATCGAGGCCATCATGACCATGTTCAAAGTCATGAGCGACAAAGTCGGCAGCAATGTCAACATCCTCGTGTTCCTCGTCATCCTCGGCATCCTCGTCGCTGCCATCACGCGCAGCGGCGCGACGCGTGCCTATGGCGAGTGGGCCGCGAAAATCATAAAGGGCAAGCGCAGCGCATCGCTCGTCACGGCCATGCTCGGCATCGTCATCTTCATCGATGATTATTTCAACTGCCTGACCGTCGGTACCGTCATGCGTCCGGTCACCGATAAGTTCAAGATCGCACGCACGAAGCTGGCCTACATCATCGATGCTACGGCCGCTCCAGTCTGCATCATCGCCCCGGTCTCGAGCTGGGCCGCCGCTGTCGGCTCCTCGCTGCCGGAGGACAGCACGATTGATGGCTTCTCGCTGTTCCTGCAGACCATTCCCATCAATCTTTACGCCATACTCACGCTCATATTCATGGTATTCATCATCTGGACCGGCCGCGACTACGGCGCTATGGGCCGCAGCGTGAAGGCCAGCAATGAGCATTTCGTGATACCGAAGGAATATCAGGACGAGCATGCGGAGAAGCTCTCCGAGGGCAATGGCAAGCTCATCGACCTCCTCCTGCCGCTCATCGTACTCATCATCGCCTGCGTCTATGGCATGCTCTACACGGGCGGCCTGTTCGGCGACGAGGGCAAGACGATTGCGAAGGCATTTGCAGACTGCGACTCGTCGTCGTCGCTCGTGCTCGGCTCCTTCATCGCGTTCGTATTCACCGGCCTCCTCTATCTGCCGCGCCGCGTCATCACGTTCGATGCGTTCTGCGACAGCTTCGGCTGGGGCTTCAAGGCCATGACGCCGGCCATATTCATCCTGTGCCTGGCCTGGACGCTTTCCGGCATCTGCAGCGATAAATATCTGAACCTCGGCGGCTTCGTCGGCGGCATCGTCTCGGCGAATGCTTCCATCATCATGTTCCTGCCGCCAATTTTCTTCCTCGTGGCCATGGGCCTCGCCTTTGCGACGGGCACGAGCTGGGGCACGTTCGGCATCCTCATACCGATCGCTGTCGCCGTGCTGCCGCCGGAGCAGAGCAACATGCTCATCATCTCGGTAGCAGCCATCCTCTCGGGCGCCGTCAGCGGCGACCATGCCTCGCCGATATCGGATACGACGATCCTCGCCTCGGCTGGCGCGCAGTGCCACCATATCGATCATGTCTCGACGCAGCTGCCGTATGTGCTGACCGTCGTATGCTGCAGCCTCGTCGGCTACATCGTCGATGGCATCACCGCGAACGGCTATCTCGGCCTCGCTGCCGGTCTCGTCTGCCTGGGCCTCGTCATGGCCTTCATCTGTGCCAAAGTGCCGTCGCTCGACCGCTGAGCCGGAGGCTGTCATCCCAGAACATGATGCTTTGGAACTGGTGCCGGCAATATTTGCTTGCACCGGCCGGAGCTATGCGATATAATGGATAGTGTAAAAACACGCAGGGGGATGTTCCCCGCGTGTTTTTTGCTGTGCAGGTTAGGAGGAATACATATGAGCAACAAATATGACGTGGCCATCGTCGGTGGGGGACCGGCCGGATATTGCGCCGCTTACGAGCTATCGGAAAAAGCTCCTGATTTGAAGATCGTGCTGCTCGACAGCGGCAACGATATATATCATCGCGTCTGCCCCATATCGGCCGGCAAGGTCAAGAGCTGCATCGGCTGCAAGCCCTGCAGCATCATGCGCGGCTTCGGCGGAGCCGGGGCGTTCTCCGATGGCAAATACAACTTCACGACGAAATTCGGCGGCTGGCTCAACGAATATCTGCCGGATGGCGAGGTCATGGACCTCATCCGCTATGTCGACAAGCTGAACCTGAAGCATGGGGCGCCGTCGAAAGTCTACTCGAGCGAGAACACCGACCTCGAGAAGCATGCGCTGCGCCATGACCTGCATCTGCTGACGGCCAGTGTGCGTCATCTGGGCACGGAGAACAACCTCGAGATGCTGAAGAAGACGTATG
>Ga0256404_1012919_pt1 | contig 10722 bp, 12 predicted proteins | sample RumenRJG_01DNA_FD_185990 | JGI IMG/M metagenome (GOLD analysis project Ga0256404, IMG submission 185990) | Bovine rumen microbial communities from Lethbridge, Alberta, Canada - RJG_01 | ecosystem: Host-associated > Mammals > Digestive system > Stomach > Rumen | place: Canada: Alberta | collected...
TCCTGGCAGTGGTCTATCATCCACAGGAAACGTTCAGTGTCAGTTCTCTCCGCTTCGGGAAAAGCAGACTCGTAGAGCTCTGGAACTTGCGCTATCAGCGGGTCTTTGCTTGACTGTATTTTTATCAAATTCATGACTATATTACGATTTATCTGTTTATATTTCCTTAGCATTATACTTCATACTTCAAAGCATCCGACGGCCAGCCCGTGACATTCCTGCCAGTGTCGATGCTCCTATAGCCTACCGATACGGCATCTTCCACTACTCGCTGGGTTTCCCTCTCGGAGATATTGTAGACCCCAAGCCCTACCATCGGCATTTTCTGTCCATTATTCAAAACCTTATATTCCATATTAGCTCATTCCATTCGTCCCCATTTCATTTCTTCTCCTTGCTTGTCATACTGTTTCCGCTTGCCAATAGGAGGCTCTGTCAGGGTAATCTTCACTACCGCCGTCCTTTCAAGACTACGGGAAATAGCGGCATCGAAAGCATCCATGTGATGAGGGAGGAAACGCAGACAGACTGCCCTTAGTGCTTCTATTTTCTCTTCACGGTCAGTTACAATCTCAGCCTTACCAATGGCAGTCGCGGACTTATACTGTAGTGTAAAGCTTCCATCTTTCGGACCGACAGTAGGCGCACACTTGGTTACTGCAGAAAGGAAAACAGTAGGATTGCTCTTTATGCAGTCCAGCTTTTCACCTTCCTGGGCACAGTGGAAATAGAAAGTCTTATCGTCTGTCCTGACCAAAGACAAGGGCAATCCATATGGTGTACCATCAGGTCTAGTCATGCTGACAGTCACGTAGGGAGCTTTATCCAGCACTTCCAATGCGAAGGCGGCATCCATCTCTCTGCTTGCTTTTCTCATCTTTTTCATAGTGTTTAGTTTTTTTCGAAGACAAAGATAAGGATTTTTTTGGTGATAAAGGTCATTTGTCAAGAAAACAAAAATGCAAAAATACGAAAACGAAAAAAGCCGCCGGAATTGCTCCGACGGCCTTCACTTTTCATTTTTTATTTTTAATTTCACGTCGTCTTTTCCTGACGTTTATCGGCATCGAGTCCGGGAAGGCGATACTGTAGGCCCTGTCGAGGGCGTGGAGGTCCACCTTACGCATGCCGATGTCGAGGGTGACGGCCGTGAGGGCGCGCAGCAGCTCGCGATGAGGGCGCGGCTCCAACTGCGGCAGGGGCAACTCGTTCCACCCCTCCATCTCCGCGCGAAGACACACCTCGAAGATGAAGTCGTCCGTGGCGCGATGGCCGAGCCATGTTTTGAGGATGTTGCGGATGCAGTAGCGCTTGCGTTGCAGGAGGTGGAGCCGCCTCGTGTGCTCCAGCTTGCGCCAGAGCTCCACGAAGCACTCCTGGGAGTTGTCAATCGTAATCATTGTGTCAGGATTCAAGTTTCAGGATTCAGGTTGTAAAATCCTTGATGACAATTAATGACCATGACAATTAATGACCACATTCTCCACCTTCATCCGTTGGCACCGTGCTTTCAACTTTCTTGTATCTTCCTTTTTCCGTCTTAATGACGAGACCCTGTTTCTTCCAGTTTTTCAGCATCTGGTGCACACTGTTGCGCGACACACTGCTTCCCTTCACCGCTACACTGTGCTGCAGGGCTCCGTCGAAACTGAATTCCATATCCAGACGCTCGTAGATGGAGTCGTTCTTACCCATGCGGCGGCGGTCGCTGTCTACGGCGTAGTCGCGGCTGGCAAACGCGTTCTCGATGCGGTCGCGGAAGAACCATAACGCCGTCTCCAGCAGATAGTCGGCAATGGTGTCGTAGGTCTCCAGCATCCTCGGCGTCTGAACGTCAAGGAGCATCTTCTTCCACAGGTCGGGGCTGGCTTTCAGCTGCTTCTCCGCGCCATTGTATCCGTGCTTCTGTATCAGCAGCTCGGCCACTTTACAGAGCATCAGACAGCAGGTCATCCTCTGTGCGGTGACGCAGACGCGGAAGCGTTGACGGGCTCTCACCCTGTCGTCGCTCTTGATGGTTTCCAAGCGGACGTTCTCCACCCATTCGCGCCCCTTCTCTTCCAGCTTGGGCAGCACCACCTCCCCCGTCATCAGCGGCAGCAGATGCGCCACCTGCTGTATGCGCTCCACCTGCGTATCGGTGATGATGCAGGGGCAGTCGTCCAGCGCGGCGAAGGTGTTGTCGGGCGTACGGGCTACGGCCAGGCGGCTTTGGAATCCGTCGGTGTAGTTGCTGACCACGCGGTAGAGGGCGTCGGGCGTGCCGCACATCGTCACGTTCCACAGCAGATGGTCGATGTGCACGTTGACGGCGTCGGCGCTCTTGGCCTCGCGGTCGTAACGGCTGCCGTCGTAGCTCTGGCGCAGCATCACTGAGAAGTCGCTCATCGCGCTCTTCCACTTCTGCGCCACGGTGTCGGCCTCGGGCGTGAAGGAGAAGGCGTGTTTGCCGTCGGTGTTGGCCAGGCGCTCGGCCAGATTGGCCACCGTGTTGTTGAGCGGCAGACAGCGCACGGGCAGCTTAGGCTCCTCGGGCTGCTCTTTCTTGTTCTTGGCCGCACGCTTCTTGGCGCGCCATTCATCTTCCTGCTGCAGATACATGTTGTCCGTCGCCTTCACTTCGCTCATCCACGCATCCACGACGGGATCTATCGAACCCTTTCCGCTGGCGAAGTCGCCGGCGATGTAGGCGATGAGGTTCAGTCCCTTCTTCTGTCCGTGCACGTCGAGCTTCACTCCTGTGGCCAGCGCCCCGATGGCGGGACATATCGCCGTCAGCACGGGCATTGACAGCGTCGGTCCGACAGCCTTGATCGACTCCCTGATGCCCTGCGGCATGCGCGGCAATCGCTTGTAGTAGAAGCAGTCGTCCTCCTGCACGGCTTCGTCCAGTCCCCTGCCTTCGTCCGCTGCGTTGCCCCCGCCGCCGTTCATCCTGTCGCGCCGCACCTCAAAGAGCACGTCCCTCAGCCGCTTGGGCATCTGGGTGCGCTTCTCGGCCAGCGCCGAGTCGATGCACTTGAGCTTCTGCGTCTGCGAGAAGCCGTCGTAGCAGGGAATCACGGCGTCCAGCTGCTCCCGGTCGAATCCGCAGATGTGACGCAGGTTCACGGCCAGCTCGAAGGTCAGCACGTCGCGGTTCGACTTCACCGGCTCCTTGCCCTCGTTGTAGAGCTCCCACCATTTGCGGACAATGTCATTATATGGAATGCCATTGTACTCCATTGGCCGTTCTTCCTTCTCACCTCTTCCCTCTTCCTTCTCACTTCTTACCTCATCCTTCTCACGTCTTCCCTCTTCCTTCTTACTTCTTACCTCATCCGCTTCGGCTTCGCCGGGCCGAAAGTGTTTGTTCGCCTTCTTGGCTCCTTGGGGCACTTCTTCCTCGCCCCGGATCTCGCGCTCCTTGAGGCGCTGATATTCCTCCGCACTCTCTTCCGGCGTCAGCGTTTCCTCGAAGATGGCTTCGTCCAGATAGAGCAAAGTCGCCCCGTCGGCCGGACCGGTGAACATCACGCGCTGCTCGTCGTGCGTCGAGGTATCCATCTCGGTCTCGGTGACGGTGGCGATGCGCACCTGGTTTTCGAGGATGGTCTTGCCCGGCTGGCGTCGGCACACGGCGTGCAGCCCCCAGTTGGCCGACACGCTCAGTTCGAGCAGCCCTATCTCTTCTTTCTTCGAGAGTATGCGTCCGGCGATGGCTTTGCATTCGTCCTCCCTGCCGCAGTCGATGTCGTGGGCAAAGGTGGAGGCGGCGTGATGGCAGTCTTTGAGCTTGCCGTCGGGGATGAGGTCGTTGTAGTTAAACTGCAGCAGCTTCATCTTGTCCTCCTTACTGCCGCCGCGTGCCGCACGGAAGCGGGCTATGTTCGTCTCGCTGTTGCGCAGCGCGAAGTATTCCTCACGTGTGGTGACGGCGCGGGCCGCCTTGTGCCCGCTGCCGTCTATGTATATCAGATTGACCATGTTGCCGTCAGATCAGTCCCAGCATGAAGTTGATGGCGATTTCGGCTTCTTCCTGCAGCAGCCTTGCGAACTCCTGCCGCCGCTGTGCGGGCAGCACGAAGGTGAAGCGGTCGTATCCGTCGTTGCCCCACGAGAGGCTGCCGTGGGGCAGTTTCAGCACGGGTGTGTTGTGCTTGCGGGGTTTGCGTGTAAACACAAAGTGTCCGTCGGAGAGCATCTGTGCCGTGCCTCTGCCGCAGAAGGGCGTCACCATGCCTGGCTGCGGGTAGTCGGGCATCACCTGTACGAAATTCATGCTCTTCTCTTCGCCATCGTTGATGGCCACCATTGCGCTGATGGTAATGGTCTTGTTTGTTTTTTTGCTAGACATAATTTGAGTTGTTTGCGAGAGAAGCGTTGAGAAAGGGCCCTGCATCATTGCTGATGCTCAATTGATTCTCTCGACCTCAACTCAGTTTGGAAAAACTTTTAACTTTTAATTTTTCATTTTTCATTTTACATTGCAACGATTTCCGTTGCCGTTACGTCCTGATACTCCGCACCGTTGTGTTCGTGCGTCTGGAAGCGCAGCGTGGCGGCCACGAGGCATCCTTCCTCGCATTTCACGTTGGCCAGGGCGCCGAAGGTGCTCACCACATACTGGTTCTCATACTTGCCGCCGAGCTCCTGCAACACGAGCGTGCGCTTGTTCAGCTTGCCGCCTTCGGCTTTCTCACTGGGCACGGAGATCATCTCTCCGCTTTTCACTACTTTAAGGATCTTTGCATCCATATCTTTTCTCTGCTTCCGCTTATCTTATGGATGGCCCGCTCACAACAATTCGGCTGCTCATCTCGGAATGCGCTGCAAAGGTATGACACTTCTTTCGGGGCTAAATTTTACTTTTTTTAGACTCTGAAATAATTTTTCTCAGAATGGCACGAGCTTCCCTTGGCAGGTCGTAGTTGCCGCTCGATTTATAGTAGCGGTTTCTCGTGCTTATCCCCTCCAGATGCCGATGCAGTTCAAGCATAGACACATCCTGGCGATATACGCCCGCGTTCTGCAATCTGCATACCAGGTTGGTCACCATATAGCGGTTCATATGCCCTGCCTGCAGTCCGTTTTTCATGATGAGGCAGTTGAGAAGGCTATCCTCGCGTACAATTTTCTGCCACAACTCTTTGACGCCATCGCCCCATGTTTCCGAGGCGAAGCATTCAATGGCTTGTGTATAAGCGAGAATCTCAAGCATGCACGCGTCCCTATTGATTCCCTTGGGGAAATAAATATAAACTCTTCCTTCTCTTGTCAGCTTTTCTAAGAGAGCTGCATCAAACTCTTTCGGCGAAAGACGCCTGAAATCATGTTTAGGCATGGTTCGTGAGTTTGTGAGGAGGGAGGTCCAGAATAGGATCCTTTTTCACTCGCGAGACTTCCTTCGCTCACTTCGCTCAACCGGTCGCTCCTTATACGACCATTAAATTGTTAATACATTATATATGTCAGTCATAGTTGCCGTAAGGGTTTACTGGCTCGTTTTTATAATTAACTCTCACACAAAGATAGCGAATGTATTTCGCCGTGTCAAGGGCAAATTTACACAACGCAGTTTCATTGCGAGTGCAAAGGTACAACCATAGTGATTGGAATGTTTGCCAAATCAACATATAATCCGCTAAATCGGTGAAATAATATAATGCTTTATCTTTCATACGTATCTTTTTGCGCACAAAGGTATGTTTGATTATTTATAAAAACATTACAAAGTGGCCACATCGTATGAAAAGAAACATTTTAAGAAAAAAATGCGAACCTGTATAGACCAAAAGTTTGTGTTTCTCACAGAAACTTTGTATCTTTGCCAGCAAGTATCGGAGTATTGCCCATAGAAGATTGCTTTCAACACGGGCAGAAAAGATTTCAGAGGAAGTGCCGGTATGACCTTAATGGATTATTAACTAGCGTTTGCTGTTATTCGGAGCTGCTCTAAGAATCTACCAAATTCAATAAACAAAACCGAAAGAATAAGTCGCAAACGTCCGTGCTTTAGCATGGGCGTGATTTATCTGGTTTTGTAGGTTTTGGTAGAACCTTTAGAGCACGGATGAGCGTCCATGCTATATTTGTGCTCTGCTTTTACCCACTTCCTCCGAAGATAAGCATATGCACAATGTAGAGAATGAAAAATAAGTTATAACCATGAAACAACTACATTTTCAGCGTGTCCTCGCTTCGTTGCTACTCTTTGCTGTCTCTACGCTCTCTTGGGCGTATGACTTTGAGGTAGATGGTATTTATTATGATATAAATTCGGATGGGACGAGTATCAGCGTGGCGCAAAAGCCAAATAGTTTGAGCCGTTATTCGGGCGTTATAGAGATTCCTTCTTTTGTGGCGTATGAGGATAATATGTATGATGTAACAAATATTGGCAACAATGCCTTCAATGGTTGTTCAGACCTAACGTCTGTAACCATTCCAAATAGTGTGACGAACATTGGCGATGGTACCTTCTATAAATGTTCCGGCCTCACGTCGGTCACTATTCCCAATAATGTGACGAGCATCGGCCGTAGTGCTTTTGATGGATGCTCTGCCCTCACGTCGGTTACAATAGGTAGTGGTGTAACGTGCATAGGCAATGCAGCTTTTCGGAGTTGTTCTTCTCTTAAATCTGTTATTATTCCCGACTGTGTTACATCTATTGGAGAATCAGCTTTTAGGAACTGCTCAAACCTTACGTCATTATCAATAGGTCGCAATCTTTCTGTGATCGGGAAGCATGCTTTCGACGATTGTTATAACCTATCTATAATAAATATAGACACGAATAATGCGATATATGATAGTCGAGAGAATTGTAATGCAATTATATATACACCAACCAATTCATTGATTATTGGAAGCAATAAAACGACAATCCCCAAGAGCGTTAGAATTATCGAGTCCAGAGCCTTCATTGATCGTAAAAATCTTTCTTCAATTATAATTCCAGAAGGTGTTGAAATTATAGGCGAATTAGCTTTCTATCAATGCTCAAATCTTACGTCTATAACAATTCCAAACAGTGTTAAGTCGATTGAACGTGCTGCATTCTCTGGCTGCACCAAATTATCTTCTATTTCGATTGGAAATGGCTTGGAAAGCGTTTATAATAATCCGTTTGCGGAATGTCCCAATGTTGTTTTAATAGAGGTTTCTCCCGAAAATGCAAAATATGATAGCCGTTCCAATTGTAATGCTATTATAGAAAAGTCATCTAATACATTAATAATTGGATGTAAAAATACTATTATTCCTAATGGTACTACAATCATCGGCGAAGATGCTTTTAACGGTTGCTCCAATCTTATATCTATTGAAATTCCCACGGGGATAAAAACCATAGGTTCAGATGCTTTTTATATGTGCACTAGTCTCCGAACTGTTGTGATTCCAGAAAGTGTAACAAAAATTGATAAATCCGCGTTTGGGAATTGCTATAAACTTAAAGATGTTATAATTAAATCCAACGCGATAATATCATTTAATTATCCAGAGTTTGAATCGCTTATGTCTTTTTTTGGTATTCAAGTGGAGAATTATGTATTGGGCGAAGAAATAAAAAGGATAGGCGATAACGCCTTTCATGGTTGTTATAATCTTATCTCAATAAAAATCCCTAATAGCGTGACGAGCATCGGCGATTATGCTTTCGTAAATTGCTCCAACCTTACATCTGTCACTCTTGGCAACAGCGTGACGAGCATCGGCGATAGTGCCTTCTCTGGTTGTGGGAAATTAAAGAAAGCGGAATATTCCGATATAGCTAGTTTATGTAGGATGTCTTTCAGTAATGATTTTTCTAATCCACTATATCTTGCTAACAACCTATATATAAACAAAGAACTCGTAACAGATTTGATAATTCCTCATGGTATAAAAACGATAAGCTCTTATGCATTTGTTAATTGTTCCAATCTGAAGTCTATTTCAATTCCCGAAGATATAACGAGTATTGACAATTATGCATTTCGTGGGTGCACCAACCTTACAACTGTTAATATTCCCAACAGCGTAACAACCATTGGCGATTATGCCTTTTTCGGATGCTCTGTTCTTGCATCTGCTGTTATAGGTAACCATGTAACGAGCATCGGCGAAAGCGCATTCTCCCGTTGTTATGGCCTCACGTCACTTACTATTGGAAAGAGTGTGACGAGCATTGGTCGAAGTGCTTTCGACAATTGCTCCAAACTTTCCTTGATTAGATGCTTAGCGAAACAGATTCCCCAAACGGGAGATTATGTATTCTTTGGAGTCCCAAGAGAAGCGGAATTTTATGTGCCACAAGAACTTTATTCTTCATATAAAACAAAACTCCCGTGGTCGGATTACACGATAATTCTCTCAGGATCATTGCTACTATATAATTATTATTTGTCTGATGGAACAAGAATCACATCGTCAGATGTAGCGGAGTGGACAAAACAAAAGAAGGAAACTCCTAATGTCATTGCGGTAGTAGAAACACAGGATGCAAAATATGCCAAAGAGAACGTCAATATGTTGATTGAAAAAAACTACGGTTCGAAAAACACATATTCCTGCCCCAATTTTGTATTGACCGATTTGACATCCGGTTACAACAAAGACGCAGCAGATGTCGCAAGAACAAATTTCTACACGCCCGTATCATTTACTGTAGACAAGGGGAGTTATGTACGCAAAGCAGCTCCCGGGTTCAATAGCGTTTGCCTGCCGTTTAGTTTCTCTGCATCTGATTTGTCATCTACAGCAAAGGTATATGTGTTCGATTCTTTCGACAACTCGAATAACAACGTGTTACTCCGTGAAGTGAACGACAAGGTATCGGCTGGCACTCCGTGCTTCGTAAGAGAAACAGTCAATGCCACTTGGAACGTAAATCTAGCAGGAAAAACCATCTCAGCCAACAAACCATCAGATTCCAACTACACGAGAGGTACTTATATCACCACCAATCAATATCAAGGGGCAGGCTATAGTCCACGCCAATCAGACAACATATTTGCTCCTTTGGCTCTTTATCTGCATCCCTTCCGTGCATGTTTTGCTAGAAAAGACTTAGGCACCAAGGGCTCGTCGATTACATTCTCTTTGATAGATAGGTACGGAAATATGGAATCCTTGATAGATGGCTCTGCGGAAACAGAAGTGGATGTTTCAGCTAAGGTGATTTATACCCTCGGAGGTCAACGTGTCAACGAGGTGAAGCGCAGTGGCATCTACATTGTCAACGGTAATAAAAAATATATTGAAGTAAAATGATGTCGGTATAATTAAATCAGAATAATAAAATGAAAATAGAAATGAAAACAATATTCAATAGGAGTTACATATTGGGCATTATGTTGCTCTTGTTTGCAGGTTTAATAACAAACTGCGGCGATGATGATGTTCCTGCGCCAGACAATAATAATTCCGGTCAAGGTGGAGAACCTAGTTCGGGAATCATATCTACACCAACGGATGTCAATGGAACAAATGGATTATCTGACGGCACGAAAGGAGGAGATACTTATATTGTAGAGTGATAAGTAAAAGAACTTTGTAAAGTAATTCTTTCGAAAACGATGTACAAAACTATCGCTCGGTTCGAGCGCAAGTTGCAAAAAAGTCGAGATGAGAAAGCGCTGGGCACAAGGATGACGACAAACCAAATATTGTTTCCGGCGACACATCCACCTTCGTGACGGCACACAGGCCACACAGTGGTTTTTCGCCGATTCCTTTTTATTTCTTGCTGTATGTTCGGTTCTTGTTGGCACCATGAGCCTCCAAATAACCAAACTCGGTGAGCTGGCGCAGATAGCGCCTGGATATATTCGGCATTGTCTTCTTTCAACACCTTTGTCGGCAACACGTCAAACTCCATCTGCAACAGGTTCATAAGCAGGCGGCAGGTGCGCCCGTTGCCGTCGGCCCAAGGATGGATGGTCACCAACTCGAAGTGAGCCCAGAAACTCAACTCATAGATGGCAGCAATATCGTTAGCATCCACAGCTTTACGTCTGCGGTTCATGAACAAAATTAAATAGAGAAGATGCCGTTCTGTCTGTGAAGATGGGACGGTTTTTTATTGCTTCATAACACGTTACTTTTCTATTTTTCGCCCCCAAAGATACAAAAATCTTCCGACTTAATGCCCCTAATTCCCGAAAAAATTTCCGATGCCTTTATGTAACTGCCTCAAAATCAAAATCTATGAGTTATGACCAAGGCTAACGTTGTCATTTATTGTCATTGTCATCTATTGTCATTAACTTTTTTCATTTGAGTGGGCGGCATTTTCTGGCTCATAGTAAATATAAAATATTTATATTATACTATGGCCCATTTTCGCCCCGATTTCAATTTCTTAATGACAACTAATGACCATGACAATTAGTGACAAGATGGAGTGCCTCAAAAAAAATTTTGAAAAAAGTTGCTCAAAAATTCGTAGAGCGCACTTTCAATGTCGTATCTTTGCACCGGATTTGAAAGTCAAGGGGTCCTCAGACTGTTCTCAGACTGTCGTCAGAGGCTTAGAAAACGAGGGAAGATGTAAGAGTGAAGATGTAAGAAGGCAGATGGCTGATGGAGAGTGATAAGCGCGCAATGACTCACACCACAGCATGACCGATAATCCATCGAGTTAATTATCCATTATCAATTATCAATTATCAATTAACAAAATGGCAAATCTTAAAATCGATTGGTTCGGCCGCTCTCTTTCTCATCGCGCCGACAAGACCAGCAACACCTACGCCA
>Ga0256404_1012920_pt1 | contig 10721 bp, 8 predicted proteins | sample RumenRJG_01DNA_FD_185990 | JGI IMG/M metagenome (GOLD analysis project Ga0256404, IMG submission 185990) | Bovine rumen microbial communities from Lethbridge, Alberta, Canada - RJG_01 | ecosystem: Host-associated > Mammals > Digestive system > Stomach > Rumen | place: Canada: Alberta | collected...
CGCCCGATGCTGTCCGACCTGCGCGAATCCGGCTCCCTCGAGCAGGACGCCGATATCGTCATGTTCCTCTACCGCGAGGACTACTACGACAAAGACACCGAGAACCAGGGCGTCACAGAGCTCATCCTGGCCAAGCACCGCAACGGCGCCATCGGCACCGTGAACCTCATGTTCCAGAAACAATATACGAGGTTCCAGAACTTGCTCATGCAGTGATATTTCGCTGTTTCTACCGCGGTTAGTGATTGGCTCTGAGGTTATAGCTGATACACTTATGGAGGATGAATATGCGATATATAGAGCGCATCTGTATTCGGAATTTCACGGTTTTTGAGCATACGGATATAGCAGCGTCAGCGGGAGTAAATATCGTAATCGGCAAGAATGGCACGGGCAAGACGCAGCTGCTGAAACTCCTGTACGTCGGCTCGCTGATGCCAAGCAAGGGCCGAGAATCGTTTTATTCGTGCTTTGGCGTGCGCGGACATGATCCTAGATTGCTTCGCGATGAGGCCAAGCAAGAAAGCGAAATCCAGCTTGATACAGGCAACGAAAACTATGCTGTAACGGTCGTCCCGCATAATTTTCGTTCGAATGATTGCTATCGCTTTATCTATTCGCCGGATGTTCCTAGCATGGTATATATCCCGGTCAAGGATATGCTGACGCATGCCAAAGGCCTTTTGGCGATGGCGGATAAATATCAAGATTTTCCTTTCGACCAGACGTTGCTGGATATCATCACCAAGGCTAATCAGTGGAAACTGCGCGACGTACCGGATATAGCGGCGAAGATAATGCCTCATCTGGAGCAGGTCATGGACGGCCAGGTCGTCATAGAGAATGAAGAATTCTATATCAGGAAAAACGATGGCCGCATGGTGAAGTTCTCCGTCGAGGCCGAGGGGATAAAGAAGATCGGCTTGCTCTGGCAGCTACTGATGAATGAGAGCATCACTACGGATAGTATCCTGCTATGGGATGAGCCTGAGGCCAACCTGAATCCAGATTTTCTACCGATACTGGTCGAATGTCTGCTAGAGCTTTCCCGTCATGGCGTGCAGATATTCCTGAGTACGCATAATTACATTTTTGCCAAATATTTTGAAGTGCGCAGGAAACAGGGCGACCAACTAGCCTACCATTCGTTATACGCGAATGAAGCAGGTGCCGTAAGCTGCGAAACGAAGCCGCATTTTGCCGATTTGGAGCACAATGCGATAATGCAGACCTTCGATCGGCTGCTAGACGAAGTGTATCATCTGCAGGTAGGTGAGTGAGATGAGCCAGATTTTTGGCGATGAAAACCATTCCTGCAAAATAGATTTCTCCGCTGCCCTATGGGCCACCGATAGCATACATGATATATTCCATGCGGCCGGACTGTTCATTCTCAGAGATGTTGATTTCGTCGCGGAGACAGAGAATGAGCTGCTGCTGGTCGAGTACAAGAATGCGAATCTGCCACAAGCCAGCCATCCCGAAGCCTTTCGTCCCATGGAGGACAAGCGGATAAACAATGTGGCCTTGAAGTACTTCAATAGCCTGCAATTCCTACAGGCGATGCACCGCGGCTTAGCGAAGAAGAAGCACTATGTCTATATACTGGAGTGCTCGAATGGCGATATAGTCCTAAGAAAACACGTTCGTGAGCTGTTAGCCGCGCGATTGCCATTTGCGCTCCAAAAGCAGGTCGCGATGCCGGAAACGATGATTGATTCGATTGAAGTGCTGAGTATAGACGAGTGGAATGAACGATACGGACTTTTCCCATTGCAGCTTGTAGATGGGAATGGTGCCTGAGTGAACGAGGCAGAATCCCACGAGCGGGACGCTGACATAGCCATGTTCCTCTACCGTGAGGACTACTACGACAAAGACACCGAGAACCAGGGCGTCACGGAGCTCATCATAGCGAAGCACCGCAATGGTGCCATCGGCACCGTCAACCTCATGTTCCAGAAACAATACACGAGGTTCCAGAACCTGCTCATGCAGTGAAGCAAATATCAGGATGGGGGGCTATGATGGTGAGAAATGAAGAAGAGCGAGAGGAAGAGCCTAACGCTGAAACATGCCAAGCTCTGGCCGAACATGAGGACATGAAGAAACATCCGGAAAAATATAAGACCTATCATAGTATAGAAGAATTGTTGGATGAGTTAAAGCAGGAGCCATAGCCTATACCTAGCTCTGGCGATATAAGGGGCAACCATGAACAAGCAGCAGCTAGCGAACAAGATATTCCAGTCGGCGAACAAGATGCGGTCGCGCATCGAAGCGAATGAGTACAAGGACTATATCCTCGGCTTCATGTTCTACAAATTCCTTTCCGAGCGGCAGGTTGCCTTCTGGCGCGAGCAGGGCGTCGCGGAGGACGAGCTCGCCGATATGACGGAGAAGAATCTCGACGCCGACGATCTGCTCTGGGCGCAGCGGGCTCTTGGTTACTTTATCGGCTACGACAATCTATTCTCCACCTGGCGAGAGAAAAAGGGCGCCTTCAGCGTGGCCGACGTGCGCGAGGCGCTATCGGCCTTCAATCGACTGCTAGTGCCAGTCGACCCGCATCATCCCTCACAGGAGGATAAGAAAAAGCGCCGCGTATTCGAGGGCATACTCGACTCACTCAGCACAGGCCTCTCAAAGCTCGGCGACTCCACCGGCGCGCAGACGAAGGCCATCCGCGGCCTGCTCGCACTCATCGACGAGATACCGATGGACCGGAAGCAGGACTACGATGTTATCGGCTTCATCTACGAGTACCTCATCAGTAATTTCGCCGCGAACGCAGGCAAGAAAGCGGGCGAGTTCTATACGCCACATGAGGTCTCGTTGCTCATGTCGGACATAGTCGCCTATCACCTGCGCGACCGCCAGCAGATAAAGATATACGACCCGACAAGCGGCTCGGGCTCGCTGTTGCTGAATATCGGCCGCTCGGTGGCCCGCGAGACGGGCCGCGCCGACCAGATAGAGTACTACGCCCAGGAGCTAAAGGAAAATACCTACAACCTCACGCGCATGAATCTCGTCATGCGCGGCATCAGTGCGCAGAATATCACGGCCCGCCGCGGCGACACGCTCGAGGCCGACTGGCCGTATTTCGACACCGAGGAGAACCGCGAGACTACATACGAGGCGCTGCGCGTGGATGCCGTCGTTTCGAATCCGCCCTACTCCCAGCACTGGGACCCGAAGAATAAGGAGAGCGACCCGCGCTATGCGAGCTATGGCCTCGCGCCGAAGTCGAAGGCCGACTACGCCTTTCTGCTACATGACCTCTACCATCTGAAGCCTGACGGCATAATGTGCATCGTTCTGCCGCACGGCGTCCTTTTTCGCGGCGGCGAGGAGTACGACATCCGGCGCGAGCTCATCGAACGCAACCAGATCGAGGCCATCATCGGCTTGCCCGAGAATATCTTCTTCGGCACCTCGATACCGACGCTCATCATGGTACTGCGCCAAAAGCGCGACGCGAGCGATGTCCTCATCATCAATGCCGCCCAAGGCTATGCGAAGGTCGGCAAGAAGAATGCCCTGCGCGCCAAGGACATCCGCCGCATCGTCGACACCTACCGCGAGAAGCGCGACTGCGCCCAGTTCTCCCGTCTCGTGTCCAAGGCAGAAATCCGCCAGAACGACTACAATCTGAATATCCCGCGCTACGTTGACGCCGCGGCCGCCGAGGAGCCGTGGGACCTCTATGCCCTCATGCAGGGCGGTATACCCGCGGCCGAGCTAGACCGCTACGCCGCGGAGTGGACAGCGCTACCGGGACTGCGCGACGACCTGTTCGCGTCGCTGAATGATGCCTACTACACCGTGCGCACGGACGACATCGCCACGACCATCGCGACGCACCCGAGCGCGGTCGCGCTCACGCAGCAGCTGCGCGACCACTTCGCGGGCTTCGCCACCGACCTGCACGCGCGCCTCGTGGCCGGGCGGCAGACCGTCGCCCTCGCGAGCGAGGAGGAACATATCGCCGGCGACGTATTCCGGCGCTGCGCGGGCGTGCCGCTGCTGGACGCCTACGACGCCTATCAGGAGCTCGACGACGCCTGGCGGACCATCGCCGCCGACCTCGAGATGATACAGACCGACGAGGCCGACGCCGTGCGCACCGTCCAGCCGCACCTGGTCATCAAAAAGGACAGCGACGGCCACGAGACCGAGCAGCAGGACGGCTGGGAGGGCCGCATACTGCCCTTCGCGCTCGTGCAGGAGTGGCTACTGCCCGACGACCTCGCCGCCCTGCGCGCGCAGGAGGCCGCCAGCGCCGCCTGCGCGGAGACGCTCAGCGACATACTGAGCAGCCTGAGTGCCGAGCAGCTCGAGAGCGATGCCGTCAGCGAGGATCACACGAAGTTCCAGAAAAAGGAACTCAAAGCCGCTTGGCAGACCATACTTGATGACCTCGAGACACCTGAGGCCCAGTCCCTGCATGAGTACTTGGAGCTCACGGGCACGGCGGCGAAGAAACAATTTCGTCTGCTCCATCTCGAGGTCAACTGGAAGGCCATGCAGGCCTCTAAGAACGGAACCTACACGAAGAAGGAAATCATGAGTCGCCTCGAGGCCATCGCGCAAGAGCAAAGCCAGCAAGAAGGTAGCTGGGAGCATGCCGTGAACCTCGCCATCCAGACCATCGAGCGCAAGGCGGCTCTCGACAGCGAGATAAAGGAACTACGAGCCGAGCTCGAGAAAAAGACCATCGACCGCATCGAGCACCTGACCGACGCCGAGGCCGACGACCTGCTGCACGCAAAGTGGATAGACCCGCTCGAGCAGCATATCCTCGCCCTCATGGAGCAGCGCCTGAGTGAATTCGAGCAGGCTATGCGCCAGCTCGTACAGAAATACGCAAAGTCCCTGCCCGCCATCGAGCAGGACATAAAGGCCGACGGAGCCGAGCTAGCCCAGCTGCTCAGCGAGCTCACCGGCAGCGAATACGACCTGCAGGGCGTAAAGACCCTGCAAAGCCTGCTGAAGTCAGAGTGAGGTGAGCACGATGGACACAAAGAGAAAAGTGCCGGAGATACGGTTTGCGGGATTTACGGACGAGTGGACAGTAGATAAAATCGCAAATAATATAAGGGAATACGTAGAGAAGAAACCTGCTAATGAAGTACTCCCTGTTCTTACGTCATCTAGAGATGGGATAATTCCTCAAGATGAGCATTTTTCGCATCAGCAACAACATGATATAACGGATTATAATGTGGTTCCTAGAGGCTATTGTACATATAGGAACAGAAGTGACGATAGAAAATTCACTTTCAACATAAATAAAATTGTTGATAGAGGAATAGTAAGTAGATTTTATCCGGTATTCAGCGTCAATCAAAATAGCGATACAAACTTTCTGATAAAATATCTCAATAATAACCCACATAGCATAAAGGATATTTCTATTTTAGCCGTAGGAACAAGTCAAGTAGTTCTATCATTATCAAATTTGAAACAGATAGATGTTTTTTTGCCAAATAAGGCTGAGCAGATAAAAATAGGAAAAATATTTTCTAGCCTTGATGATGCTATTTATCTTCAGCAGCAAAAACTTACATATCTGCAATCTCTCAAACAATCCTTGCTGCAAAAAATGTTCCCGCAAGCTGGTGCCCGCGTGCCGGAAATCCGCTTTCAGGGATTTACGGGCGAATGGGAGGAACAAAGCCTTGGCGAACTTGCCACTTTTGCAAAAGGCAAGGGATATACGAAAAATGATTTAACACTGCAAGGCACGCCCATTATACTATATGGCAGACTGTACACGAAATATGAGACTGTGATAAAAGAAATCGATACCTTTGTGAAGAAGAAAAAAGATACTTTTTATAGCAAGGGTGGCGAAGTTATCGTGCCAGCCTCGGGCGAGACGGCAGACGAGATAGCTGTAGCGTCTGTCGTAAAAAATCCGAACGTTATTCTCGGTGGAGATTTGAATATCATATATCCCGCAACTAAAATTGATTCTACATTTTTAGCTATAAGCATAACGCATGGCAAACCACATTCCGACATGGCTAATAGAGCGCAAGGGAAGTCGGTTGTTCATTTGCATAATGATGATTTAGCTCAGATAAGATTGCTATATCCTACACTTGATGAACAAAAGATGATTAGTAGCTTTTTCAATAACATTGATGGCTACATAAAAACGCACGAAGCCAAAATTGCCAAACTCCAGGTCATAAAGCAATCCCTGCTCGCCAAGATGTTTGTCTAAAGGAGGTTCACCATGTCTGAGTCTTTCCAGAGTGAGGCGGCGTTCGAGGCCGCCGTGGTGAAGAAGCTCCTCGGTAGCTACGGCTGGGAGGAGGTGCTCGAGCGGCCAACGCCCGAGCAGCTCGTCGCGAACTGGGCGAAAATCCTCTTTGAGAACAATCGCGGCCGGGACCAGCTGAACGACGTACCGCTCTCCGAGACCGAGATGCAGCAGATACTCGATCAGGTCGCGGCACTCGCGACGCCCGTCGCGCTGAATGGCTTCATCAATGGCGGCTCCATCGCCATCCGCCGCGACAATCCGGCCGACTCGCTGCACCTCGGGCACGAGGTCTCGCTGGCCATCTACAACCGCCTCGAGATCGCGGCCGGCAAGAGCCGCTACCAGATAGCGCAGCAGCCGATTTTCCCGACTCTCTCGGCGCTGAATAGCGACCGGCGCGGCGATCTGCTGCTGCTCATCAATGGCATGCCGGTCATCCATATCGAGCTGAAGCGCAGCGGCGTGCCGGTACAGCAGGCCTATTATCAGATAGAGAAGTACATGGGCGAGGGCGTCTATAGCGGCATCCTGTCGCTCGTGCAGGTATTCGTCTGCATGACGCCCGATGAAACTATCTACTTTGCGAACCCGGGGCCGAAGGGGCGCTTCCTGCCCGCCTTTGCCTTCCACTGGGGCTATGCGGATAATGAGCCTGTGCAGCGCTGGAGCGAGGTGCTCGAGAGCCTGCTCTCGATACCGATGGCGCATCAGCTCATAGGTTTCTACACCGTGGCGGATAGGACCGACGGCGTGCTGAAGGTCATGCGCAGCTACCAGTACTATGCGGCGTCGCGCATCTCGGATGCCGTGGCGCGCGCCGACTGGGGCGGTCATCAGCAGCGCGGCGGCTATGTATGGCACACGACGGGCTCCGGCAAGACCATGACGAGCTTCAAGTCGGCCCAGCTCATAGCGGCCTCGCACGATGCCGACAAGGTAGTATTCCTCATGGACCGCATCGAGCTCGGCACGCAGTCGCTGCTGGAGTATCAGAACTTCGCCGATGACAATGAGAGCGTGCAGGGCACGGAGAGTGCGCAGGTCCTGCTCGCGAAGCTCGTGAGCGATGAGCCCGACGATACGCTCATAGTGACTTCGATACAGAAGATGAGCCGCATCGAGGCGACGGAGGCGAACGCGGCTGACATCGAGGCTATCCGCGCGAAGCGCGTCGTCTTCATCATCGACGAGGCGCATCGCTCGACCTTCGGCGATATGCTCGTGCATATAAAGGCGACGTTGCCCGATGCTATTTTCTTCGGCTTCACGGGCACGCCTATACAGACGGCCAATGCGAAGAAGGATACGACGACGGCCGAGATTTTCGGCAATGAGCTACATCGCTACAGCCTCGCCGACGGCATAAGGGATAAGAATGTGCTCGGCTTCGACCCGACGCAGGTCATGGTCTGGCCCGACCATAAGCTGCGTGAAGCAGTCGCACTCGCGCGGGCTCATGCGAGCAGCCTGGCCGAGGCGCGCGGTGATGAGAAGAAGCTCGCTATATATAATCACTATATGGATAAAAAGGCCGTCCGCATGGCAGGCTACATAGACGAGGCGGGCGAGTATCAAAAAGGTATCGAGGACTACATACCGCGCAGCCAGTACGATAGCGACGAGTACCGCCGGGCGGTCGTCAGCGATATCGGCGAGCGCTTCGAGGAGCTCACGCACAGTACGCCGGTGCAGTTCCATGCGCTGCTCGCGACCTCGTCCATCGCGGAGGCGGTCGCCTACTACCGGCTCATAAAGGAAATGCTGCCCGAGCTCGCGGTCACGGCGCTTTTCGATCCGAATATCGACAACAACGAGGGAGCGCTGACGAAGGAAGAGGCACTGACGGAGATAGTGCAGGACTACGATGAGCGCTATGGCCAGAATTATAAAGTGCAGACCTTTGCAGCGATGAAGAGGGATATATCCGATCGTCTCGCGCACAAGGGCAACTATATCGGCCTCAATCAGCCGGGGCGTGAAAAGGAGCGGCTCGACCTGCTCATCGTGGTCGACCAGATGCTCACGGGCTTTGACTCGAAGTGGGTGAATACCCTGTTCCTCGACAAGGTGCTGCGCTATGAGCAGCTAATACAGGCATTCTCACGCACGAATCGCGTTCTTGACTCGGACTTGAAGCCATTCGGCATCATTCGCTACTACCGTCAGCCGCATACGATGAAGCGGAATATAGAACAGGCGGTCGAGCTCTATGCCGGGAACGGCCCGCGCGGGCTGTTCGTACAGCGCTTGCCCGAGCGCATCCGGGCGATGAATCATGCCTACACAGAGATTCGCGATATTTTCGCGAATGCCGGTATAGCAGATTTCGCCAGCCTGCCTAGTGACAAGGCAGATGTGCGCCGCTTCGTGCAGCAGTTCAATCATCTGAGCGAGAATCTGACGGCGGCGCGGCTGCAGGGCTTTACTTGGGATAGGCTCGTCTATGACTCTGAGCCGGACGAGGAGCCGCAATGGCATGAGGAATTGGCCTTTGATGAGCATATCTATCGCGTACTATTGACGCGCTATCAGGAACTCTCGTCTGGCGGCGGCAGTGGCGGCGATACGGAGGCTCCCTTTGATATCCATCCCTACATTACGGAGCAGGAAAACGAGGCCATCGACCAGGACTACATGGAGGCGAATTTCAAGCGGTATAAGACCGCCATGCTCGCGGGCGATGCCGATATTATCTCCCAGGCGCGGGATATGCTGCATAGACAGTTTGCCGCGCTGCCGCGCGACCGGCAGAGGTACGCGAATATCCTGCTGCACGATATGGAGATGGGGGAGGTCGATCTCGCGCAGGTGCAGTCATTCACTGACCTCATAACCGAGCGCATGGATGACGCTGAACAGCAGGAGAGGAAACGCATCTGTGTTGCTCTGGGGCTCGATGAAGTGAAATTCATGGCGCTCATGGACGCACATCCGAATATAGACAATCTCGATGATTTCAATCGCTTCACCGAGCTGAAGGCTACGGCGGATATGAAGAAGGCCCGCCCATTCCTAGAGAAATATTACGGCGAGACGCTGCCCTCATTCAAGGCCAAATCGCGGCTGGATAAGTACCTCCGCGCCTATATCCTCGGCGAGGATATGCCTGCATCGACTGACGGCATCATGGCCGCCGAGGCGGGGACGAGCTACCAGAGGAAAAAATGATATACGCAGCTGCTGCATAAAAATAGGGCTCTTCTGGCAAACATGTGGGTATAAAAATCCCATTCCGCCCATATTCTACACGGCTTGAGGCATCTTTTTAGGCCGGTTAGTAGCGGCACCTCTAAATTCGAGCAAATTAGCATAACTCATAGCTGATTTCTGCCGGATGGACAGGAAGTCACCTATACTACGGCTACGATGTTTGCACAGGACTACACGCAGGACGATATTTTCCAGAAGAAGCTGTTATTCCTAGTACCGTTCTATGCGATGCATTACGAGAAAGCACTGCATCGAGTCGGCGGCATGGATATTGCTGAAAAAGAAAAGATACTGGTAGACTTCCGTCGATTGCAGGAGCGTCTGGAGGAGGAACTCCCCCCAGCGGAGCAGGCAAAGGTATATATCGACCTGGTGGACCTGATGCGCGAAGTAGATAATCACATCTTCCGGAATGACGAGTCAGTGAAGAAAGGAGTAGATGGCATCATGGGCGGAAAAGCATATGAACTTTATTCAGATATACTAGAGAAGCGTGGCCGCGAAGAGGGCGAGAAGCGTGGCGAGATATCGGCTTTTAAGAAGATGGTTCAGCTCGGAAAGATTACGATATCCGAGGCAGCGGAAATGGCAGGCATGACTCCTGAGGCCTTTAAAAAGATAGCTATGCTGTGATTACTCCTACAGCAGACTATAAATAAGTTTGATTAAAGTATTAGCTAAGGCCATTTGGCTCCTTCTGTATTGGATTTTCTTTCTCAGTGTCCCCAGCTTATCGTTGATATGAAATCAGTATCAGTATTTTTTGCGCGTATTTTGCCGAATAATCCTTGACAAATGCGCGCAATTCTTTTATATTATGAATATGGAATTGATTTCACATGCAGGTAAAGGCGCGCGAGAGCGCGAAACTACTACATGAGGAGTCCATCATATGTAATCATAACCTATCCACTAGCTAAATCTAAAAGAAGTGTTTTCGGTTCTGGCGTCGGCAGCTGCGGGGGCGGCGGCCGATGGAATGGGGGAAAGAAAATGAAGGACATTCGTCTGGATAGTCCGCTGGCGGGGCAGCTGATCCCGCTCAGCGAGGTCAGTGATCCGGCTTTCGCCGGTGGGGCCATGGGCCGCGGCGCTGCGGTGCGTGAGCCGGAGGGGAAGCTTTATGCGCCGTTTGACGGCGAGGTATCGGTGCTGTTCCCGACGCTGCATGCCATCGGCCTGCACAGCGATGACGGCATCGACCTGCTCGTGCATGTCGGCTTCGATACGGTGA
>Ga0256404_1012921_pt1 | contig 10720 bp, 9 predicted proteins | sample RumenRJG_01DNA_FD_185990 | JGI IMG/M metagenome (GOLD analysis project Ga0256404, IMG submission 185990) | Bovine rumen microbial communities from Lethbridge, Alberta, Canada - RJG_01 | ecosystem: Host-associated > Mammals > Digestive system > Stomach > Rumen | place: Canada: Alberta | collected...
ATCCAGTGTGATTCTTTTTTCCATTTCTCTTCTCTCCTTTTGACACAGTCCGGAAAAAGACCAAGCATCTCATTTACCTTTCGTCCCCTCCCGAAGGGATCGGCACCACCGTGCATTCCCCGTGTTTCTGAATCCGCTTTCCGATGCGTGTGATTCGGAATCTCGCCCCGCAGTTGGGGTCCGGGCAGGCAATCTCCTCGTCTGAGAGCATCCAGTCGTTTTGCGACAGCGGGCGCTGCTTCGCCGGCAGGAAGGGAAGGATGGAATTCAGGGCGTACATGGAAAATGCCGCGCCCTCCGGAAATACCAGGTTTTCCCCCTGCACCAGGAAATAATCCCCCACATGGTGGCTGCAGACCATGGGCTTCTCTCCGGCCACCACCTCCACCCTGAGGTCATAAAGCGTAAAGCTGTCGTCTGCGGGTTCATTTACCCGGGCAAATGTCTTTTCCATTGCGTCTCCTTATTCTGTCTGTTTAATCTGTCTCTCTTCCGTCTCTTTATTCAGTCTCTTTTTTGCAGCCCCAGCCGGTCAGCACCGCTGCCAGGAAAACGGCAAAGAGGATAAATCCGTAGAGGGTCCCGCCTGCCACTACCACCGGCGAAAGACCGGTCAGCGCCGCGCCGATGAAGACGAAGACGCTTAAGAACGGGATGATGGACGGAAGGCTGTTGGCCGTGCCGTCCAGGAGGTTCGCCCGGCGGTATGGATGAATATTCTTGGCGGAGCCGATCTTATTGAGGATCGGACCGAAGGTCAGGATGGAAGCACTGGTGACTCCGCCAAGGAGCACCGTGGTCAGAGAAATGCCCGCCATGCAGATGAGCTCGGCGCCCTTTACGGTTTTCGCCATGTCACTGGAGAGAATCCTGTCCGCAATCAGGTTCAGCATCCCCGCGTCATTTAATACGCCCATGATGCCGAACACCGAGATAACCAGGGCACAGGTGGGAAGAATGTTATTTACCCCGTCAATCAGAAAGCCCACGGCAGCGTTGTTCGCCGCGTCATTGGCAAATACATCCGACGGCCCGAAGAGACCGGCGGCCAGACCGATCATGGTTCCGGAGAACAGGCCCACCATGATGCCGGCGTAGATGTTCCTGGTCTTCGTGGAGACTGCCAGCATGGCAACAACCGGAATCAGCATGATCAGGGAAGCCGGGTTGGATGCCGCGTCCACTGAGCCTCCCTGGTAGGATCCCCCCATCCCTCCGAGAAGCGCGAACAGGACGATCGTGATGCCGCCGGCTACCAGGGAATACTTCACCCGGCTGGCGACCACGCCGCCGATGTCCGCCGGGTGCCCATCCTTAAAGGTCTGGGTGGACGCCGAGGCAATGGTGGTGTCAGAAATGGGTGCCAGGTTGTCGCCGAAAATGGCACCGGACACGATGCTGCCGGCCATGAACATTTCATTTGCCCCCAGAAGAAGGCCCGCCGGGTAGAAAATCGGGAAGGCGATGAACATGGTTCCGATGGAGGAACCCGTCGCCGTGGATACGATGCAGGTGGCCAGAAAGGTAAATGCTACGAAGATGCCGCCCTTCATGCCGACCTGATTGGCAATCCATACGAAGCCGCTGGAAAGGCCGCAGAGCTTGATGAGGGAGCTGAACATGCCCACCATCAGAAGAATGACCACCACGGAAACCGCCGTAATAGAGGAAATTCCCTTTACCGCGCTCTCCCAGAAGTCCTTATAGCTGGTGCAGAACAGGCCGCCGATAAGCAGGGCAATGAAGCCGCCCACCGCCAGGGCCTCCATGTTGAAGGCCTTGAAGCCGATAAATAACACAATGCAGAACAGCACATAGATGATGACCGGGATCAGTGACATCCCGATGCCGCCGCGGAACTCGAGTTTCTTTCCTTCGCTCATACTCATACTGTTACCTCTCTTTCTGAGTGTGAAGCTTTGGCCGGAAACAGTTTCTTTATTTCCTGTCGGAATCTTTTCTGCAAATAAAAACTGCCCCGGCAAAACAAAATACTTGTTTGCTGGGACAGGGATTAAATCTTCAATTCCTGCGGTGCCACCCGGCTTGACGCTGCCCTCCCCGGGCATGTCCACTCTGCGCATACTGACATATGCCGGCCTTTTTTCACGGAGAGCCTCGCTCCGTCTCCCATACCAGGTTTTGCCTGCATCGGTATCCTGCTTCCAGGATACGCGGGCACAAACCCTTCTGTTTGCCCTCGGAAGTCCATTCAGCCGTATGTACCGCTCTGTGATCTCACCGTCCACAGCTCTCTCCTCCGGCAGTGACACAGCCTACTTACTCTTCCTCATCGGTTTAACATATTCTATTAGAAACTGATACTACCACTTGCGTTACAATATGTCAAGTCAAAACATCTTGTATTACAAAATATTATGATGCAAGGGTCAAAAGCCCACTTTGCGGAGCTTGCTCCGGCAAACGTGGGTTTGGGACCCGCTAAACATGAGCAAGTAGCCACGAATGTGGCGGATTGCGAATGTTTAAGGGCGCGAGAACACGTCAGTGTGGAGCGGCCTGCATCATAGTCAGGGGCAAAACACCTTTTGACCCTGACATCATATTATTCCGGGTTCTCTATGAGTTTTACATAATTCTTCGCCAATTTTACGCCAATCTTCCTTTACTTTCCTTTCTCCTTCGCCCATTTCATCGTGTAGAACGGGACGAATTTCTAAAATCACACTATACTTAGCTTAACGGCCTCTTCGTGGGAGTAGGAAGTGTCCTTCTCGCCAATTTTACGCCAATTTTTAAGTTCTGCCGCAACACGGTTCATTTCCTTCTGCTCTTCACCCTTCACGACATGAGCATGGGGGTTGTGAAAATAACCCCCTTCGTCCACACAACACGAACTCCGATAATGGCGGCGAGGGTTTTTGCTTTATCCGAAAACTTGTATTATAATGACTATGTCTTTGACGAGCAGAAAGGAAGAATGACTGATATGAAAAAAGCGATAATAGTCCTGCTGACTGCGGCTGTTGCTGCGGGGATCACGCTGACTGCGGCGGGTCTCCCGGCTTCAAAGGCTTATGCTGACGTGGCTACGCCGGGCAATATGGTGACCGAGGAATCCGGGTCCGGCGGCGAGGAAGAAACCATTAAGCCGGATAATCCCACGCCCACGCCTGTTAGGAGTGTTACCGTAACGCTCACAGCAGAAAAAGATACCATAAAACTTGGTGAGAATGTTAGAGTGAATCCAAATATTTCTGCCGGTTCATTCTTTGTTGACAATCCTGCAGATATTATCACAGGGTTAACTTACGATATTGATAAACCAAATGATCCGACTTTTAAAATATTTACAGCTGCAACTAGCAGCAGATTAGCAACAGCATATGTTTTTGGCAAAAAACCGGGAAGTAATTACTTGATAGCAAAGTGGAAATATACAGACTCCAGTATCATGGGCAATACTGAGGCGAAGATTAAAATCACTGTTCTTGATGAGGTATATAACCCGGATAATCCTACGCCCACGCCTAACCCCACACCCACGCCTGATCCTGATCCCAAGCCCGCGCCTGTGTCCGGTTCGGGAGGTTTTTCCATCGGTTCTTCTTCCCGAAGCAGTGAGCCGGCAAGGGCAAAAGCACCGTCTATGGCGGTCACGCCGGTCGAAACGGACGGCAGAGGTATCAGCCGTTTCCAAGGCTGCATCATCGCCATGCCGCCGACATTTTATTCGGAACAGGACCTTGAAGGCCTCATCAGTTCCGGAAAATGGACAATAACCGCCAATGATTACTGGCAGCTGTTCACGCCCGATGCCGGGACCTTAAGGGACTGCTGGGCGCTCGTTTCGGATACCCTTTCGAACAATCCCATGGGTAATGCCTCCTGGTATTATTTCAACAGTTATGGGTATATGGTGACCGGCTGGCAGGAGATCGGAGGGAAGTATTATTATTTCAATGAAGAGGAGGGAAGCCTGTATGGCGCACTTCTTATGGACGGCGTAACGCCGGACGGTAATGTCGTAGATGAGACCGGCGCCAGGAAATAAAACGGTGCGGCTGCGAGCACATCTTAAGGCTAACTGGAAACTATTTATAAATCAGGATCGGGCGACCGGTCCTTTTATTATGCGGTGGCAGCAGGGTGGGGCATAAAACCGAAGCACATGATCTGATCCGGCAGCAGCTCAAAAGAAAAAGACACGCAGGTGAGTGCGTGCTTCATAAAAATATCATCTTGAGCTCTTGTTAGTTCACATAATTCTTCGCCAATTTTACGTGAAATTATAAGATCTAATAAGAAATAGGAAATGCCGTTTCAGCCTTGTTTTAAGCCGCAAACCGACAATCTTCGCTTACTTTCCTTTCTCCTTCGCCCATTTCATCGTGTAGAAGGGGACGAATTTGTTCTGGAACCAGATGACGTCCATCTCAGCCGGGTTGACCGGGCACTGGGAAACGCCGACCTCCACGGTGATGCAGGTGGCAGGGTTGGCACGGGTGCCTGCGTAGCATTTCACCGAACCGCCCTCCTTGCCGGTCAGCTGCAGGGAGTAGCTCGAGACCGTCCGCACATTATTTGCGAGATCGCGCGCATGCTCTCTTAAACGGTTCTCGGTAAAGTCCCAGTAAATGACGGAGCCGGTGGCATGGTAGTTGATGATCGCCTTGAAATGCCGGGAGTCGATCAGCTGCTGGATTGCCCTCGTTTCCGGCTCCGAGCCCGGAGTTCCGTAGTAAATGTCCCCGGAGGGCGCATTGGTCCGGTACTCGATGTTGCCGGTGAGCGCATTGAAATTATCGTTTAAATTGACGCCGCGGGCATTGGCCTTCCAGCGGGTGAGGTAGGTCTCGTAATCGAGGGTCGTGCGTTGCAGGGCGAGATCATTGGCATAAGCCTGTTCGAGGATGGGGATGAGGGACTGGTTACGCACACCCGCCGTGCCGAACTGGCTGATGGATACGCCGTCCGGGTTGATCATGGGAACGAAGTGAATGCAGACGTCGTTCAGCCAGGTGGAAAGGCGCTGCCCGTCGAAGCATCCGTTATCCGCATAGGCGACGATATACTCGATCTGCTTCATGACGAGATTGCTGGTAATGTACTCTCTGCCGTGGATCGAGCCCGTGATCAGGATGTGGGTCGGCGCGCTCTGGTTGCCGACGATGACCTCCTCGATATGGCGCCCGTCCACCGAGTTCCCGAGGCTGTGATGCGTCATATAGCGCCCGTAGCGCTGCTGCAGCACGTCAAGGTCATGCATCATGAAATCATAGCTGTACTTGTCCGCATTCTGCACGACGGGATTCGGGGTCTCGAGCGCGCAGGAATCGATGCAGCCCGAAGGGATCTGCGTACGGATCGTCATAGCGCCCTGCGCGGTTCCGCCGGTGTCCTTATAATCCGCCCAGTCAGGAGAGGTCGTATCCATGCCGGAGCCCGACACGCCGCCCGGACCGGGACCGATGGTAACTGCGGGACCGATCACGCCCCCGCCCGTTCCCATGGGACCGCTCGAGATCACAGCCCCGCCGGCTCCCACCACCGCGTAATCCGCGTAGGAAGTAAGCTGTGCCGCGGGGAAAGCGGCAAACAAGGCACCCGCAAGCATAGCCGCAGTGAGCCGTCCGTATTTCTGAAATTTATTATTACGCATCATTTCTGCCTTTCTCATAATAAACATAAGGAAACCCTGTTTATTGTTCAAGGATAGCATCGGAAGCGTCCCAAAACAATAAACAGGGCTTTAAGGTTTCTTTAATCTTGTGCTATTTTCTTGGAATGTATGCGTACAAAATCCCCTTCTACGGACGTCGTCGGCCCGCAGCGAGCGTTTTCGCTTCATTGACTTCTTTTCCGAACTTCGGTTAATCAAATCAGTGCGAAAACACGAGCGGGAGGGGAACCGTAGAAGGGGATTTGTGTACGCTGTATCCTAATATGACAACGCTTATATTACTTATACTTCTTCAGCTCAATGCGCTCGAAGGTGTAGCCGTACAGACCCTGCTTCCCGCTCGGGACGAAGTAGGCGACAAACCAGCCGTTCTCCTCGCTGCTCCTCGTGGGCTCCACGCCTGCCTGGATCCGGAGCATGCCGTTTTCCACGGCATAGGTCAGGGTGTTCGGGCTTACGGAGAAATCACCGTCGTGCTCTCCCTTATAGTTGAACACGTACTGGTCTCCGAGCTCCATGACCATATCGTCGAGGCGCTTTAACGCGGGCTTTCCGGACTTTCCGAGGACCTCGAGGATGATGTCGCTGAAGGCATTCTTCCCGATCATGACCGGTCCGCCGGTAAAGGTCATCCGCGGATCCTTGATGTACATGGCATAATCGAGCATGAGATCGCAGACCTGATCATAGTTCAGATCCGAGCGGTTGAATTCATTGCTGAACAGACGGTTATTCTTCCAGAAAATATAGAGGTCATCCGCAAGCCAGTTTGCGATATCTGCTGCCTGCTGCTGGGTAACCTCCGGCGCAGCGCCTGCATTGGCAGAAGCCACAGCCGCATCCTGCTGGAAGGAGGCGGTGGAAGAGGCGGGGCGAAGCGTCGAGGTGCCGGTCTGGCGGGTCTGCACCACGCCGTTCACGGTCCAGGCGCCGTCGGCATTGACCGTATAATTATCCGGTGTCACGGTGTTCTGGTAAATGTAGCCTGCGTCGTTGAAGCAGTAGGACTCCGCGATGCCGTCGCCGTTTCCGTCGAGCCAGTGCCAGCCGCCTGCGATCACACTGCCGTCCTCGTTATACCATCTCCAGCCGGTGCCGTCCTGGAACCACCCTGCGGCAAAGGAAGTGATGGCAAGAGCCGCTGTCAGAGAGACCGCCGCAGTGATCATTGCAAGTGTTTTTTTCATCATTTTATCCGCATGTACGGTCCGGCCGCAGATGACCATGATTGATCGTACATTTCCTTTCTCCCGGGCTGCTTCCGGGTCTCCTTAAGATCTGTATCTGCCGGATTTGAGGCATTCTTACGCCCATTCTTAACCTTACGCTAAGGGCTCCGGCACTTTATGTTTTGTCCCGGCTCCGGCACTTTGACCGGAATCCGCTACGAGGCATATCATATCATTTTTTCAGTCTGCTGTCTATTTTTGTTCTTTTATTTGAAATTTAATTATTTGCGCGCAAATTACTTGACAATAAATATTTTAGAATTTATTATATTGCCAGACAGACAGCATGAGCTGCCGCATATAACCTGACCCGGACGGAGCACTCTGTCAATGACAGCTTGCGGACGAGGTCTCAAAAAGGAGGATTCCCATGAAAAAGAAGACAATCCCGGATTTTATCAGCATGAAGGCAAATGGTGAAAAGGTCACCTGGATCACCGGCTATGACTATCTGACCGCCAAGTACATTGAGCGCGCCGGCATGGACATGATCCTCGTCGGAGATTCCCTCGGCATGGTCCAGCTGGGCTATGAGACTACCTTCCCGGTCACCATGGATGACATGGTCCGCGCATGCCAGTCCGTAAGACGCGGCGCTCCGAACACATTCATCGTAGGCGATATGCCCTACATGTCCTATCAGGAGTCGGATGAGGAAGCCATCCACAACGCAGGCCGTCTCATCAAGGAAGGCGGCGCGGACTGCGTGAAGCTTGAGGGCGGCACCGCACTGATCGGCCAGAGAATGGCAGCCATCACAGGCGCAGGCATTGCAGCGATCGGCCACATCGGCCTGACCCCGCAGTTCATGGCACAAATCGGCGGCTACAAGGCGCAGGGCAAGACTGCGGACGCAGCCTTAAAGCTCATCGAGCAGGCAAAGATGCACGAAGCCGCAGGCGCATGGTCTGTTCTGATCGAAGGTGTTCCGACCGTGGTCGGCAAGGCAGTATGCAACGCGCTTGAGATTCCGGTCTACGGCATCGGCGCAGGCTCCCAGGTAGACGGCCAGCTGATCATTTATGCTGACATGGTTGGTTACTACGATGACTTCTGCCCGAAGTTCGTCAAGAAGTACGCCGAGGTCGGCAAGGTCCTGCAGGGCGCATTTGAATCCTACGTCAGCGAAGTTAAAAACGGCGCGTTCCCCGAGGACGACAAGCATGCTTACAAGATCGCTCCCGAAGAGGCTGCTGCCATCGAAGAGTTCATCGCAAAGCAGTAAGCGCGGCGTTTTCTGACATTAAGAAAGAACAGCGGAAAGCAGTTAGTACGGCATTTTCTGATTTCTGATTCTAAAAAAGGAAAAAGGTTTTGTTCAAATTAATAAGCGCACTGAAGGCCCGGTTTTACGCCGGGCCTTCTCCTTGTTTCTCCTTGCTTTTTACCTGCATTCGGTTCTGCCTCGCATTTGCAGCTGACAGATTTGCGCCTGCAGATGAGTATCACTGATCTTTCTTACCTGCATTCCATTCCGCCTTGCATTTGCAACCTCTGGTCTCTTTATAAATCGAGTCGTTTCCGAAGCGCCTCCACCACGATGCGGTCTGCCGGAAGCCAGTCGACAGAATCGAGATCACCTGCCGCCAGCCATCTGGCAGCTTCATGTTCTTTAAGTTCCAGCCCTCCGGAAAGGACCCGGCACAGAAAGCAGTCCATGGAAAGGTGGAACTCCGGGTAGTCATATTCCACGGTCGTAAGATGCTCTCCCACCTCAATCTTTGTATCAAGCTCCTCTTTGATCTCACGCTGCAGGGCTTCCTCCGGCGTCTCTCCCGCTTCGATCTTTCCGCCCGGAAACTCCCATTTGTCCTTATAGGGTCCGTAGCCGCGCTGTGTTGCAAAGAGCACGGGCCTTCCTTCCTCATCTGCGGCAATGATCACTGCCGCGGCAACCCGAATTGACTTCATTTTTATCTCCGTTTTCAAAAAGTACTGCTCTGATTTTACAGAAAGTTCCGGCTCTGTTTTGAAGCAGAAGCTTAAGTTAAGCAATCGAAAAACAGCCTGTATGCCGCCTTTCCTGTATAGTATGAGCTAAGGGACAAATGAACAAAATTTGCGAGTGTACTTGCAAATTTCTGTTCATGGGTCCCGCCAAACATGAGGAAGTAGCCATTTTTCTTTGAAAAATGAGCGGATTCCGAATGTTTGAAGCGATTTCGGAGCGATTTTTCGCGTAGAAAGCGCGTAGCTCATAGAAAACTGCCCATTTGTCGGGCAACTCATAGTGTCTGCAAGGGTCAGGGATCAGAGCCGGGGAATTCGTCTGCTTATCAAAAGTATCGCAGATAATGCCCGTAGGCTTCCTCGCCGTAAGGGGTGATCCGCTTTACATTGGCATTATAGCGGGCAAAAACGAGCTTCAGCTCCTCCGGAGTATATCCGCCAAAATCGATCCTGCCGGTCATTTCCTCCGCGCAGGAAAGAAGGTTCAGCGCGGCAAATTCCATGTTTGCCGCAGGATCCTTATGGATCTTCAGCCAGACCATGCGGACATCCCCCGGGTTCTTCGGGTCGAGCCTTCTAAACTGTATCGCACTGCCGGTCAGATCGGCCTTAGCAGTATCAGTACTGTCATCAGTTTCTGCTGTCCGTTTTACAGAAACATACTGATCCGCTTTCTTGCTGTCTGCAGAATCATGCAGCTGTGAGCCGGAAGATGCCCCAAGGCCAAGCGAGGCATAGCTCGCAAGCCCCCGGTCTATGGCAAAGTTTGCCGCATTCAGGGCGACATAACCAAAGATCTGAGCATAGCCCGTGGAGCTGTCCTTTCTGGAAAATGCGCCAAGCCTTACCACGAGGTCCGCGGCCACATCCATGAGGTCGATCCTGGTCATTTCCGTATACAGGACCGCCTTTAAAACGGCAGGAGGCATGCCGTACTTTCCGCAGATCTCCCGGATCTTCGGGTCATATCTTTCTATTATGCTTTCCGCCCGGAAGGGAGTATATAATCTTATCATAAATATCAGCTCTGCTTTCTAAAGATCGGTCGGGAGAATCATTCACTTCTCCAAAGATTGCAGCAGCGCCTCGCACCCCCGGCGGATGTCGCGGTAGGCGGTCTCAAAATCATCCGTATACCAGGGGTCCGCCACAGAAGCGGAGCTTCCCGCGTACTCGAGGAGCTTACGGATCCTTAAGTCATCCTCCGCCGCTCCCGTCATTTGCCGGATGTTCCGTATATTGGCGTCATCCATGCCGATCAGAAGGTCCCACTCTCTAAGGTCCTCCTTCCTCAGTTGCCGCGCCCGGTGATGGCCTGAGTCAATGCCGCGGCGCTTAAGCTCTTCCCTTGCCGGCGGGTAGATACGGTTTCCGATCTCCTCCGTACTGGTCGCTGCGGAATCGATCACAAACTCATCCTCTCTTCCAGCCTCCCGCACCAGATGCTTCATGATCTGCTCCGCCATGGTGCTGCGGCAGATATTGCCGTGGCAGATAAAAAGTATGCGCTTCAAGGTTTGTTTCTCCTTTCGAGTGCCCTGTTTTGGCGGCTTTTGCACTTTCACCCTACCATACTTTCACTCTTTTTTCCATATAAACAAAAAGAGCCCATCACTCGAAGATGATGAGCTCCGCTCCTATTCAAAACTTCGCCTGTACTTCTGGTTCTTAATCCTTCACGAGCAGATCACCGGGTTTCAGATTCAGGCTCTTCTCCTGGAAGATGAATGCAGCCTCCTCACCGCCTTCCACCCACGCCCAATCGATGAGCAGTTTATTTGTACCGCGTTGAATTGTCGTATCTGAAACCGGCACAGAACTGTGCGGATTGTCCAGGCAGCTGATCTTTACTTTCTGCCCGCTGTTCATCCCAATGCTTACCTCATCAAGCGGAGTA
>Ga0256404_1012922_pt1 | contig 10718 bp, 10 predicted proteins | sample RumenRJG_01DNA_FD_185990 | JGI IMG/M metagenome (GOLD analysis project Ga0256404, IMG submission 185990) | Bovine rumen microbial communities from Lethbridge, Alberta, Canada - RJG_01 | ecosystem: Host-associated > Mammals > Digestive system > Stomach > Rumen | place: Canada: Alberta | collected...
GAATTAAAAACCCTCAAAAGACAGTTAAAGTTGCAATTGCCGGCAAATATACAAAACTTTCAGATGCATACATTTCTGTTGTAGAATCTTTAAAACATGCCGGATATGCAGATTCAGCCGCAATAGAAATTAAATGGATAAACTCAGAAGAATGCGTGGATTATTCAAATTGTAAAAAATTACTGTCAGAAGTTGATGCGGTTGTTGTACCGGGAGGTTTTGGAGTTAGAGGAATTGAGGGCAAACTAAATGTAATTAAATATGCAAGGGAGAATAATCTCCCGTTTTTGGGATTATGCTTAGGTTTGCAATGTACTGTTATTGAATACGCAAGAAATGTTCTTGGATTGAAAGGGGCAAATTCAACAGAATTTGATGAAGGGACAACTGATCCTGTTATAGATATGATGCTTGAACAAAAACATGTTAAAGGATTTGGCGGTACTATGCGACTTGGGGCGTATGATTGCCATCTAAAAAAAGGCACAAAAGCTCAAAAAGCATATGGTAAAGATATTATATCAGAGCGCCACAGACACAGATATGAAGTAAATTCAGAATATATTGAGCAATTAACAAAAGCAGGACTGGTATTTTCAGGGATGTCACCTGACGGAATGCTTGCAGAAATTGTTGAACTGCCAAAATTGGATTGGTTTGTCGCATGCCAGTTCCATCCTGAATTCAAATCAAGACCTGACAGACCGCATCCGCTATTCAAAGGTCTTGTAGATGCGGCAATCAAGCAAAAGAAGTAATATTATAAGGGGTAAAAATGGATAATAATACAGAAATGAAAAAATTTACGACAGTAAACTTTTTAAATTTAGCTTTAGGATTTTTGGGACTGCAATTTGCATGGCAGATGAGAATTGCACTATCAGAGCCTGTAACATCAGGACTTGGAGCATCGCCGCTATTATATAGTTTAATTTGGCTAGCCGGCCCATTTTCAGGTATGGTTGTTCAGCCAATAATCGGGATATTAAGTGATAACACAAAATCACGATTTGGAAGACGCAGGCCGTACTTACTTGGGGGTGCATTAATTACCGCACTTGCATTGTGGGCTTTCCCTCATTCTGCAGGAATTTCAGACATCATAGGCAAGCTATTCCATATTAATATGCCCGCATGGGGCGGACTTTTAATTGCCGCAATTATGATTTGGATTATTGATGCTTGTATAAATATTGCGCAAGGGCCATACAGGTCATTAATTCCTGATGTTGTACCAAAAGAACAACACGCTCAAGCAAATTCATATATTAGTTTATCTATCGGATTAGGCTCTGTAATTGCAATGGTAATTGCGCCGGCATTAAAATATTTCTTTAACTATCAAATGTCCATTCCTGCACAATTTGTTATGGCAGGTATTGCATTCGCTCTTGCAATGATTTGGACTTGTATGATGATTAAAGAAAAAAGCACACTCCAAGATAATAACGCAAAACAACTGACAATACCTGAAGTTGACAACGAAATAAAAAAAGATGGTTTTTGGAAATCAATGAAAGAGTTCTTTCTGCTTTCACCGGAAGTTAGTAAAATTTGTACTATGCAATTTTTTACATGGATTGGTATGATGTGTTTACTTATATATATAACACCATTTGTTATGCATACTGTTTATAATATTCCTGATGTAGCAGCAAATCCTATTGCACAAAATTTAAAAGATACAGCACAGAATTATGCTCTCATATGTCTTGCAGCGTTCAATCTTGTGTGTTTCCTTGTTGCAATACCTATTGGGAATTTAGCAAACAAATTCGGAAATAAAAAAGTGCATATTATATCAATGTTATCAATGATAATAGCATACTTGGGACTTGCAATATTTAAAACTAATGCGTTTGCGGTATTATGCTTTATGGCTTTATCCGGTATCGGTTGGGCAAGTGTTTGCGCGCTTCCTTTTGCAATGCTTTCAAAATACATAAAACCGGGAACAGAAGGTTCTGTTATGGGGATATTTAATATATTTATTGCAGGGCCGCAAGTATTTGTCTGTACACTTGTAGGATGGTTTATTAATGCATCCGTAATATCTGTAAACGGGAATATAAATCACCACTACGAATATACATTCTATATTGGGGCATTATGCTTGCTTGCAGCGGTATTTGTCACAAATATGATTAAAGAAAAATAAACAACAATAAGGCCTCTTAAATATTTTAAGAGGCTTATTTTTTTATTATCTTTTTACAATATTTTTCAACAGGGCAAATTTCACATTTCGGATTTATTGGCTTACAAACATTCTGCCCATGGGTTACAAGCAAAGAATTTATCGGAATCCAATATTTTTCAGGCAATTTTTTACGCAATGCAAACTCCGTTTCTTCAGGATCTTTGGTTTTTACATAACCTAAACGATTAAATATTCTGTGGACATGAACATCAACACATATAGCAGGAGTATGGAACCCCTCAGACAAGACAAGATTAGCCGTTTTTCGACCGACACCTCTAAATTTACATAGTTCATCTATATCACAAGGAACTTTTCCCCCGTATTTCTCAACCAGTATCCTCGAAAGTTCAATAATCTGCCCTGCCTTATTTTTATAAAAACCAACAGGATAAATTGCTTTTTCTAAATCTTCTACACTGACATTCATCATCTGTTGAGGAGTTTTAGCAAGTTTGAGCATTCTTAATGTCGCAGGATATGTCGTTCTGTCATTTGTCCTAAGGCTTAAAATACAAGCAATCAAGACAAGATAGGGGTCTTTGAAAGAATCCATCAATTCAACAAAGTCACTTTTCTTTTGCTTTGCATCTTCAAGAATTCTCACTACCGAATCTATATCTACAACCATTATTTTAAAAGTTCCTCAACATCAATATGCGTTCTTAATCTCAATGCGTAGATGTTACTTCTGTCAAATCTTTCTAATTTTACAGCATCTTTTTCCGTTGTTACAATATTACCTGCAATATCAATAAAATCCGACGGTACATATTGATGATGATCATCAAAAGTAACAGTCTTTATAACGTTGAAATTAGTTAAAAAATCATAAAATTGCTGCGGTTGACCAATTGCGCACATCGCCGTGACATCCATACCATCCATTAGTCTTTGACCGTTTTTGATATTATAAACATAATCCGGTTCATTATAACAAACAAGTGTAGGAAGTTTTAATCTTTTATGCATAATCTTGGCAACTTTATTTGCTACATCGTGTTTTACACTTTTTGACACAACAACAAGCTTATCAATTCTATCAAGAGCTTCGGCTCCCTCTCTTAAAGGCCCGGCCGGGAGTAATTGCTCATTCCCAAAGCCCTTTACACTGTCCATCAAAACGACATCCAGATCTCTATAAAGTTTTCTGTGTTGAAAACCGTCATCAAGTATAATCGTATCTATACCGAATTTTTCAACTGCTGCTTTTGAAGCTAAATACTTATTTCTGCAAGTAAAAACATAACACCCGGGGTTATTTTCAGCAAGCCAAAACGGCTCATCTCCGGCATCAACGGCATCAAAAAATATACTAATGCCGTCAGAAATCATATTAACATGTTTATTATTTAACCTGCCGCCATAACCTCTTGAAACAATAGCAACCCTGCGTCCGTTTTGGACTAAATAACGAGCAATCTCCGTAACTACCGGAGTTTTCCCTACTCCGCCCGTTGTCATATTCCCGACAGAAATTACAAATGCATTAACTTTCTTTGGTTTTAATATTCTTTTGTCATACAAAAAATTTTTAAAACGACTTCCAAAACCGTAAAAAATTGAACAGAACTTTAAAATTTCGAATAAAATTCCCTCAGGATTTCTTGTATAATGAATTTTTGTAATTTCGGTTTTAAGATTTAACATATTAGAATAATAACCTGAATAGTAAAAATCTCTTATTCAATTTATCTGAGAATTTTTTCAAATTAGCCGTAGTACAAACCATATCATCAACAATTTTCTTCAAATCTGAAGCCTGAGTCTGGCTTGCAGGATTTACATAATTTACAGTTTCTAATGCTGTTGACATTTGAACCATAGCTTCGTTTGCATTTGTTATAGCATCTCGGATTTGAGATTTCAGTTTTTCATCACTTGTCATTGAATTTACGCTGGTACTGATTTGAGACAAGTTTTGCGCAATAATTTTGATATTCTTTCCTGTTTCTTCAGCATCAGACGCATCCATAACTTTATTTAAATTCTGCGCTAATTTATCCACAGAATCTGCCGTTGAAAGCATTGTAGTCTTAAATTTAGTATCTCCAATTATATTATTAACATTTGCAGATAATTTTGAAAAATCATCCGTTGCCTGTTTTGTCATCGCAAGCAATTGTTTAATATCCTCTTGTGAAGAATCTAATATATTATCAACTTTATCTAACGTAATTGTAGAACGAGCAGTCAATTCATTTACATTTGCGATAGTTCTTCTTAAATCGGCAATTGTTTCATCTGTAAGTATTTCATTAACTTTTTGGTTTGTTTCTGTTAATGTTTCTGCGGCTCTGTATTGCCAATCCATAAAGTCCGACAATCTCATCGGTTCAATAATCGTATATTTTGATGTTTGCTTTGGATAATTCAAAGGAGTATCATCCAAAGGAACAAGCCTCAATTTGTGTCCTGATTTTTCGGTAATAGCAGAACCTCTCAAAAATTCCGGTAATATCAAGCCCGGTAAATCAATGAAATAATCTACTTTATATGCATAAGTAGTCTTTATATTATTCTTGAAGTTAAAAGGAACAGAATCTCGCGGCAAAACTTCTACACCTTTAATTATACCTACATCGTAGTATTTACCGCTGAGTTTCATCTGGACCTTATCATTTTTATAAAGCAAGTTTTTATCAACCATTGGGATATAAATAGTTCTTATTTTTGGAGGAGTAATTTCTAAAAATAATTCCCCGATAATACCTGTTTGTTGAATAGAAAACGTAGAAGCCTTTGGTATTTCTACATCAGGATTTGTTATAACAAATTTTACTTTTACATGACTGTCTTCAGCATCAACGGTTGGAATAATTTCTTCAACCTGTCCAACTTTCAATCCCATCATCTGCACTCCGGCACCGGGTCTTAGGCCGTTAACATCTTTAAACTGTATCTCTATTCTTGCAGCAGATGATAATGCTCTGCCCTTAACTTTTAATACCACTCCAACTAATAGGATAAGTGCAATCAGTGTAAGTAAACCTACCTTAAATGATGAGGAAAATTTCATTATAACATTTCTCCATTATTCTATATGTATAATTTTATCAAAAAAATAAAAAATCTGTAAAGTTTTAACATTATATAAATATACTACCGGCGTTTATCCTGCATAGAACTGTCTCGATATTGACGTTTTATTTGTTCTTGCAAATCCGCAGGGATTTGAATATTTTGGAGCGCCATATTATATTTTTTCAAATTCGCAATATTTTCAGATTCATTTAACAGATTTCTTTGCGGAGGAAGATTTACACCATCTTTAACTTGTTCAAACTCCGTTTTAGCTTCTTTTGAAATAATTTTTGCAACAACTTCATCCAAATCACTACCTGAAACGTGATATTTTGAAGCAATATCATTAACCGTTTTACCTTGAGGAAATGTATATAGCCAATTTATAGAAAGCCTGTCCCCCGGCCCTACATGAGAAATACCCTTCTGATGAGGAGTATACATTATATCGTTTTTGAAAGGGCTGTGTCCTAAGCCGATTGCATGCCCAATTTCGTGTAAAATAGTATGATACACTTCACTTTCATCATTATAATCCGCATGGACAAGACCTTCAGTTAGGCCTATAACCATTTCCGCGCTATATAACCTGTTATTATTGTCATAATGGAATAAACAATGCCCAAGAGCCTGTCTTTGCACTCTTTTCCACTCTAAATTTATATTTGAAGCATTCAAATTATCCACGACTACAAATGAGACTTTACCATTAGAAACTTTATGCCATTCATCAAGTGCTTGCTTGACATATTGACGATACTTATAATCCTGGCCTTGCTTTGAATAGAATTTCATTGGAGCAATATAAATCTTCAATGGCATAATATTCCATCGCATCAAACGACCGTTTTTTACAGATTCTTGTAAATATGTTTTTTTCTGCATATATTTATTGTATAATAAAATGTACAATAAGAAAAGTTATTAAATCAGACTAAGGAGAGAAAATTATGGGAATGAACTTAATGAAAATTATGCAGCAAGTGCAGAATGTTCAAAAAAAAGCAGGCGCAATGCAAGAAGAATTAGCTAATCTTGACATCATTGGTGAAAGCGCAGGCGGTGCGGTAAAAGTAACCTGTGACGGACAAGGAAAATTCAAATCAATTAAAATTGCACCTGAAGCAATTAACCCTGAAAATCCTTCAGCAGTTGACTCAGAATCAATTGAAATGCTTGAAGATGTTATTTCCGCAGCAATGAAAGAAGCAACAGCAAAAGCTTCCAAAGAAATGGAAGAAAGAATGAAGAAAATTACCGGCGGAATTAAAATACCGGGATTGAATTTCTAAGAAAATGATATATCCAAAATCAATAGCAGCACTGATAGAACAGTTTCAAAAGTTTCCGTCAGTAGGCCCTAAATCGGCACAGCGTATGGCATTCTTTTTACTCAGAATGTCAAAAGATGATGTTGAAAATTTTGCAACAACAATTTTAGAGGCTAAAGAAAACACTAGAACATGCGAGATTTGCTATAATATTTCATCTTCAAGTCCTTGCGAAATATGTTCATCTTCCCAAAGAGATAAATCCACAATCTGTGTTGTTGCGGAATCAAAAGACCTTATTGCAATTGAAAAAACGAACGAATACAAAGGTTTGTACCACGTTTTGCAAGGATTAATTTCACCTATGGACGGTATTGGTGCAGAAGACGTGAGAATTAAAGAACTTTTAAACAGATTAACAAACGAAGAAGTTAAAGAGGTTATTCTTGCACTTAGCCCTTCAGTTGAGGGAGAAGCAACAAGCCTTTATCTTACAAAACTTATAAAACCTTTTGGAATTAAAGTTTCAAGAATTGCATTTGGCCTGCCTGTCGGTGCAGATTTGGAATATGCAGACGAAATTACGATTGCAAAAGCAATTGAAGGTAGACATGAAATATAACAATTACCCCTCACAGTGTAATTGTTATAACATAATAAATATTTTAAAATAAAGATTATGAACTTATTGGAAATAAAAGAGCTAAAAGTTGATTATACTACTAAAAGCGGTGTTTCAGGAGAAACAAAACTTGTTCATGCCATAAATGGGATTAATCTTGGAGTCCGGAGGGGTGAAATTCTTGCAGTCGCAGGAGAATCAGGCTGCGGGAAATCCACACTTGCCAAAGCAATAATGAAACTTGTCGATATAAAAAACGGAGAAATAATTTTTCAAGGTACAAATTCTACCGCCCTCAATTCGATTAAAGAAATTCGCCAATTTTATCAAAAAGTTCAAATGGTATTTCAAAATCCATATTCAAGCCTTAACCCTAAGATGAAAATAGGCTCAATACTCAAAGAGCCGCTACTAATCAATAAAAAACTGTCGTCACAAGAAATAACCCGAATTGTAGAAGAAAAAATATCACAAGTCGGGCTGGATACAAGCGTTTTAGACAAATATCCTCACGAATTTTCCGGCGGACAAAGGCAGAGAATTGCGATTGCACGTGCACTGATTTTAGAACCTGAACTTATAATTGCAGATGAACCCGTAAGTGCTCTAGATGTAAGTATTCAGGCGCAAATCATTAATTTACTTAAAAGTTTAAAAGAAAATCTTGGTTTGACATTTATTTTCATCTCACACGACTTAAGTGTTATAAAGTATATTTCAGACAGAATTGCGGTAATGTATTTGGGAGAAATAGTTGAAATTGGAAAAACATCAGAAATTTTTGACTCCCCAAAACATCCATACACTCAAGCTTTATTGAGTTCGGTTCCCCAAATAGGCTCAAAAACCGAAGATACAACAATACAACTTGAGGGGGAATTACCTTCTGCGGAAAAACTTCCATCAGGCTGCAAATTCCATACAAGATGTCCTTACGTAATGGACAAATGCAAAGACAAAATTCCTGAGGAACACGAATTTTCGCTATCACACAGGTGTAAATGTTTTTTGTACACGAATGAAAACTCTATGATATAATCAAAGCTATGGAAAAGAATATAATAACAACAAATCGAAAAGCTTTTCACGAGTACACTATTTTTGAGAAATATATTGCAGGTCTGGTTCTGACAGGAACGGAGATTAAATCTATCAGAAACAACGCAATAAATCTAAAAGATAGTTTTTGCCGTGTTGAAGACGGTGAAATATTTTTATATAACTGTCACATTTCCCCATACGACAAAGGGAATAGGAATAACCATGACGAAAAACGTACACGCAAATTATTATTAACGGCAAAAGAGATTTTAAAAATAAGTAACAAAATAAAAAAAGACGGCTATACGGTTGTGCCATTGGAAGTTTTTATCACAAAAGGATTTGCCAAAGTTGAAATAGGTTTAGCTAAAGGTAAAAAACTACATGACAAACGAGATGATATAGCCAAGAAAGAACAAAAACGAGAGATGGATAGAGCCTCAAAAACAAGATACTAACGTTTTTTATATTTTGACTTGATTTTGAGTATTTATTTGATAGTATAATAAATGCGAACACGTTTATGGCGGGTGTCGTCAAGCGATAGTTTTTCATAATGAGTTTGCGAATTATAGAAAAACATCGTCCCGAACTTGTTTCGGGATCTGACAATTTAATATAGAACAAATATGGCGGGTGTCGTCAAGTGGTTAAGACCACGGATTGTGGTTCCGTTATGCGTGGGTTCGAATCCCACCACCCGCCCCATAAAAAAGCTGATGACTTTTGTCATTGGCTTTTTTATTTAGTGATTGGCGAGTGTATTTTGTCGAGTAGTTCGGTTTTCTTTTTTTGATGTTTCTTTTTTATAAAGTCCGCTATTTATGGGGGGGGGCGGTCGGAAGTGCAACTTTACCCCCAAAACTGATTTACTCATATTTACACATTATTTACTCACACCGGTCGGCTACTTTCCAATAATAGTATTAACATTTTGGTGCGTATAAACGCTTCTTACTCACTTTTATAAATTAGAAAAATCAGTATAATATTTCATTCCATATTTGTCTGCTGTTTTATAATATTCATGCATAAGTTTTGCTCCTTCTCCGGAGCTTTGAGCTTTTATACATAACTGTTCCAACTCATCAATTTCTTTTTTTAAGGCTGATGGAATTTCTTTACCTTGATTTTCTATAACATATTTTTCAATTTCTGCCATTCGCCTTTGAGCTTTTTCTGGTAATAATTTACATATTTGTGTTTGCATAAAGTTTTCAAAATTTTGTCTAAATTCCTTAAATTTTTCCGGAGTATATCCTTGTGCTACTTCCATACTATTAATTTCTCCTTTACTATTCATTGCAACCATTTTCTTAAGGTGAAGTTCGTTAAGCATGGCTATATCCCCGCCATCTGGTGGGGATAATGGTGCAGTTTTACCTTTTCCCCAAAAATCAGGGTGAGAATGCCACAATTCAATATCTCTTATAGCATTATCATTTAATCTTTCGCTTATTTCTTTTGACGTAAATGGTGGAGGTGAATATGTTCTGGTGCCATTCGTTTCTGCCAGTATTCTCGTCCCTTTTTTAGTAATAGCACGTTCAAACTGTTGTTGCATAGGTCTATTTAAAGAATCAAGTAACCTATGTCTAATATAATTGATCGCTGCTTGTTCTGTTTGAAAATGTATATTACCATTAGATAAACATACCCCAAGTGAGGATACATCAAGTTTTTTCACAGGTTTTGAACATAGCAAACTTTTGACGAGTTTCCCGCCACGTTCAACCATAAAATTAAATGCAACTTTTTGTAATCCCATAAAAAGATTTTCCCCTATATTTATATAAAGTATTTTTATTACTCAAAATTGCTTAATTTTTGGATTTATATTACTAAATATTAACCCTCACCCGAATTTCTAATGTTCGCATTTCGCTCACATTGAAATTCTTCCCTCTCTCATCGGGAGAGGGGGTTAGGGGTGAGGAGTCAAACTTCCTGTTACAAACAATCAAACTGTTTGTTCTTTTACAGCGAGGACGAGAATCCACCGTTTTGTGGGTGTAGAAAGATGAGTAGTTTGATTTTGCAGATAGTTTGCGATCTTTTCTAAAAACCGGCTTGTTGTGTATATTTCAAAGGTCGGAAGTGCAACTTTACCAAATAAATCGATTTACTCACATTTACTCATTATTTACTCTTACCGGTCGGCTACTTTCCAATAATAGTGGTAGACTGAAGTCTACCCTACTCGCTGTTTGTTTTAGCTCTTTGCTGCGGCAAATAGTTCACTCATATTTATAACTTTTACATCGGTAGTTTGTAAATGATTTTGTATAAATGAGCTTAATTTGTCATTTAGTGTAGAACAGAAAGTCATTTCTTTTGGAATACCTAAAAGTTGTGCAAGTTTTTTAGAATATTTATTAAATTCATTTTTAGCTTCTGCACCGGCAGCTCTTGCATCTTGCTCCAAAAAATTAGAGTAATATTTTTTATAATTAACTTGACTCGGACAATATAATATGTCTGATTTTAACATTCTTGGAGCTAACTCTTGTTCGCTTTCTTGTAAAACTATTTTATTATCCTTTCTGAAAAAGTTAAAAAA
>Ga0256404_1012923_pt1 | contig 10718 bp, 11 predicted proteins | sample RumenRJG_01DNA_FD_185990 | JGI IMG/M metagenome (GOLD analysis project Ga0256404, IMG submission 185990) | Bovine rumen microbial communities from Lethbridge, Alberta, Canada - RJG_01 | ecosystem: Host-associated > Mammals > Digestive system > Stomach > Rumen | place: Canada: Alberta | collected...
GTTATTTGGCAGTTGCTCAGCGGCGGGGAATCTGAATTTCAATATAGCTCTTATGTTTGCGCCTGAGAAAGTTCTTGATTATGTAATTATTCATGAACTCTGTCACCTGAAGGAAATGAACCACTCCGTGGATTTTTGGCATGAAGTGGAAAAGGTAATGAAGGATTATAAGGTCGAGCGTCAGTGGCTTAATGATAACGGAGCTATGATAATGAGGAAAGCAGGGATAATATAACTGGCGTTGTGGTACGTAAAGAAATGATAAATTATATTAGTATAGGAAATGTCAATGCTCGCGAGGTTGAGGTCTTTACAAAACTGAACGAAAATGAGCTTAAGCATTATTTTGAGCCGGAACCGGATGGAATATTTATTGCGGAAACGCCAACAGTAGTAATGCGTGCTATTAATGGTGGATATGAGCCGCTTTCGCTTTTTATAGAAGATAAGTATGTCAATACCGAAGCAGCCGACATAATAAGCAGATGTAACGAGATATCAGAAAGAACAGGAAAAGATATTTCTGTATATACAGCTCCTCTAGAAGTGATATCGAAAATTACAGGGTACAATATTACGAGAGGAATTCTTGGAGCTTTTAAGCGAAAACCACTAAGGGATGCCTCAGAAATAATAAAGTCTTCAAGCCGTATAGCTGTACTTGAACATGTTGAAAATCCCACCAATATCGGTGCTATATTCCGTTCGGCGGCTGCGCTTAATGCGGATGCCATATTACTTACGCCTGGCTGTGCGGATACTCTTCAGCGTAGAGCTATAAGAGCAGGAGTTGGCACGGCCTTCCAGATAGAGTGGACCTGTCTTATGGATAAAAATTATATCGGTCTGTTAAAAAATGAAGGCTTTACTACAGTAGGAATGGCATTAAGAAATGATACAGTCGATATAAATGACAATAGACTTAAAAATGCCGACAAACTTGCCGTTTTCCTTGGAAATGAAGGAAATGGCCTTAGGGCTGAGACTATTGATGCTTGCGATTATACGGTAAAGATTCAAATGAGCCACGGTGTCGATTCCTTAAATGTGGCGGCCGCAAGCGCGATTGCCTTTTATGAGCTATTTAATTAATGAGGTATTATGTGCGCGAGATATCATTACACTGAGAAATGTACGGAAATATTGCTAAGAAAATTGGGGCTCTCAGTCCCAGAGTATCAGAACGGGGATGTGACGCCCGGCATGTCGCCCGTCGTAATAGGCAATTACAATGGGAAATTATCAGCTACCAACATGCATTGGGGCATGAAGGGCAAAAACGGTAGTCTGATTATTAACGCAAGGTCAGAGTCTGCTCTTCAAAAGCCAATGTTCTCGTCAGCAATAGAAAGCAGAAGAGTATTAATACCGACTGATAAGTTTTACGAGTGGGACAGCGACAGGAACAAAGTCACATTCAGCGTGAATGACTCTGATATTATTTTTCTGGCCGGCATTTACAATATCACAGATAATAAGATGTCATTCGCAATTCTTACCACAGCCGCTAACAGCTCCATGAGTCCGGTGCATGACAGAATGCCTCTAATGATAAGCGACTCAGATATATCTGACTGGATCTTCGATTTCGGTAAGGCAAATGCCTTGCTTCATAAAGGGATGCCTGCGCTCAAAGCGGAACGGCAGTATGAACAGCTTAGTCTGTTTGATGCCTGAAGGTGCGCAAGGATATTTCAAAGGCAGATACATGATATGTTATGATTCTGTTACAATTATAAATTATTTAATAAATTAGCACTCACTGCTTGACAGTGCTAATAATTGTGATATAATGATAATTGAAAGAAGGGAAGAAAGAAATCCCTTCCGAAAACATAAGTTTATATCAGCTCGAATGAGCGACAGAATAAAGGAGGCAGATATTATGTTATTCGCACCTAGTGTATTTAACGGAAACCTTATTGATGATCTTGTTGATGACTTTACGGATGGCTGGTTTACAGCTCCTGAGATGACAAACAGGATGCGCGGCATGATGAGAACCGATATCAGAGAGAACGACAATAATTATGAGCTTGGTGTCGAGCTTCCGGGATTTAATAAGAGCGACATCAATCTTTCCCTTAATGATGGCTATCTTACCATAGCGGCAAAGCGAGATGAAAATCGGAATGAGAAAGACAATAACGGCAAGCTCATTCGTCGGGAGAGATTCACCGGTTCCGCAGAAAGAAGCTTTTACGTAGGAGATGATATCACTGAAGAGGATATTACCGCAAGGTATGAGAACGGAATTCTGAGCCTTACTATTCCAAAGAAGCAAGTAAGGACGACTATTCCGGAAAAGAAAACAATAGCTATTGAGTAAGAGATGAAGCAAGTAAGCTTTGCTTACTTGCTGTTAGTAAAGCCGATCGATTTTCGTTTAACAAACGAAAATCGCGGGTCACATCGCTAAGCGATGTGACAACAACCAACATCCTGATACTGGGGCAGTGTCATCTGCCTCAGATCACGCTTCATCTTTATTAAGAAGGAGTGATAATTATGTTGTATCCAAGTATTTTTGGCGAAAATCTTATGGATGATGTTTTTGATGACGTAGACCGTGACATGGAACGTGAGTTTAATAGCCTGACAAAGCGGAATCCTTTGTTTGGTAAGAACGCTAAGAGGCTCATGAAGACGGATGTGAGAGAAACCGACAAGAGCTTTGAGGTCTCTGTCGATCTTCCGGGTATAAAGAAAGAGGATATAGAGCTTTCACTTCGTGACGGTTATCTTACTATCTCCGCAGACAAGGGCATGGAGAAGAACACCGAAGACAAGAAAGGCAGACTGATCCGCAAAGAGCGCTATACCGGCGCTATGGAGAGAAGCTTCTTTGTAGGCGAAGATTTGACCGAAGAAGATATAACTGCGAAGTTTGATAATGGTGTTCTGAAGCTTTCAATTCCTAAGAAAGAAGAAAAGAAGCCCGAACATAAGGCAATAAAAATTGAATAAGTTATTCCCCCAAAGCCTCCCGCATGTAACAGTGCGGGAGGCTTTTTTGTTAAATACCTGTTTTAAAAGAAAATTAACCTGTAAGTAAAAGTGCATTTTTGAGTTAAAAGCTGTATAATTGTAATATGATATATTGGCTTGACAGTGATTAATTTATAAATGGCGGTGAAAAATGGCTAAGAAGCAAAAGAGTATAGTTGATTCTATCATACTTGACCGTAGATATGATTGTCTTGAGCAGGGTGGCGAGCCTAACTGTAGCGCCTATATGACGGCTCACCTTCTTCAGCACTATGGTATAGAGAAGGACCCGGAAGATATCTATAATCGAATGGAAAGATTTATTGATTCCGAAGCGGTGGCCCCTTGGCAGGTTGTCCGTTACATAAACAGGGTTCTTCCTGAAAATTCGGTTCCTGCAAGGTACAGCTTCAAAGTATCCGGCAAACTGCAGGATATCCATACTGAACTTGAACATGGCCTGCCGGTTCCGGTTGTTATACTGTACGACACGGAATCAAGGACATTTGACGATCTTCATTATGTTCTCGTAACGGGTATGGATGATAGAAAAGTCTATATGATTGACTCACTTCATGATGGTGGCAGACGAACTTACAATCGTACTGTGAGCCTTGAGGACTTTATGATTATGTGGGGATTAAAGAAAGCGATTATTCCGGTAAAATTGTTCGGCATTCGAAATTTGATGCTTACCTGCCATTAGATGTCGCAATAAGGAATTTAATATGGAGGAAGGGATGAAAATACTGGTAATACCGGATGTACATCTGAAACCATGGCTCTTTGACTGGGCGGAAAATATATTAAAAGCAGGCCAAGCTGATAATGCTGTATGCCTTATGGATATGCCCGATGATTGGAATCAGGAGTTCTGGGTAGATAAATACAGAGAAACCTTTGACAGGGCTATCAGGCTTGCAAAAGACTTTCCTGAGACGCTTTGGTGTTATGGCAATCACGAAATCAGTTATGTCTGGGCCAAACTTGAAACTGGGTACTCTCCATACGCTGAGAATGTGGTGATATCTAAGCTTGAGGAGCTAAAAAATTCGCTCGGAGATCAGTCACAGATCGCGTTTGCGCATAGAATTGGAAGAGTTATCTTTTCTCATGGAGGATTATCAAGTGATTATATCGCCTTTCTTGATGAAAGCCTTTTAAGCGCGGATATTGATGAGGTGTTAGCGGCAGTGAATGGCGCTTCCCCAAAGTATCTGTGGAGAGATAATTCTCCTTTGTGGTTACGGCCGCAACGAAAGAACCCCTGATATTTTCCGAAGCGATACATATACACAGGTAGTCGGACATACTCCGGTCAAGGAAATTTTTGAAGAAAATGGTCTGATTTCGACAGATGTCTTTTCAACATATAGCAATGGCGTTCAGCTTGGTGAGAACGCGATGATTGTAGTAGACTCGGAAAACGGAACATACGAGAAAATTTTGGTGCCACCTCAATAACGGAGGCGGCTTTAACATATGAGTTAAGATGGAAGAATGACATTGCCACATCATTCCATATTGGGCTGATACCCTTGGCAAAGACGAACTTGTTGCCTATCAGGCATCGAAACGTGGCGGAATCCTCTATTGCCGCAGAGAGGGTAACGGGATCTTTATGGCCGGGAAAGCTGCGCTTTATTCCGTGGGAGAACTGTTTGTATGAAGATCCTCTTATAATGATAGGGTCATGCTGTTGATCTTAATCATAAGGTCGTTGATAGCGTTTAAATCAGGCTCATCCGGTAATTTGCTCTTCAGCACTGCCTCGTTAAACTTTGCTTCGTAATCGGTCATGAGTTCAGTAAATGCTTTCGTCGGTGTTTTCATGTCGCTTTCAAGGTAATCACCGCGCCTGATGCTCATAAGAAGGTCGTGCTCCGCACCGTCACGATATGTCCTGAGATCGCCATCCATCAGAGATATAGCGGTCATATAAAGTCTGATGAGATGCATCATGTGCTTGGCTAGCTTTCCATGTTCGATAGCCTTTTCGTTTCTCTCAGAGCGGCCGTAATCATTCTTTACGGTATTGATCTCATTTAGGAAAGCTGATAACTCCGTTACCGGGAAGTCTGTCATGTTTACATTAAAGTACACGGTATCATCCCTGACGTAAGTGCTTACGCTTCCATACTTACTATATCTTGAGGCAACGCCGTTAAGGACTTTATCGATACTTCTCTTTTCGTTCTGGGCGAGTTGCAGCGTTGCCCTGCCGGATTTGTTTACAAGGCGGTTAAGCTGGCTCTTTGCGTAACCGCCGAAGGTCTTCGCGGCACGTTTGGAAATGAATAGTTCCCTGTTATCAAGCAGGAGCCTTCCGATATCGTTCAGATAAAGGTAATCCTCATCGCGCAGACCAAGGATCTCTATAACGTTTGGATTGCATGATATGAGAAGCTTTACCATTTTCCGCATCGAATATATAACCGTGTCGGTATTATCATCGACAAACTGCTCACTGTCATCCTTGATGCCTAGGATTTCATCCTTTGTATTGGCATAAACGCCTCTGATATCGATATCAGAATTCTCGTTATTGGTCCCATACGCATAAGAGCCACCAAAACCAAGCAGGCAAATAGGTCCCGGGGTCTTTTCAAAGAGGCCGGCGTATTCAGGTTTGCTAAGTATATCCATCATCTCACCATCCTTTAAAATCAATACAATGCCATAACTTCCTATATATTATCATATTATTGACAAAACAACAACACTATCAGTAACTATAATAAGAAGAAGCAGGCCATGTGCGCCACGAATCAGGCATGAATCTGCGGGGGTATCTTCGATTCAACCATGAGTTGAATGAATAAATCCGTAGCCTGTACTATAATATAGACATTGGGATAATTGCAGTAAAGACCAAAACAGCTACTAGACAATAAAAACAAAAAACGTATCGGGATACGCAAATTATGTATTGACAAATGAACTTACATGTGATATTATAAGAGTACAAGCTAAAGATGACCATTACGAATTGACAGTAGAGGTGATATATATGGATAACTATCATGGCATAGAGTTTTATCAACAGCTTAAGGCTGATGCCCCTAAGGGGATGTTTATTTCGGAGGCATTACTGGTTATTAAGCTTCTCGAAAGTCCTGAGCTTGTACAGGGAGATGATGCATTACTCACTGATGAGGAAACTTATACGAACATGCTTAAGCTCGCCGCAAGCATGAAAGTAAGTGTTCCCTTTGAATCTGAGGAAGAGTTTAAGAAAGCATATCTCGAATTCAGAGATATGGACCTAAAACAGTGGAACTGGGAACTCGCTATCCTTGCTGATATGGGTGAGACAACTATTATGTCGGAAGGCATGTTTTCGCTTCTGATAAGAGATACGAAGAAAGAAGATGAAAGCATCCTTGTGACAGACGCTGAAGAGCTTGTTCCTTATCTTTCCGGACTGGTAGAGAAAGACACTTCCTCTCATTATGCTCTTCACACGGGGAATAAGTCATATTTACTCGCTTTTAAGGAGATGTTTAAGGACAGACCGAATGTGAGGGTGTTTGACTTTGACATATATAGCGCGGGCTTTACAAATGAAGTTTTTGACCGTATTATAGCGGCGCCTGAGAATAAAAAACTTGATGAGGTAATATCCGGTGAAGGTCATGGTAAGCTGAACTTCTTTGGCAGCGATACGGAAACCGCCACACTCCAGAGCCTCCTTAATTACTTGACCGGCAATGGAGAAATTGATTTCCTTGCCGGTAATGGTGTGACAATGAGCAACGCCGGAGATGAGCTCAGGGATTACATTCTGGGGAAATATAAGCTGCTTGAGTATGATGAACTGGAATACAATGAAGGCACGATACGGAGGAAAAGAAAAGCAATCATCAGGATAGGTAATAGTAATACTACTGATAAAATAAAAGTACGAAAGTATTCTATGGGTTTATATCCCGGTAATAACGCTAATGGCAATTACTGTTTATTAACCGAGGAAAATGTAATCAGTGCTTCTGATATGGGAAAATTTTCAGGCTGGAGCTTCAGAAAGATGATGAGCTCTACTGACAAAGTGCTGATTGGCTATAGAAATTCTCAGATAAGGAAGGAGGAGCTGCGGAAGCTTGCGTATATATCAAGAGGCAGGCGAATAACCGAACGTAATGAACAGGGCAGATATGCCATATTAAGTGTCGGCAATATCGGTAAATACGAAATTGATTATGATGATGTTGGCAGGACTGATGGCGATGAATACAGGATGAGAGAGTCCGTACTTCAGGATGGTGATATAATAATGACCGCGAGAGGACGTGATACAAAAGTAAGATGCGCTGTATTTCAAAGCCATGGTTCTGAATATATTGCTTCTGACAGCCTTATTGTCATCAGACCCTATAAGGATAAGATTGACAGCGTATATCTGAAGATATTTTTTGACAGCGAGGTTGGCGAGAAAATTATTGGGAGCCTTATAAATGATTATAACCCGACTACCATAATTCTAGGCGCTATGGATCTTAAACATGTTAGGGTCCCGATGCTAAGCATGGATAAACAGAGGGAAATGGCGATGCGATATGAAAATTCTTACAGACGGTACAAAGAAAGGATAAAAGAAGCCGAAGAAGAATGGAACGGTAGCCTTAAAGACTTAAGAGATAATCTCGGGAAGCAGCTATGAACGCGATACCAATGACGGTTGACGCTGATGAAATCATTCGGCTAGTACTGCGCAAAGAGCTTGATGACAAAATAAGACGTTGAACTCCAGACGGGGTGAACGTATCACCCCGTCGAAAGATATAAAAGAATTATATAACGGAAAAAGTAAACAGAATAAGTACGGAAACTATATTAACACATCTGAATTTCTTTTGGAACTTGGCAAGACTAAAGACATAGACCTGGCATTAAATAACATTTTCCACCGATATTGAATTAATTACATTAGATGACTGACTATTAAACGATGAAAACAACAACTGAATATTAGGAGACAGCCTATGGATAAAGTTTCAGATAAGCTTATTTTTCTTGATGTAGATGGTGTTCTTAACTGCATTCATACTCATGAGAGATCGCCTGAAGGTTTTTCCGGAGTAGAGCAGGGCAAGGTAAAACTTTTGGCTGATATAGTAAAAAGAACCGGCGCCCTGATAGTTCTTTCCTCATCGTGGCGGGATGAGTGGCATGAAACGTCTGACGAAAGCGGAAACAGTAAAATGTCGCCGGGAGAAGATGGTATTTATCTGATGGGCTGCCTTGCTGAAAAAGGGCTTACGCTATCGGGCTTAACAATGAAGGGCAGAGGGTATGAGCGTGGGAGTGAAATACTGGCATACCTGGCAGATCATGACCATGACAGTTATGTGATACTTGACGATGAGCCCTTTGATTTTTCGGAGAAAGGTATCGCTGCACATTGGTGCCGGACAAGCGTTGAGACAGGCCTCACTGAAGGAAATGTAAAAGAAGCAGTAAGGATACTAAATGCGAAAATACCTGACGTGAACACAAAGAAGATTGAAAAGAAGAACTTCTTTAAAGATCATTTTGGCAGAAAGCTATAGTCTTCTCCGCAGAGAGAGGTTCGATTATTTTAGAAAGGAGCTTTGTTATGGCAGAGAGCAAAGAACAGCAGAAAAATGAGACAAATGCAGGTAATGTGACCGAAGATACAACCGGAAAAACAGTATTCGAATCGGACTTTACTCTTGACAGTGGACTTATTAATATAGATTGGGACAATGGCAGTAAAGATGAAGTTCCCAGGAAATCGAATACCGAAATACTGGAAATGATCATGCATTGCAAGATAGGAGACGCATTAGACCGATACATTTTGAATAAGTATTCGTTTAGCGAGATGTGCGACCGGCGGGAAAGTGTTAAGAAGGATAACGCTGTAGATCTGATGGTAAGATACGTCGAGGAAAAGCAGAATGTGAATGAGGATGTAGATTATGATGAAATGTTTTACAGATACTTCTGCTCAGGCACTGACTTTCTTCTAAATGAAGGAAACATGTATATAGCGGTTTATTGCAATGGCTGCCATATCTTCCTTGTTAAGGAATGGGAAAAGACATACGTAAAGCTTGATACTAAAAATGGTATAAATGAGCAAAACGCTGATAACTACATAGACTATATAAAAAATTCCGCAAACAGGGGATGGAGCGAAAGGGAAATAGAGTATCCCCTGAGAAACACGAGGACATTCGGCATCTACTGGGGAACAGCTTATGAAATAGGAGATCTGAAGCCGGACGAGCTTGTTAAGCGTTATAATATCACATCGGATACCTTTTCAAAGCTGTCGGGAAAAGATGGCGATAATATAGAAACCGGCAGTACGATCTGATTAACTGATACTAATGGAGAGTAAATATGAGCAGAGAAGACAATATAAGAACAGCGAAGGAGACCATAGCTATTACAAAAGCCGGCAGGTATAGCGTTAATGGAAAGGAAGTCTTCATCGGTGAAAGGAAGTTTTCCGATGTGCTGGTAATAAAGCCGGAGGAGAATATTGCAATTAACGGAGAGATGGAAGGAAAAGCGAATTACAAATACGCGAATGCAGATACCTTTGAAGCTGCAAGAGCATACTGTAAGAATCCGCTTGTGCTTAACTTCGCAAGCGCCAAATATCCCGGAGGCGGATTTGAGAAAGGCGCGTCTGCTCAGGAGGAGGCTCTTTGTCGGGCAAGCACGTTGTACGCATCGCTGTCCTCAAAAGAAGCCTTTGAAATGTATGATTAAAACAGAAATCACAACCTGCCCTGCTACAGTGATTACATGCTCCTTTCCAAAAACGTGGCAGTGTTTAGGAATTCAAGTGGAGCTTTACTTCGTGAACCATTTGAGTGCGGTGTTATAACTGTGCCGGCTCCAAATAAGAGTGGTCCGGCGAGAAATGTGTCACGCGAAGAGCTAGACAGAATCGCTACTAATCGTCTTAGAAGGATGTTCACAGTAGCTGTTAACAATGGCTATAAGGATATTGTTCTTGGCGCATGGGGATGCGGAGTTTTCGCCAATAAGGCTGAGGATGTCGCAGGATATTTCCATACGTTACTAGTTGATGAAGGCTTTGAGAAATACTTTAATACGATAGTATTTGCTGTTTTCCGTGATAATGATAAGCTCAAGGCTTTTCAGAACGCCTTCGGCAAATTATAAGAAAATGGGAGCGGGTTATATTGAGGTGGTGAAAATGAAGAGCATATATCATGTTCATACAGAACGTTGCGGTCACGCGAAAGGCAGTGACCGCGAGATAATTGAGGCCTGTATAGCTGTAGGTGCCGATAGCGTTTATATTACAGACCATGCTCCGTTTCCGAAAAATCCGTTTGAAAACAGGATGAAGTATAGGGAGCTCCCGGAATACATTAATTCATTCTCAAGGCTTAAGGCTGAATATAAAAAGGATATAGAAATTCACCTGGGACTCGAGATTGAATACTTTAGCCAGTTTGATGACTACTACAAGAAGCTTTCAAATGACTCAGGTCTTGACGTGGGATTATTTTTGGGACAGCACATATATTATTCCGAAAAGGATAAGGCATACAGCTTTGACCTTGAAAGCAGTGAACTTAAGGCTGAAGAGTACCGGGAATGCGGAAAGGCTATAATAGATGCAATAAGGACAGGGTGTTTTACAAGGATAGCCCATCCTGACAGGATATTCAGGCGTTCTAAAGGCTGGAGTGATGACTATGGAAATGTGGCTGAACGAATAA
>Ga0256404_1012924_pt1 | contig 10717 bp, 8 predicted proteins | sample RumenRJG_01DNA_FD_185990 | JGI IMG/M metagenome (GOLD analysis project Ga0256404, IMG submission 185990) | Bovine rumen microbial communities from Lethbridge, Alberta, Canada - RJG_01 | ecosystem: Host-associated > Mammals > Digestive system > Stomach > Rumen | place: Canada: Alberta | collected...
ATCATGGTGATGGTGATGATGATGGTGGTGGTGATGATGTTCTTCCTCATCGTCATCGTCGTCATCTTCGTCTTCGTCATGATGGTGGTGATGATGGTGTTCGTGCTCTTCCTCTTCCTCCTCATCGTCATCGTCGTGATGATGATGGTGATGGTGTTCATGTTCCTCTTCTTCCTCCAGGTCGAATTCCGGTAAGAGGCTTCCGCCGTTAGTGATAATGTCGAGGAGTTCGGAAATATTGAATTCATCGATCGGCTGATCGGTGATATCGACCGTTTCGTTGATCTCACGGACTAAGGCGATGGCTGCGTTCTTCTTTTCCTCATCGGCAACATCCAGATGGGAGAGAATGACGGCATTGGCGGCCTTGACCTGATCGTCGAAATATTCCTTGAAGTTGACATGGTACTTCTTGCATGTCTTCACGTCCACAATGCAGATGTGGGAGACGATGCGGTAGTCGTCATCGTTGCGGATGACGTTGATGATCTCGGAGAGCTTGCCGACGCCGCTCGGTTCAATGATCAGATCCGTGACGCCCATCTCTTCGATCTCTTCCAGTGCATCTTCGAAGTCGCCCTGTAAGGAGCAGCAGATGCAGCCGTTATTGATTTCCTTAACGTTCAGACTGCCGGAGAAGAAGGCGGAGTCGACACCGACTTCACCGAATTCGTTTTCCAGCAACATGACTTTCTCGAATTTCTTTTCGTTTAATAATTTCTGAATGAAAGTGGTTTTTCCGGCTCCCAGGAAACCGGAAATTATATAGACATTAATCATAGCTGATAACTTCCTTTCTATGTTTATTTCCATAGATATTATATCAAAGCTGTCAAATACTTCCTTGAAAGTGCATGTATATTTCTTGCATCTCAAAAGGGATGTGCTATAGTACAGATAGACAGTCTTCAGGGCAGGGTGCAAGTCCCTACCGGCGGTTACAGTCCGCGAGCTTCGGCATGAACCGGTGCAATTCCGGTACCGACGGTTACAGTCCGAATAAGAGAAGAGAAAAGAGATAACATTTGCCCTGGAATCCTGTATTCCGGCTTTTTTCTTTTTCAGGGAGGTGTTTCAAGTATGGATAACAAAAAAGTCTACCGGCTGACACTAGTCGCCATTCTGAGTGCGCTCGCGGCACTGCTGATGTTCCTGCAGATCCCGCTGCCGTTTGCGCCGACATTCATGAAACTGGATATTGCGGAGCTGCCTGCACTCTTTGCGTCCTTTTTCCTGGGACCTCTGGCGGGCTTTGCGGTCGTTGTGTTGAAAATCGTCTTAAAACTGGTGTTAAAGGGAACTTCCACGGCCTTTGTCGGGGAAGTCATGAACATTCTCTGCGGCTGCATCTATGTGGGAATCGCAGGGTTGATCTATCAGAAGAACCACACCAAAAAGGGAGCTGTTGTGGCCATGATCGTTTCCACGCTTTGCGTCAGTATCGTGGCGGCAGTGCTCAATGCGGTGATGATCTTCCCGATGTATGAGAAAATGTACGGCATGAGCATGGATGCCATTATCGGTATGGTCAGCAAGGTCAACTCCTTCGTCACAAACTATACAACGGCCATGATCTTTGCGGTCTTCCCGTTCAACCTGGTGAAATTCGGTGTTACTTCCGTCATCACCTATCTGATGTATAAGAAGACGGGAAGTGCCCTGCGCGGACTTGTCCGATAGAAGGAGACCCCAACAGATAAATATGGTATGATATCTGTACTGAGGTGATTAACTATGTTTCATAATATCAAAGAAGTAATGCAGTTTATTGCGAAAGAAAAAATTGAATATGTGGATTTCAAACTGATCGACATCCGGGGCGGATTCAAGCACCTCTGCATTCCGGCAGAGCGTCTGAATGAAAAGACCATGGTGGACGGTATCGGGTTTGACGGATCCAATTACGGATATGCGGCGGTGGAGAACAGCGACATGGTGTTCGTACCGGACGTAACCACGGCAGTCATTGACCCGTTTGTGGCCAGAAAGACCTTAACCATGTTCGGGGATGTGCGTGTAATAACCCATCCGGAAAACAAGGACTACGATGAATATCCGCGCAATGTGACCAAGCATGCGCTGGAATACATGAAGAAGCTGGGTGTGGCCGATCAGATGATCATCGGCCCGGAATATGAATTCACGGTACTGGACAATGTGTCCTTTCACGTCAGTCCGAATGAAATGAATTACACTCTGGTATCTTCGGAATCCGTATGGAGCGCGAATCAGTACGATTCCCACGGCTACCATATCGGTCCGAAAGACGGCTATCATGCCGACCTGCCGTTAGATTCCACGTATGACTTAAGAAACGATATCTGTTCCTATATGAAGGACTTCGGAATCGATGTCAAATACCACCATCATGAAGTGGGCGGCAGCGGACAGCTGGAGATCGAAGTGGAACTGGCTGACATGGCCAAACTGGCGGACCATACGCTCTTGGCCAAATACATCATCCGCAACACGGCCTTACAGCACAACAAGACGGCAACCTTAATGCCGAAGCCGATCTATAAGGAAGCGGGCAACGGCATGCATGTTCATATGTTACTGAAGAAAGACGGAAAGAACGTCTTCTATGCCGATGACACGTACGGACAGCTCTCCGAAACAGCCATGTATTTCATCGGCGGCTTACTGACCCACATCAAATCGCTGTGTGCCTTCACCAACCCGTCCACCAACTCCTACAAGCGTCTGGTTCCGGGCTTTGAAGCACCGGTCACGGTCGGTTATGCGATGGCCAACCGTTCCGCTGTCATCCGTATCCCGGCTTATGTCAAAACGGAAGACAAGAAGCGCTTTGAACTGCGTAACCCGGATGCGACCTGCAACCCGTACTTTGCCTATGCGGCCATTCTGATGGCCGGATTGGACGGTGTCGTCAATAAGATCGATCCGAGCAAAAAGAACTGGGGACCGTTTGACTTCAACCTCTTCGACTTAAGCGATGAGGAAAAAGCCAAACTGGAACATCTGCCTTCCTCTCTGGAAGAAGCACTGGATGCTCTGCAAAAGGACCATGACTATCTGATGCAGGGGAATGTCTTCCCGGAAAATCTGATCAAGACATGGATCTCCACGATCCGTGCGGAAGCGAAGGAACTCTCCCAGGTACCGACACCGGCAGAATTCGCGAAGTACTACAACAGATAGAATAATAAGTAATATTAACTGTGAGGCGGCTGTGTGAAACAACCGCCTTTTCATTTGGGAAAAAGCAGGTGTATGATTGAAGTAGAAGGAAAGGGCGTGCGAAAATGACGGAAAAGAATAAATTCGTGGAAATGCTTTGTCCGGTTTGCGGCAAGTATCTGTTCACTGATGACTCCGAAGAGGAAAAGGAAGAGTCAAACGAAATGACGGAGCAGGACTACTGCACGGAATGCGGCTGGGTGTATGATTTGAATCAGACCAACAATCCGAATCTTCAGGGCGGAAATAACGAGATGAGCCTGAACGAATACAGAGTGTGGTATGCCAAGAAGATCAAGGAGAATCCGCAGTATGTCTATTTAGAAGAGCAGAATCCGAAAGTCCCGCATGTATGTCCTGTCTGCGGAAAACACATGTTTTCCTCGGAAGGCTCCTGGGAAATCTGCCCGGTTTGCGGTTGGGTTGACGATCCGCTGATGGAAGAAGAACCGGAGAAATGGGCAGGGAACGCCAATGACCTTTGCCTGAACGATTACAGGAAGAGGTACGAGGAATCGAAAGAAGGATAATAAGCAAGGACAGACCAATAAATTCCTGCCTGATATGTTGTCTAAAATAAATAGCAAGAAACACTTATAAATTGTATATTTAGACCGATGCTTAGTGCATCGGTCTTTTATGATAGAGACAGAAAAGAGATGAGTTAACATGGAACATTGGAAACACAAACTTTCGGACATGCTGTACTGCAGGAAAGGAGAAACATCAAAGCATGTGCCAATCAAAGAATTCGGCTCTGATGAAGTGCAGAAGCCAAACGAATGCGGGGAGGCGATCCTGCATCTGACAAAAGATGCGCTGGCCTCCGGAGCATCGGAAGTCGTTTTCCTGGGAGAGAGGAAAGGCTTCCGGGCAACCTGCATCGTGGAAGCGGATGAAGACGGTACGGTGAGTGCCTATCTGCCTCTGTCGTTTCAGTGGGTGTACCGCATCGGGAATGTAACAGGATTAATTCTCTTTAACAGCAATAATATTTTCGAAATCAGTGTGGAGGTGAACGGAAAGAGAAAAACAGACAGCGGGCTGGCCGCTTAATCGCCGGCAGTGAAAATGTCAAAAATTATGAGTTTTAAAGACGAAAAGAGAGGAGATTCCTGGAAAATGTCCTCTTTTTTCATGTGAGGATTCCGGACTGAAAACAGATCGGAATCAGAGCTTTCGTTTTTTTGCGTATGGAAGTTTTGTGAAATCGGCGAAAAGCCGAGGCTAACCTGTTGATTTTTAAATATGCTCAATCTACAATAATTATAGATTAGTTGGAAATGCAACTAAGTGGTGCGTCTATGAGTCAAAACAATTTCCTAATGAACATCTCGATTTTATACCGCTATGTTCAGAAATATTTCGATAAAAACCTTGCTCCATACAACATCGGAAGCGGCCAGATGAATTTTTTGCTTCTGATCAATGAGCATGAAGGCGTCACCATGCAGCAGCTGGCAGCGCTGGCTGACATCGACAAGGGTACGACGACCAAAGCCATTCAGAAACTGATGGAAGAAGGGTACATTACCATGGAGAGCGATGAGCAGGACAAGCGCGTCCGGCATCTCTATACCACTTCCAAGACGGCGGGAATCATCAATGAGATCTACCGTCTGCGGAAAGAGTGCTGCAATCAGCTGTTTAAGACGGATGACAGCAGCAAGATGGAGGAATGGATGCAGGAAGTTACCAACAATGCCCGTTCCATCCTTCCGACGGAAGGGTATGACAGCATCAAGATCGGCGGTCTGCAGAAGCTGACGCTTCTGGACTATCCGAATCAGCTGGCCTGTACGGTATTCACGGCCGGCTGCAATCTCAAGTGTCCGTTCTGCCACAATAGGGACCTCGTGTTCTTACCGGAGAATTTTGAATTCTATTCCCCGGAGAGCATCATGGAGTTTTTAACCAAGCGGCAGAATGTACTCGACGGTGTGTGTATTACCGGAGGGGAGCCATTGATCCAGCCGGGACTGATTGATTTCATTTCCGAAATAAAAGATTTAGGTTACAAAGTAAAGCTGGACACCAATGGCTTCTATCCGGACAAACTGAAGGAAATCGTGGAGACGGGACTCGTGGACTATGTGGCCATGGATATCAAGAACACCATGGACAAATATCCGCAGACCGTCGGCATTCCGGCAACGGCCTTCCGCAAAAAGGAAGTTGCCAAATCCATCCGCTATCTCTTGAGCGGTGTGGTGGATTACGAATTCCGTACCACGGTAGTGAAAGAGCTCCATACGGCGGAGGATCTTGTGGAGATCGCCAAGAGTATCAAGGGAGCAAGCCATTACTATCTGCAGCAGTTTAACGACAGCGGCAGATGCATTGAGGAAGGTTTCAGTGCCTACAGTCTGGAAGAGATGCAGGAAATGGAACAGAAAGTAAAGAAATACTGCCCGACTGCGGAACTCCGCGGGGCAAAATAGGAGGAGAAGGGAAATGTATAAGGTAGTAAAACGGGACGGCGAAATTGTCGATTTCAATATCAATAAAATCTCTGCGGCTTTAACGAAAGCGTTCGAAGCCAGCAAGCGGGAATTCCATCCGACAGTCATCGATCTTTTGGCATTAAAGGTGACTTCCAACTTTGAGCCGAAAGTCAAAGACGGTCTGATCGGTGTGGAAGACATTCAGGACTCTGCGGAAGAAGTGCTCATTCAGGCAGGCTATAACGATGTTGCGAAGAATTATATCCTGTACCGGAAACAGAGAGAAAAGATCCGTAACATGAATGCCACCATGCTGGACTATAAGGAACTGGTGGATTCCTACGTCAAGGCGTTAGACTGGCGTGTCAAGGAAAACTCCACGGTGACCTATTCCGTCGGCGGTTTGATTTTAAACAACTCCGGTGCCATCACGGCCAACTACTGGCTGAGTGAAGTCTATGACTCCGAGATCGGCAACGCACACAGAAACGGCGATATTCATATCCATGACTTAAGCATGTTAACGGGTTACTGCGCCGGCTGGTCCTTAAAGCAGCTGATCCAGGAAGGCTTAGGCGGTGTTCCGGGCAAGATCACTTCCGCTCCGGCCAGCCACCTTTCCACATTATGTAACCAGATGGTCAACTTCTTGGGCATCATGCAGAACGAGTGGGCCGGTGCACAGGCATTCTCTTCCTTCGATACGTATCTTGCTCCGTTTGTCAAAGTGGACAACTTAAGCTACAAGGAAGTCAAGCAGTGCATCCAGAGCTTTATCTACGGCGTGAATACTCCATCCCGCTGGGGCACACAGGCTCCGTTCTCCAACATCACGCTGGACTGGACAGTCCCGAATGACTTGGCTGAGCTGAACTGCATTGTCGGCGGCAAGGAACTGGACTTCAAATACAAGGATTGCAAGAAGGAAATGGACATGATCAATAAGGCCTTTATTGAGATCATGATCGAAGGCGATGCCAACGGCAGAGGCTTCCAGTATCCGATTCCTACTTACTCCATCACTTCTGACTTTGACTGGAGTGAAACGGAAAACAATAAACTGTTATTCGAAATGACAGCGAAATACGGTACGCCGTACTTCTCCAACTACGTCAACAGCGATATGGAACCGAGCGATGTCCGTTCCATGTGCTGCAGACTGCGTCTGGACTTAAGAGAACTGCGTAAGAAATCCGGCGGCTTCTTCGGAAGCGGCGAATCCACGGGTTCCGTCGGTGTTGTTACGATCAACCTGCCGCGTATTGCCTACCTGGCAAAGGATAAGGAAGATTTCTATCACCGCTTGGAGGAACTGATGGACATCTCCGCCAGAAGCTTAAAGGTCAAACGTGATGTCATCACCCGTTTACTGGAAGGCGGACTCTATCCGTATACCAAGCGTTACCTCGGCACATTCGCAAACCACTTCTCCACGATCGGTTTAGTCGGTATGAACGAAGTCGGTCTGAATGCCAACTGGTTACAGAAAGACTTAACACATAAGGAAACTCAGGAATTCGCCAAGGAAGTTCTGAACTTCATGCGGAACAAGCTTTCCGACTATCAGGAAAAATACGGAGACCTCTACAACCTGGAAGCAACTCCGGCAGAAAGCACATCCTACCGCCTGGCAAAGATCGACAAGGCGAAATATCCGGACATCCATACAGCCAACGACAACGGAACACCGTACTACACGAACAGTTCCCACCTGCCGGTCGGCTATACGGACGATATCTTTGCGGCACTGGACATCCAGGACGAACTGCAGACGCTGTACACATCCGGTACGGTCTTCCATGCCTTCTTAGGGGAACGGTTACCGAACTGGCAGTCCGCAGCCAACCTGGTCCGTAAGATTGCGGCCAACTACAAGCTGCCGTACTACACGCTGTCTCCGACTTACTCCGTCTGTGCCGACCACGGCTATCTGATGGGTGAAGTCGATGTCTGCCCGATCTGCGGCAAGCCGACGGAAGTCTACAGCCGTATCACCGGTTACTACCGTCCGGTTCAGAACTGGAACAAGGGCAAGACACAGGAATTCGCTGACCGGAAGACTTACAGCATTTCCGGACTGGGCAGATCCATTAAGGAAGCCCGCAAGGAAGTCGCAAAACCGGAAGTGAAGGAAGAAGTCAAGGCAAGTGAAGCGGCAATGGACGGAACGCTGCTGCTCTTCACAACCAAGACATGCCCGAACTGCAAGATCGTCAAGGAAATGCTGGGCAAGAAGAACATTGCCTACCAGCAGATCGACGCCGAGGAAAATGCGGAACTGTGCGATAAGTATCAGGTCATGCAGGCTCCGACGCTGGTTGCGATCAACGGTGACAGCTATCAGAAATATGCGAATGCGTCCAACATTATCAAATATCTGAATAACTAAAACAATGATTTACGGGTCTCTTCCGAAAGGAAGAGGCCTTTTTCATGATGTGCCTGTACCATTTTCGGTATTTGCGAAAAGGGGAAAATGAATCAGAATAGAACTATACCACAGGTTTACTGACAGATTATTTCCCGGATGGTATAGTAGTAACGTGAACGAAAGGAGATTTCACATGCAGGAACGCTTAGAAAAGGCATTGATGAATGCAGTCAAAATGGAAGAGACATGCTATGAAGATGGATTTTTATGTGTCTCTGCATACCGTGCGCTTATAACGAAGTAATCTTTCATATCAATAAAGATTTTCGGAAGCCGTTGGATGTGCAGAACACAGACAATGGCTTTTTTACGTAAGGAAAGGGGAAAGACTTATGTTACCGAGAATTGATATGGGATTAACAGGGAGCAGTATTGCCAGGCTGAGAAGAAACAGCGGTCTGAGTGTCAAAGACGTTCAGGACGTTCTGGGCTTCAGTACGCCGCAGGCAATCTTCAAGTGGCAGAGAGGGGACTGTCTGCCGACGGTAGACAATCTTGTCATACTGGCAAAACTGTTTCATGTCACGGTGAATGATATTCTGATCGTTGTAGACGATGACAGGTAGAGAAGATCTGCTGTCATCATCTAACGGAAGGATATGAGAATTTCACTCTCAAAACGGGAGTTCAACTCTCCCTGACAGTACCAGATAAGTAAAAAAAACAGATGCAGCAACTCAGTGCAGAGTCAATGCCATGATGCTGAGACTGCTCCCTTAATGGGAAGAAACCCGGATCGCAGAGGATACCCTGCGGTCGGGGAATTGCCTTTTGGTGACAGAAGGGAATACCGGACGAACGGACGGTCTTCGGGGAGCGGGTGCCTGTCATCTCGCTGATAAAAGCACCATCCTCCGCGCTGCCGCAATAGACGCCCTGGTAGGGAATAAGCCGGGTAAGGGACAGAATGCCAAACTGTTCAAACCCCGGTAAGGCAAGAAGGCAGTAGTGTCGTTGTTGATGCCGGGAATACCGGCTATAAGCGGAGGCAAGGGGTACGAGTAGTCCAAAGCAACGAAAAACAGGTATGATGACCGTTGCACTTGTAATGCAAAACTGTGGACGGTGGATGAAAGTTAGGGGTAAGCAATCCCCTGCAGGGCTCGCGGGTTAACCGTCATGGTGTAGCTAACCATGGCTCACATTAATCTTCCTGCCGGCTGAACATACAGAAGAGATGAAAGGTGGTAAGGCGAAGGCCTGCTGCAAAACTGTTTGAAAATGAAAGCACCGGAATCAAGTGATTGATTCCGGTGCTTTTCTAATTAGGAGTATAAAAGTCCTCTATGAAAACTCATCGTTTGGATTATGGATAATCATCACGAAAGAAAACAGAAATGTGGAAATAAAAACTTCTATAGGACATTTAGAAAAAATGTTTGAGATTGAATTTCTCATAATTAACCTGTATAATAGAATCGTAATTAAGTTAAATACGATTAAGTAAAACAGGAGAAACTATGTTTATTGCAAGAGAAACGGAACTTAAGAAACTTAATAAAAGATATCAAGGTGGAGATATGGAATTTATTGTTTTATACGGACGAAGACGAGTAGGTAAAACAGCTTTGATTAATGAGTTCGTGAAGGATAAACCGGCAATCTACTATTCAGCAATCAATGCAAATGCGAAGGATAACCTTGCTATACTTTCAAAAGCAATATATGTTTATGAAAAATCATATGTAAATGAACCCCCTGTGTTTCCATCCTTTGAAGCGGCATTTAATGAGATTGGCAGACTGGCGCAAAATGAAAGGGTAGTATTTGTTATTGACGAATTGCCCTACCTTGCAAAGTCTGATGAGTCAATCATATCGAGACTGCAGCATCTTTTAGACTATCAATGGAGTAATACGAAACTGTTTTTTATTGTCTGTGGCTCATCGATTAGTTTTATGCAAAAAGAGGTTTTAAGTGAAAAAAGTCCGTTGTTTGGAAGAAGAACAGCTCAATTTCATATTCAACCGTTTGATTATTACGATTCATATAAAATGAATCCCGACTTAAGTGAGGAGGAAAGTTCCCTTATATATGGGATAACTGGTGGCATCCCGCATTACATTAATAAACTTCAAGTCACATCTACAATTAAAGATGCGTTGCTTAAAAACTTTTTTGACACGTCATCCTATCTCTTTGAGGAACCGGCAAACCTGCTCAAACAAGAGCTAAGAGAACCGGGAGTTTACAATTCAATTATTGCGGCAATTGCAACTGGCGCAACAAGACTAAATGAAATATCTTCCAGAGTAGGCATGGATACAGGCAAGTGCATGAATTACATAAAACCTTTAATGGAATTAGGAATTATTGCGAAAACTGAGCCTATTGTCAATATGGGAAGCAGAAGAGGAGTGTATCAAATATCAGATAACTTTTTCCGTTTTTGGTTCAGATTTGTCCCGGAAAACATATCGGCTATCAATGCGGATAAAATGTACCTAATTTATGATCAAGCTGTAGCTGGTTATCTTTCGGATTATATGGGAAATGTCTTTGAAACCATGTGTCGGCAATACCTCATTAGAAACATGGAGTTACTTCCATTTTCTTTCAGCAAGATAGGGAAATGGTGGGGGACACATTATAAACTAAAAAAAGAGGTTGAATTAGATATTGTGGCCATATCACCAAAAGG
>Ga0256404_1012926_pt1 | contig 10717 bp, 8 predicted proteins | sample RumenRJG_01DNA_FD_185990 | JGI IMG/M metagenome (GOLD analysis project Ga0256404, IMG submission 185990) | Bovine rumen microbial communities from Lethbridge, Alberta, Canada - RJG_01 | ecosystem: Host-associated > Mammals > Digestive system > Stomach > Rumen | place: Canada: Alberta | collected...
CGACTCACGACGAGCAAATACTGCCGCCCGCCAAGCCTGTCGATCCGCCAGAGCTTGCGCGAGCGCTCACCGCGCTCCCACTCCTGCGGGAAGCTGCGCTCAACCCAGTCGTGATAGGCGCCGAGGTGCGTGAGACTACGGATTTTCTGCCTATTGTTGGTATCAATCTGTACCCGTGAAAGATACATTTCACTCACCTCCCAGCGCGCCGAATGCATCATGCTCTGCATGCACATTGGGGATCTCGACCTCGATCACCTTTTCCCCTTCGAGGCGCTCCGTATAGCGACGGCCTTTATGCGACAGAGAAAGAAGATGGTCACGCCTGTAGCGCGTCACGCCGCCAGGCCGTTCTCCCTCTATGTAAATGGAGAGGCGCTGTCTCAAAGGAGCGTGTTTCTGCTGCGCACGCTGATACCAGCGCGATGCATGCCAAGGTTCCTGCTCCAGCACGCCAAGCGGATCGCCCTCTTTTACCCCGAGGAAGAAGTCCACCGGAAGGGGCAAAGCGCGCCGTCCCATATAGGGCTGAAAATATGGTGCTTGGAGCGCATCGGCAATTGTATCTGCCTGATGACTGTCTGGAATACCTAATGCTACAGTAAAAACAGCATCCTCGAGATAATATCTCGACGTAACGTATGTAAACATATAGATTTCACCATGATAAAACTGCGAAATCAATTTCGACTGATTATTCTTCTTTGAGACCTTATGTGCGGTCTGATAGTCCTTCAGCAAAGTACCTGGCTGATCGACCCGTACGGCAAAGGTCATCGCATTCAGGGTAGCAATGCGCGCATCATCTCGGCGCCATCCAAGGGCAGCAGCCACGAGGCCAATGACGCCGCTCTTGGACGGATGGTCATCTGTATGCCGTGTTTCAAAATGAGAGCCTGTGCCCCACGCCTGCATGGGGCCAGAAAATTTCATCAGAATCGTCTTCATATGCATCCTGCTTTCAAAGCAGCTCGCCGAGCTTACGATCCATTGCATCGAGAAGCTGCGCTAAACTTTCCTCTTTCGTACCATCGAAATTTGATTTTTCTTCATTGGAAAGAACATCCTCCGTCAGCACACACCAGGAAGCAACCGGCTTATGGACGAATTTCTCTGCCCGCGTGTTTTCTGCAAAAAGGCGATGGATGGAGGCAGCGGTATAGCCGTTTTTTGCTTTCACAGGATCTTCGAACGCGCTGACAAGACTGACGGGGCGATCATCGCGAAGCGTGACAAGAATGGCTTGCGGTACGGTCTGATTGGCAAAGGAATTGCTCTTGCCTGTCGGCATGGAGAGCGCAAACGCCTCGATATAGAGTCGAAGTGCCTGGATGGCATCTTCTTTCTTGTCGCCCATTTGATGGAGGAATTCATGAACCCCGACATTCGCATAACGATAGAGTGTTGACGAATGAAACTCGACCGTATCGACCATCGCCGCCCCCGCTTGATCCTCGGAAGCGAGATCATCTTTTGCCGTGTAGTAATCATATTCGGTACGAACTTCATGGGTTGAGATCGCGTGTGCAACCTGAGAAGATGCATCTTCATTGAGCGTGGGATCATCCGCAACCATACGGCCAAAGAGGGCGATATCGATCTCTGGATTTTCCTTCAAAATTTTGCCGAGTGCCGTTTTGTCTTTCTCTCCAGCCAGTGCTGCCTCGGCAAGGCGCTCTGCCTGCTTCTCTCCAAGGAAAAACAGTGCGGCAAGCTTGCCCTCTTTGACTTTCAGTCCCGCTGCTTTCAACACATCTTCTGCTTTTTGCTTGGCATCCTCCATGGAGACAGAGCTGTCTTTTTCACAGATTTTCTGCGCTACATAGCCTCCTACATTCTTCGTCCGGACGCCGACACCAGCCTCTGGGCCAAACGCCCGGAAATAATCCCGCATCGCTTTCTTCCATGCCTGCGAACTGACGCGTGCACGTGTAACACCACCATAACGGGCTGTCTTCGGGCTGCCGGTGTCATCGCGATTCACATTCGATGGCGGTAAAATCTGGATGGCGTGGATATCAAGAAATAAACGATTCTTATTCATGCGTATTTCCTCCCTGCAAGTACAAAGCTTCCTCATGCTTCTTCCCGTCACGGTAATAAGATTCGGCCCAGCGGAGGCGAATCCGCTCCGCTCCGCCGCATTGATACCAGTATAGATCCTCAGCGAGCCTCGCAAAGTCAACCGGCACGGCACCGCGTGACTTTGCGAGCTTCATCAGTTGCCGCAGGCGATAAAGGAACTCATCAACCCCCTGTGCTGTCAGAGCGGATACAAACCGGCGGTCCAGCGCCTGATCCTTGTCTTTTGTCCTGATCTGGCGAAGGGCTTCCCCGATGTTCTTTTCCTTTCCCGTGATTTCTCTGCCACGTGTTCCCTGCTTCTGCATCGCATACAGCTGAAGGGCAGCAAAAATAGCCCGCTCTTCCTTGGTCTCCTGGCCACAGTTTGACAAAAACGACTCCGGCATATATGTAAAAAGCAATGGCCAAACGGATGGTACATTGCCAAGCGGTTTCCCCGCGCTATGCCGAAGCGCGGCAAGCAGAGCCTTGGTGGCACTGCTCTCGCTCTGTGCCGTCAGCTTTGCTAGTATGACCTGCATGACGGCGTACACACTTTCTGTTTTCTTTTCCAATGGATTCCCTCCTTTTCGCCTTTTAAGCTTCCTGTAGAGAAGACTCATCCTGTTTCTCTTTTCGCGGTGGCGGTATTTTTTGATTCAAATGACGCTTGAACCAGTTGTAAGCCGTGATGATATTCTTTCTGCCGTCTTTATTTGTCTTCCCGATAAAATCACGCGGCGCCGCTTCGAGCATGATCGGATATGCTGCCTCCAGCACAAGATGACGAAGAGTATCTTTCCACTGAGCAATCTGCGCATCTTTGCTTTCGCTTGGATTGACAGCACGCAGCCAGTCCCGAAACGGCGCGTCGACAGCATGATAAAGCGCAGTCTGATGATTTTCGACGAAGCTGCTCCGCTCGATATCACGAAGCTCCGCGACCTCCCGGACAAACGGGCGATAAACATTCTGAATGACATCTTTCGTATCTTCTACGGTATCGCGAATACGTATGCTCCAGCCGCCATCATCGGTATCTGTCAGAAGGACTTCGTTCAAATACAGGACATCGGCGAGTTCATCGACGGGAAGCCATGAGGTCGCATTGCCATCGGACTGCATGCCGACAGCATGGAGCGCCACCAGGCGATGATGAATGGCCGGCTCAATTGCATGATAATGGTCTATGATCCCTGGGCGCTTCTCTGCATCCCCCTGCATGGTGATCAAGCCGAACGAACGCCAAAGTGCCTCTTCTGGGCGATGGACACGAGGTGTGAACTGCCCTTTATGATCGCCCGTCTTATTGTAACGCCACAAGGTCATAGGCTCGAGGAAAGCATTATCGTGTGCGATCTCTGTCACCTTGACTGCACCGAGAGATACTTCCTGCTCCGGTGTCCATGTGGGGGCGATATAAATGGCCCTGCTCCATGCTGTGTAGAGCGAGGCAAGGTTGGTCTGTGGCGCTCCGCGCATCGTCTTTTCCAGCCAGTCCTCCGGCTCTGACTCCCAGCAGGGAGTCTGCCTGGCAAGCGTATACCGCTCCCCTTCCGTATGCGACAGCATCGTATTGAGCCAAAGCGTCTCAAAGAGGTCCTGCCCCGCGACATAGATACCACCAAGATCAAAAAGCCATCCTTTGGAATTGACCACCTTATTGGGGGTGGGAAACTTTCCTTTGTCTGCCGTTCCTACATAGCCCTGCATCATGATAAGCCAACGTGCAAGCTCTGCCTCTGTCATCCGGCTTTTTTCTTTTCCTGTCATCGGAGCAAAAAGTGCTTCCTTATTGGCACTCTCGGAAATCAGACGATTTATCTGCTTACCCTTGAAGCTTTGTCCTCTTGTCGCTGATGTCTCCTTGCCGGAAGGAAGCTGAAGATGTTTCACGAGAGCCTCTTTCGTCACCTGCATAAAGGGACGTATCTCATCCAGCAGGAAAAAACTATCGTGCCATGCCTGCAAATACCGTGAAACCACCTCTGGGAAGGCATGTTTTTGCCAAACGGCATTCCATGTATCTTCGAGCGCGTCCATATAGTCATCTGCATCTTCTGGATCGACAGGCTCATCTACCACAAGACGGTCTCCGCCAGAGAGCTCCAGCCATGCATAAGCTTCCCCCTCAGCATCGACACGCGTGAAGATGGTCACCAGTACGGCGAGAAATATGCGAAGCATGGCAAAGTTCTGTGTCTCCATATCCCCGGCAAGGGCCTGATAGGTCTCAGCATGCTGAAAAAGGCTCATCATGGAGACTTCTTCGACCTGTCCGGTATCTTTCCGGATCACAGGAATCCATGTTTCATCCAGTAGATTATATCTGCTCATAGGCACCTCCGGCTATCTGCTCGAGCTTGTCTTTTCCACACGAAGCCCCAGCCTGTCATCATAATAAAGCGTAACTTTTCCCAAGGGGAAGAAACCTGTCTGCATGTCTTCATCCATCTGAAAAATAATTCCCAGGCATCCTTTGAGCCATGGCAGGCTCTGCCAATCGGACAGATGGGTACGATTGTACGATTCCAGCCACGCAATCGTTTCAGACACACTGCCGCACGCCTGGACGGCTGTACGATGGGACAGCTTCAAGGTATGACTAGATAATTCTTTCATCCCTTCTACTTTCTCGATTTGTCCAGAAATATCCTCTTTTGAATCGAAATAACTATAACCGTTTCCACACTGCCTCACGGCAATCACCTCGATGCTTTCTTCTGCATCGCGTACCTGCGCGCAGGCAATATCATCACTGGTATCTTGTGCTTCTGTCTTTAACCAGCCAAGTAAATTGTATTTTTCCGGCTTCCACTTCAGATGTGGACGGTCAAGCAGAAATCCACGATTTGCTTTATCTTCTTTTTGCACTCGTTTTTCATTATGTGACTCTCTAAAATCTTGATACTTCGCTTCCAGACCTTCCGCCCAATCGAATGTATCATTTCCATAGACTTGCTGTACAAGAGGTGAAATATCACGCGGGAGGAAAAGTGTATCCGGCAAGATCTTCTGTGTCCGGGCAAGAAGTTCGTCCCCATAAATATGGGCAGCACCTTGTTCAAAGTCCAACGTCGCGCTCATCCCCATCACATAAAGAGCGGGCTCTCGGAGAGCTTTCGGCCGATGAATCTTGTGACGATGCAGTCTGCCAACGCGCTGGAGCAGGAGATCCATGGGGCAAAGATCGGTAAAAAGAACATCAAAATCAATATCCAACGACTGCTCCAGGACTTGTGTGCCGATGACAATAGCTCGGTATGGACGTTTCGCCCCTTTGCCGAGCTGATCCATCAGCACGCGCTCTTTCTTTATGCGGTCCGTATCGATGAAATGTGCGTGAAGGAGGCTGACTTCTCCATGGAACCGTTCTGCCAAATCCTGATAAATCTCCTGTGCCCGTCTGACCGTATTGACGATAATCCCAACAACTCCGCCATCTTTCAGAAGGATCTGCAGTGTCTCTACTAGCTTTTCCTCCGCCAATGAATGAATGGCAGCACAACGATCTTTTGCTTTTGGGAAGTCATCTCGCTGACAGATTTTATCTCCCTCCGTATAGGTCAAAAGCGGATAATGATCGGAGTCGAAGATGAGGGCATTGCTATCCATGTCCGCTTTCCTGATACCATAACCTCGCCCTTTTTGATAGGCACAAATCAGATCTCTTCTGATCCCAGCGGGAAGCGTCGCCGAAAGCAGTACAACAGGAATCCCAAAGGCCCCCATCCACTCAAGTGCACGCGCAAGATACACGTCCATATACGCATCGTACGCATGAACCTCATCGATGACGACAATTTTGCGGGAGAAGCCCAGGTGGCGGAGTGCGAGGTGACGCTGCTTTAGCGCGGTAAGCAGGAAATGATCGACAGTACCGACGACGGCATCGCTCAGGATCGCGGTCTTGCGGCCGGAGAACCACGCAGATGTGAAGACGCCTGCACCGCCATCTTCATCAACATGGTCCCCTCTGCTGAGCTCTTCCTGAAGGTCATTCAACGCTGCCTTGCCATGCATCAGTTTCATGGTGCTGCGCTTGTCATAGTCTTTCACCAGCTGCTCATACCATGTTTCGATACGCCGAAAGATACCGTTCGAGGTCGCCTGTGTCGGAAGACCGAAGAAGAGGCCGTCGAGCTGCTTCGCTGCCATCAGTTGTTCGACGGCAGCCAATGCCGCCTCCGTTTTCCCGCCGCCCATGGGCGCTTCGAGAATGAAAATACCGGGATCTTCTGTCTTCGCAATTGTGTCAAAGACAATCCGCTGGAAGTCACGCGGGGCAAAGCCAAAACGCATGGTATAGTAGTCCTCTGCCTCACCGGCACTAGAAAGCGTGAGCGGCTCATCGGCATGATGCTTGTACCACTGTGTCCAGCCCTTCTCCAGCCGCTGGCGCATGTCGCCTGCCGTCATTTCTTCGATGGGAATGAGAGGGAAATATTGCTCATTGCTGGCAATCCAATCTGCCATGATGACAAGTCCCGAGAGGATCACCTGTCCAGGCTCGGTAATCTCTGGCAAAAGGGCGACATCCGTGGTGCGATCGGATTTGGTGAACCCTCCAGACCGTATGGCCCGCAGGAAGATTTCTTTTTGTACCGCTTGCCAAAGGGCGACGACCGAAGGATCTCCCTTTCCCTCCTGATCATAGAAGGCCTCATACGCACGCTGGTCGTTCACTTCTTTTTTATCATCTAACGGTTTGCCATGATGCCCTCCAATAATCGAGGCGATATCATCGCGGACACCATATTGGCCAAGCAGGTACTCTCCTGTAACGGTGTGATGCGTCCTTTTTCTGTCCCAAGCATCTAAAGATAGCTCGCTGATTCCAGTGAAGCCTGACTGCTCTAAATGCTCCACTAGGGCATCGTCAAGATCGGCAGCGTGCTGAAAGCCTTTCTGTGTTTGAAAAACCGGTGTTGCCTTGCCAATATCATGGACTGAGGCGAGGAACTGCGCCAGTCGGCATCCAAGCGCTTCGTCGACCGTGCCGACTGCTGGCTTAATCGTATGCAGGAGTATCTCTTTTTGTCCGTCACTCATCCAATGCTGATAGAGGCATGTGATGACACCTTTCGTATCCTCTAGATGGGTCGTGAGCGGCAGCCATGTCAACCGTCCGTCCCGATCATTCTTTTTGGCCCAAAGCGTTGCGAGCGCCTGATCTATTCGGTCCATATCTTCCTCCGAATCCAAAAAATGCCCGTACTCCACAGAGTAGAAACATTAAAAGAATTTCAATCTTTTTATCATCACATTCTTCTTTCCATGCAAAAATTCCTGCTTGCATATTCCATATGGCACCATTTTTTCCAGTTTTTATTCCCATGTATAGAAACCAATCTTGTGCGCAAGCGCGCATCTCTGATTTACGTCAGAATGAAAGAGACACGCTCTCGCTTCGCTGGACAACAAAAGAACAGGGCACGAAGCTGCCCTGTCCTTTTGCTATGGATCGATCTTCCCTAAAAGGATTACGCCGTTACCAGCGACGCAATCTGTGCATCGGCGTCCCCCTGCTCGATGGCCTGGTAGAAACAGCTCAGCGTTCCTTTATCTCATGATAGGCTCACCATGGCTGCGGCGTCATCGGCGTCACGACACCAAACGTATAGCCTTTTTCTTTCAGAATACGGATGATTTCCGGCAGAGCCTTGACCGTCTCCTCATGCCCTTCCGACGAATGCATCAGGATGATCGCTGTGTGCGCCGTCGCCTCACCGTCTGTCTCACTCGAGATGTTATCGATGAAGTCCTGCGCCACCGGATGCCCAGGCGCTGCGTCCGCCGAGCTCACATTCCAGTCGTGTTCCACATATCCGTGCGCCTTGAGCGCGGGCCCATAAGCCGACGTAAAATGCCCGATGCGGCCGCCCGGCGCGCGCAGGATCAGCGGACGCACACCAAGGATAGTCTCGATGATCGCATCGGTTTTCTCCATCTCGCGGAAAAATCCATCGACCGATGGATAAAGTTTCTCATAGCGATGGTCATAGCTGTGATTGCCAATGGCGTGTCCCTCCGCGTAAATTCGGCGCAGGACATCCGGGTGCGCCTCGGCCTGTGCACCAGTCACGTAGAACGTCGCCTTAATGCCGGCCTCCTTGAGCACATCGAGCACCGCTGGCGTATTCTTGTCATCGGGGCCATCGTCAAAGGTCAGATAGGCGACCTTGCCCTCGCGGTACGGCGTAAGCTCTGGAAGCGCTATCGTCAAGCCCTGTGTTCGCCGATCCGCCAAGGTATGCGTATCATAGACCGGCACGTCCGGACGATCCAGCTGCAGGTTCGAGAAATCCTCCGCGGCCATGATGCGCGCAGGCTCTTCCTCTGCCGCTGCGTCACCAGATCCCCCATCCTCCGATTGGTTAGCCGTCGGCGCTCCGCAGCCCAGAGCCGCCAGTGCCAAAACGCCCGTCACGAAAGCTGCCGTCCATTGTCTTAACTTCAACATTCCTCACTCTTTCCACGTATTTGTCCTTCACACAAAAGCACGGCTTCTGCCGTTTTGCCGACATACCCCGGCGAGCAACGCCTGCACCGCGGGATCTCCCCTTCGTCCAATCGGCAACTCCCCGTCCGACCGGCACTTGACGCGCAGGCACCTACTCTGCCAAAAGATATTCTTTTCCGGCGGTTTCCGCCGCCTCAGGCCAGCACAGCCCGCACGAGAGAAATGAGCGCCGCCTCATCCGCCGCCGCCATCGTCTCACGCGCCGAGTGCATCGCGAGGATAGGCACGCCGATGTCCATCGTACGTACGGGCACGAGCGCCGAAGCAATGGAGCCGAGCGTCGAGCCGCCGCGGCTGTCGCTGCGGTTCACGAAATCCTGCACGGGGATCGCGTGCAGCCGCGCGAGCTCCCGCACGATGGCGACCGCCTCCGCGTCACCTGCATACGTCTGCGACGCCGCCTGTTTGATGACAACGCCGCCGCCGAGCACTGGCCGCACCACTGGATCGCTCTTTTCCTCATGAGCGGGATGCAGGCCGTGCGCCACGTCCACGGAGAGCAGGAACCCGTCTGCGAGCGCCTGCGCGCGCGCCGCCTCACCGCCCGACGCCTCGTAGATGCGCCGCAGCACCTCAGCGAGCACCAGCGAGCCCGCGCCCTGCTTCGTGCGGCTGCCGACCTCCTCGTTGTCAAAGAGCGCGACGAGGCGCACGCCCGCGGGTACGCTGCCGGCCGACGCGGCGAGGAGTCCCTCGAGGCACGCCCAGACCGACGTGAGATTGTCGAGGCGCGGCGAGGACAAGAGCTCACCCGCGAGTCCCAACGTACAGCCCGCCTCAAAAGGATACGTCGAAAGCTCATAGGAAAGGATTTTCTCCTGTGCTACGCCGAGCGCCGCTGCGAGCGCCGCCTGCCACCAGTCATCCTTGCCCATGTCGCCGAGGAGCGCCGCGAGCGGCAACATGTCCGTCTGCGCGTTGAGTGCCCCCTCCTCGTTGACCTTGCGATCCATATGGATGGCTAGGCTCGGGATCGTCACGAGCGGTCGGGCAAAATCTACGAGCGCGGCCACAGGATGGAACGCATCCTCCCCGCGCAGCACGACACGCCCCGCGAGTCCGAGCGGGCGATCGAGCCACGAGCGCAGGATGAGGCCGCCGTACGGCTCGACATTGAGCATGCCGTAGCCCGCGCGCGTAAACCCTGCCGCGGGTTTCAGCCGGAAGCACGGGAAATCTGTATGCGCCGCCGCCATGCGCAGCGGCCCCGCGTCCCCCACCGTGAACGCGAGCAGCGTCGTCCCGTACACGGAGACGAAATACCGGCCGCCCGCCGCGAGCTGCCAGTCCTCCGCGAGGGAGAGCTCCGCAAAGCCAGCGCCGCGCAGCCGCGCAGACGCTGCCGCCACCGTATGCGCCGGCGACGGCGACTGCTGAATGAACGAAAGAAGCGCTTCGATCTCATGTGTCATGTATCATCAACCTCCTGCAAAGACGAGCAACGCCCCCGCCAGCCTTCCTGCCTCACGAGCGGGCCTCCCCAGCAGGCAGCCGCCGCTCCAGCGCGGCGAGCAGCGCACGGCAGCCGCGCAGCACATCCTCATACGTCGCATCAAAATTCCCCGTATACCAAGGATCCGCCACCTCACGCGCCTCCCCCGCGAACGAAAGCAGCAGATGACACTTCCCCTGCGGATCGCCGCCCGTCAAATGCCAGAGATCGCGCATATTTTCCTCATCCATCGCCGCGATCACATCATAGTGATTATAATCCTCGCGCCGCACCAACCGCGCCGCCCGGCGTGGGCATGGAATTCCCTTCGCTTCGAGTACACGCCGTGTGCCGGCGTGTACATCACTGCCGATCTCATCCGTTCGGCAAGCCCGCGACGCAACCTCTATATCCTGTGAAAGTCCCGCCCGCCGCACGAGTTCCTGCATCACATACTCCGCCATCGGCGACCGGCAAATGTTGCCGTGGCAAACAAAAAGTATCCGAAACACCGAACCATCCTCCTCAAACCGCCGTACAATGCCGCGTTATGCCGCATGGAAAGGGCGCGCACACCTCCGGCCAAATATAGTGGCACGTTTGTCAAGACCAAAATCGATAAATTTCTAAATGTATCAGGCAACAGCCCTTGCGGCATTGAGTAGCAGGGCTGGGAAGTAGCGTTCCGCTGGAGGAAC
>Ga0256404_1012931_pt1 | contig 10712 bp, 5 predicted proteins | sample RumenRJG_01DNA_FD_185990 | JGI IMG/M metagenome (GOLD analysis project Ga0256404, IMG submission 185990) | Bovine rumen microbial communities from Lethbridge, Alberta, Canada - RJG_01 | ecosystem: Host-associated > Mammals > Digestive system > Stomach > Rumen | place: Canada: Alberta | collected...
AGAGCCTTGCAACTGCGCCCTTCTCCTTCAGAGCCGCCGGCAGAGCGCCGAACCCGGAAGTGACTCTGGAAATCCCGTTCTTATCCAGGAGGGAAAGAATTGCCGCTGCCACGGTCCCCTTGCCGAGAATTCCGCCTAAAAGGCCCGGCAGACTCCGGTAGAGGCCGCCCTGGGCAAAGGTGAGCCAGGAGAGAATGCCGGTGAGGCCGCCTCCGGGGCCCAGGAGGCCAAGGGCCAGCCACAGTACCACCAGCACGCCCAGGGCGATCGGCTGCACCGGGTTCTGAAAAAATCCCGCGCCCGTGGAACCGGCACGTTTTCCTGCTGCTCCGGCTTGACTTCCCACAGCCCCACCAAGCTTCCCTGCAGCTCCGCCAATCTTTCCTGCAGCTCCGGCCAACTTCCCTGCCGCACCGGATATGCCGGGTATGACCTCTCCTCCAAAGGAGAACTGTTGTGCCAGCTCTCCCGGCCGGGACGAGGCCCGGATCACGTCCGGAGAGCGGCCGGCGGCGGCATTTTCCGCGCTCCGCTTGGCGCTCTCCGCAATCTGCTTCACACTGAACTGACTGTTCGCCATGTTCCTGCTGCTCCTTTTAACTCAGCGGGAGATTTCCCGCATTCAAGAGTAGGTGTATTCATTGCGACCATGAAATGTTTCCTGTGCGAGGGATTCCCCCGCGTTCTGGGGTTTATACCTTTCTTCCAGCTTTCTGCCGGAGGTAGAGGATTCCCCCGCGTTCAAGGGTAGATAAGAATCACAGATACTGCGACACCAGGGCACACATCTTCTGCACGATGTCGCCGGTCTTGAAGCCCCGCCCTCCGGGCACGAAGGAGACGGCCTTCCCGTCCTTCTTATGGATCACCATGGTGGCCAGGGTGCCGGCATATTTTCCCTGCTCCACGGAAGCAATGTCCCGGAAGTAATAGACATCCACCGGGTTCTTCCTGGCCCCCTCTCTCGCGATGAGGTTCCCGATGATCGGGCCCAGCATGTAGCCCCGCTGGTCGCCGGAGGTCTTTTTGTATTCGATGCGGTCGTCATAGATATAAAGGGTTCCACTCCCGGTCACCGGGCCGATGGGGCCCTTTCCGTTGTACCGGGTCATCTTGCCGGCGTCCAGAAGCAGCGCTCCCGTGGCGGCCGCCCGCTGCCCGAAGCCCTGCTGGTACTGGGGCGCCGCGCCGGCTTGCTGCTGCCCGTAGCCCGCCTGGGCCTGCCCAAAACTGGCCTGCCGCTGCCCGAATCCCTGCTGATACTGGGGCGCCGCGCCTCTGGTGGGGGCCGCTGCCGGTCCCGTGCCGGCCTGCTGCTGGCCGAAGCCCTGCTGCCAGCCCGCGCCGCCGGTCGCGCCGGTCGCGCCTGCCGTTCCGGCCGTGCTGGTCAATACCTGGGTGCCGCACTGGGGGCAGAATCTGCTGTCATCCGGAATTATCGCGCCGCAATGTCTGCAAAACATCTCTCTTTCCTCCCTCGTCTGTCCTCTTAGGTCTGGCCCGCGGCCGTGCATTCAGGCCGCCGCCACCGCTGCTGCCGTCGCCACTGTCTTCGTTGCCGCCGCCGCTGCTGCCGCTGTTATCGTTGGCCCGCTTATTACACCAGGCACTCCGACATCATCCGCGTGTACTGGTACTTGCTGATCCCGTAATCCCTCCTGAGAATATGGAAGAACTCGTCGGGGCCGATCTCGGTTCCCACCTTCTTGGCCAGGGCGTGGATCTCCCGGGCCTGCTCCGAGAAGGCGTCGCTCATGCCCCGGGAGACCCGGTAGTTGTTCCGCGGCATGGCGATTTTGGTCACCTGCTTGGTGATCTGCCGGGTGCCCTCCACGTTGCAGGCCACGGCCTCAAGCCGCAGCCCCAGGGCGGCCTTCAGGAGCTTCTCCTGGGCTTCCCCGGTGAGGCCCCGGGCCTTGGTCACAAGCTCCGCGGACTGGGCCAGGAGCTTGTCTGCCGCGTGGTACCACTCGTCGCCCTTGTAGGCGAAGGTCTTGCGGTTCAGGGCCAGGGCCTTCAGCTCCCGGCCGATCTGGGACTTGTCGATCATGCCCGCCAGGTCCGCGTAGGCCTCCAGGTTCGGCTCGATGGTCTGCCCCTTGGTCCAGACGGGCTGCACGTAGGTCACGTCCAGCTTCTTCATGGCCGCCACCGCTTCCTCGATGGTGGCCGCGTCGAAGCCGTAGACCTCCTTGTGCAGGTTCCTGGCCAGGGCGTTCTGGGCCAGTTCCTGGTCGATGACAAGGTAAATGTTCTCCTTCGAGGCGGCCTGCAGGCTCTTCGGCACCGACGGGTCGTCCACCGCGTAGCTTGTCGCGCGCTTCGCATCGGAGTAGTTCACCTCGGTGAAGGTCACGTCCCAGTCCTCGGGCACGGTCTTTCCCGCCAGCTCGTCCGCGTTGGAATTGGAGGTGGCGCTGGACATGTACAGGTCCTCCCGCCGCTTTCCGGTCTCCCGGGCGATGTCGTCCAGGGTCTTTTCCGCGGTTCTCTGCCGCACCTTGGAGCGGTAGCGGTTGAACTCGATCCGCATGTCTGTGGCGTGGGCCCCGTCAAAGTTCTTCAGCTGCTTCAGCGCGTTCTTGTCGCGCCACACCTCCCGGCAGACCTCCTCGTACTTTGACTTTGCTTTCCAGTATCCGTCCCCCGTCCCGCGGCTCTTCGTCACATTCTGCTGGGCCTCCCAGAGTTCCCGGAGCTTCTTCATGCCGGACTCCCTGGCAAGGTCGTAGTCCGTCTCAAGCTGCCATTCCAGCTCGCTCTTTTTGACGGTCCCCTTGCCCATCCTCCGCTCCGCGATGGTGGTCTTTGTCTTCTGGTTCGCCCGGGCCTCCGCCTTCGCGTTCAGGTCCGCGTCGCGGGAAATGCTGTCGGCCATGGCTTCCGACGAAACGTTCAAAAAGCTCTGTACCGCCGTAAGGGTTTTGGAGCCGGATCTGTACAGTTTACTCTTTGACTTCAGGGCGGAATCCAGCCCGTTCATGAAGTTGCGGTACCGCCGCATAGCGGAGGCCCCCAGGTCCACGTTCCTTCCCTTGATCCAGCTGGCCCCGAAGTTTGCCGCCTTGCCGACGCCCTTCAGGCCCAGATTGAAGAGGAACTCTGTCGCCAGCTGCTTTTCGTACTCCTCGACGCCCATCTTGATGCCGTCCCAGAAGCCGAACTCGTCACCCTTGCAGGCGAAGACAGCCTCCTTCATCTTTTCGCCGAGATCCATTGCGAAAAAGACCATCTCGGAGTAGCCCGCAGTGCAGATGCCGAGGGCAAATCTCCCGATGAATCCGCCGTTGTCCCGCATGCCCTGCAGGAAGGCGTAAGCCGCCGCCAGGTCGTCCGCCAGCGTGAGCCGCTCAGTTTCTCCCCTGGCGCCGGGCATCTCGCCCTTCAGGAATCCGGTCCAGAGCTCCATCACGTGGTTCAGCTGGTTGTAGTCGTAGCCGAACCTCCTGTCGTAGCCCTCCCGCATCCTTACGATCATGTCGTGCAGGGACTCCAGGTGGTACATGTAGTTCTTTTCGATCCGGAACTCGATGCTGGAGAGCGTCTCCGTCACATGCTTGTCCCACTTGTAGTAGGCGTCCGCCTCTTCCTCATTCTGCGGCGTGCGGAAGGGCTGGCTGTGGAGGAGTACCGTCTTCTTTACAGTATATTCCTCCGGCTTCTCGGTTTCCTTCGGGGCGTAACGGGCTTTCAGCACGAGCTCCGCCCGCATCCTGGTGGGCGGGTCGAGGGCTGCCTCCGTGGTGCAGATCCTTATGGTCCTGGCGCCGTTTTCATCGATCTCGTTCGTCGGGAAGGCACAGATCTTCAGGGAGTCCGCGATGCTCTGGTGCTTCGGGTCCGGTATTCCCTCCGTGAGGCCCCCGCCGGCATTTTTCGTGTTCTCCACCTCCAGGATGGTAACCCCAAGATCACAGATCGGGGTCTTCCCGCCATTTTCCCAGCGGGTGGTCTCCGGGTACACTGCTACTCGCTCGATCTGCTGCTCCTCCTCGTTGTAGTGGAGCAGCAGGAGCTTGCCCTTCGTCACGCAGGGTTCCAGGTCCTCCGCCGTAAGGGGTGTGGCCCTGGATGGATCCTCAGCGGTCACGGTTGCCTTCGTCATGGTCTCAATACCGCCACCGATGGCCGCAGCCATGGGGTTGAGTCCCGTGGCGCAGGCGGCAGAGATGTTCCAGCCCGCCTCCGACCCGATGGCCCTCATGACGCCGCGGCCCTCATGCCCTTCTTTTATTCTGAGGAAGCAGCCGATGGCATCGCCCTCCAGCACCAGGGAGAGGCCCATGTGGATGCGGAGGACGGGGAAATCGGCCTCGACGACCTTCTTTTCCTTCAGGGCATTGGCGCCTTCGCCGGCCCCGGGCTCCGCCTCCGCACGGACGTGGAGGAAATAGGTCTCGGTGGTGCCGGGCTCCTCCTCATCATTCATGAGAAGGTCGCGGATAATGGCCTCATGCCGCCAGAACCATTTGCTGTTCCGCTCCACCTTGACGTCGTAAATCTGCTTCCCCTTCTTTTCGCCTTTGATATACGCGGTCACTTCCATCTCTTCCGGCAGGCCGATGACGTCGAAGGGCAGGCGGACTTCCTTCTCCAGGTGAGCGGGAAGGCCCATGTTTTCCTGGGCGAAGTCGATCCGCATGTCGATGATCTGGAACACCACATGGCGCGTGTAGGTGCCGCCCTTACCCACAAACTCGAAGCTGACCTCGCCCTCCATAGCGGTGCAGCTCTGGGGCACGGCCACCTGGGCCGCCCGGTAGCCGTTTTCGGTCATGCCGGCATCCTTCACGTCCAGGATCCCGTCGCCGGAGAAGGGGCGGATCTTCTCAGACAGGTCCGGCCGGTCCCGCTCGGCCCCCGCCGCCGTGATCTCCGCGATCCGGGCGTAGACGTACTGGGGCGGGTCGTCCTTCCGGAGCTCGTCGCCGAAGTTCTTGTTGATGTACATGACGTAGCTGGAGCTCTCTTCCTCCTGCTGCTCCTGCATAAGCTTCGTGATCCCCGCCGCCGCGATGGCGCCTCCCAGGGTGGAGATCAGGGCGGCCGGGAGAGAGAGGTCCGGCTTGTCCCCGCTCACAATGATGTTGCTGATGGGGGTTCCCCCGTCCTCTCCCGTCTCCTTCTTCGCGTCGGTGATGACGGTCTCGTGGACGGGATCGGCGATCTTGTTCTTCCCCCAGGCGAACTCCATTTTGATCCCGGCGATGTCCTCCGGCACCTCGTTCACGACGATGTCCCTCAGGTTCATGTAATCCGCCCGGGTGGATGCGGCCTCGCTCCGGACCCTTCCAGTGGGCGCCACGAAGTCCTCGTAGCGGTCGTAGACGTTGATGAGGATCACCGCGTAGAAGCCGGAGACCGTGGGCAGGGGGTCGATGACCGCGTATTCGTAGGCGTGGTTGTACTCCGTGTACCCGTAGTGGACGGTGGCCGACTGGCCGGAGGAGGTCTTTCCCCCGAGGCCGAGCTGCTCCGGGTCGTAGTCCACGGGGCGCCAGTCCTCCCATTTGTCGGTGTCGGGATTGTAGCGGCCGGCGATTTTGTCCTTCGGCACCTGGTTCGCGGAATCGCCCATGCCCACATGGCTCAGGTCGATCCTGTCGGTGACCATGGTGGTGCCGGCGTCGGAATTGATGTCCACGTCGTGGTGCTCCCGCACCAGGGTCCTCCTGCCGGCGAGGGTGGTCTCGCCGAAGCTCCAGTGCCGCTCCTCGTAGTCCGCCCGCTGGTACATGGCGTTCTCGTACAGCTCCGGGTCGTTCATGACGAAGCCGCCGCTCTCGAGGGTGTACTCCATGGGCCACATGGCCTCGCTGACAATCTTGACCTGGAAGTCGTAGTCCAGGGACCAGTGGACGCTGGCGTAGGCCTCGCCGGACTCGATGGCGCCGAGCCCCAGGCCGCCGCTGTAGCCGCCGGCTGCGCTGCCGAGCCTTCCCTTCTGGGCCACCCTCTCAAAGGAATCCGCGTGGTAGGCCACGCTCCCGTCGCCCGTCCTGGGCTGCCAGCTGATGTCCTCGTGGCCCTCGGGAATGGCGCTCAGGTACTTCTGGGGCGTGGAGAACTTCACGTTCAGCTCCTGGTATTCCAGGGGCTCTCCGTCCTCCTGTCCCTTCTTGTAGAGGGAAACCGGAATGGGATCGCCCCAGCCCAGCTGGACCTTTTTCTCCGACTTGTCGTAGGTGGCCGTGCCCACCTCGGAGATCACCGTGTAGTTCGGGTCTTTGATATAGCTGTCCCAGTCCCCCGCCGCGAAGAGCGTCAGGGGCAGAAGAAGGGACAGTGTCAGGGACAATGCCAGGGCCCTGACGAACTGAATACCGGATGGTTTCACCCGCGCATCTCCTCCTGTTCTCCTGTTTTCTGTTTCTGTTCTCTGTTTCTGTTCTCTGTTTCTGTTCTCTGCTTTCTGTTTTCCCGCTTCTGTTTCCCTGTATTCTGTTTTCCTGTTTTCCTTATGGCACCTCTCTTATGGCGCTGGCCTTATGATATCGGCGCGCCGCAGTTCATGCAGAAGCGGTCTCCCGGCTGCAGCCTGTTTCCACACTTGATGCAGAACTTGTTCCGGGGCTTTGCCGGCTGCGCAGGGGCCGGCTGCGCGGCAGCTGTATACGCGGCCGATGCCGGCTGCGCGGGGGCCTCGTACGGCGCAGGCGCCGGCCGGACAGGCGCCGCTGCCGGCCGAACAGGCGCCGCTGCCGGCTGCACAGGGGCCGATGCCGGCTGAACAGGCGCCGCCTGCGGGGCCGGGACCGGGGAAGCCTGCGGCGCCGCCTCCTGCTGCGCCTCCCACACCCGCTTCAGTTCTTCCAGCGCGCGGATCGCATTGTCAATCGCTTCGGACAACTGAGTTCTGTCTGCCATGGTTTCTTCCTCCTCCTGCTTAAGATCTGCCAGCGCAGTCTGAAATGGACATAGTATTTCATATTGATCATACCGCCAAACAGCATGCAGAAAATGGCCCGAGGGCATTTGTCATTGACTGCGGAAATCGGACGATGTTCAATATTGCCTGACGATATGGCGTTTCCAAAGTCAAGTCCGGTCCCGGCGGACCGCAGGGCAGGACAGAGGTACGCCCCAAGACGCGCTGTCCTGACCCGCGTCACACACGCCACGCAAAAGACCCCGAGGTTGCCAGAAGGGGCTTCTTTCATTATAATCACGATTAAATCCCGAAAAGGAGGAGGTCTTCATGAAATCACAGGAGAAGTACAAATGCTTTGATCCTTCCGAATCGCTGAAGCAGTTCAGCTGTATTTCCCAGATCCCGCTGATCCAGATGGAGCACCTCAGGCAGCTGGATTACCCCATTACCCGCGGCATTTCCTACGAGCGGACGGTGGATGAGTTCCTGCTTCAGCTGGGGACCAACGACGGTCTCCGGTCTCTCCGCGCCCACAGGGAGATGGCGGTCCTGCTGAATGAGGAGGGCGCCCTGGTCCGGGAGGACGGCCAGTGGACGCTTTACTTCACGCCGGGCCGGAGTGAGTGCCTGACACTGGCGCCGGATGCGGATCTCTGCGAGGTGATGCGTTCGCTCCAGGAAAAGCACCGGTCGGGGGAGGTCTGCAGCGTGCGGCTTCCGGAGCGGAGCCTGAAGACCCTGGTCTCCGGACTGGCCCCCTTCTGCATCCTGGACGAATACTGCAAGAACGCCCCCGGCGGCTATCTCGCCATGGCGAAGAAAATCGTGCTGGAGGGCCCGGAGGAGCTGTTCCGCCACGTGCCGGTGTGCCGCTACGGCGCCCTCACCACCGTGGACCTGACAGAGATCGAAAACTACCACACCATCAACAGCCTGCTGGACGACTACATCTACAGCTGTGAGCACTGCGGGGAAAACGAGACCGTGAAGCCCCTCTCCATCGCGGTGTTCGGCCCTCCCGGATCGGGCAAGTCCTTCGGCGTGAAGCAGATCGCCACGAGCCGGGGCCGCTTCCACATCACCTCCTTAAACCTGTCCCAGTACGACGACCCGGTCAGCCTGTTCCGGGCCATGGACCTGGCGCTGCACTGCGAGGCCGGCAGAATCCCGCTGGTGTTCTTCGACGAGTTCGATGCGGAGCGGGACGGCGTAACCCGCGGGTGGCTGAAGTACTTCCTGGCGCCCATGCAGGACGGGGAATACACGGTGGATGGCAAGCTCTGCACCATTTCCGGCGCGGTCTTCGTGTTCGCCGGGGCCACGGCGTCCTCCTTCGCGGAATTCCTCCCCTCGGGAAAGGAGGCGGAGACCGCCTTCCAGCTGATCAAGGGGCCGGATTTCGTGAGCCGTCTCAAGGGAATCCTGAATATCCAGGGCCCGAATCCCACCTCTCTCACCGACGGCCGGTACATGGTGCGCCGCGCCCTGCTGTTCCGGAACGTGATCCAGAAGGCGGTCCCGGGCATCTTCGACGAGCCGGGCGGGCACGCCAACATCTCCCCCGGGCTCCTCTCCTCACTGCTTCGTGTCTCGGAATACCGCCACGGCTCCCGCTCCATCGAGCTCCTGATCGGCATGAGCCGCGTGACCGGCGTGAAGCGCTACACACCCTCCTGCCTGCCCATTGACGCGCAGCTGGACATCCACCTGGACGTGAAGGATTTCCGCTCCAAGCTGGCCTTCGAGCAGGTGATGGGCGGCAGGACCGACCAGTACGCCCGGATCGCCCACAAGAAATACCAGGAGAAGCGGCGGGAAGAGGCGAAAAAGCTCGGCTACACACCCGAGCAGACAGCACAGATGGAAGCCGAGCCTGAAATGGCGGACTATGAAGTTCTGGACGAGTTCTTCAAGGAGGGCCACCGCTCCCAGATCCGCTATCTGGGGCAGCGCCTGGAGTCCTTCCAGATGGATGTGGGACTCCGCCCGATCCTTCCCGGCGCGGCGGACACAGTTCCGGAGCTCTACGGCCCTGTGCTGGAGCAGCTCTCGGAGCTGGAGCACGAGCGGTGGGTGCGGGACAAGCTGAAGCAGGGCTGGCGCTACGCCCCCGCGAAAGACCACGACCTGAAGCTCTCGCCGGAGATGGTCCCGTACGCGGAGTTAAGCCCGGTGACCAAGGAATTTATCCGCATCAATGTCCGGGACATCCCCGGGTATCTCCGGGAGATGGGATACGAGCTGTACCGGAAGGCCTACCGGGAATAACGGGAATCACAGGACTGCCGGCGACCGGGACGCCGTCGGGCGGAGCTCCCAGCCGGCAGTCTCAGGCCCTGTCGTACACCATGTCTGTCACGGCCCGGTCCAGAAGCGCCTCCGGCGACGCACCGGGCTTAATCCACTGGTCAATGCAGTCCTCCGGAAGAATCAGGGGCATGCGGTCGTGGATGAAGCGGATCTCCTCTCCCGGCTCCCGGGTCAGGATCACAAACACCGGCAGGCCCTCCTCGATCCGGTAGAGGCCGCACATCCAGGTGACGGAGCCCCCGTTCCCGCTGCCGGCATCATCCGCCACAGGAACTGCCGCCCCGCTGCCGGCATCAGCCGCGACAGGATCCATTATGCCGCTGCCCGCCCGCCCCGGGGTTCCTGAAAATACGGGGCACCTGGGCTGCAGCAGGTACCGGTCCCCCACGTATTTCTTTCCGTCATTCCCCTGCCTGTGCTCCCACTCGTAGTACCAGGAAGCGGGGATGACACAGCGGCGCCGCTGCCAGGACTCCCGGAAGGTGGGCTTTTCCGCGGCCGTCTCCACCCGGGCGTTGATCATCAGGGTCTTTCCCGTAAAGCCCCACCTCATGGGGAACACCGCCCGCTTTCCCTGCCTGTCGGGGGCGATGACCGGCGCCACGTCCGTGGGCCTGATTTCCCCGGATCTTTTCACGGCCTGGGTCCGGAGCCACCGGTTCACCAGGGGCGAGCGATTCATTTCTTCCACGATGGGTCTCAGCTCCGGGGACTCATCCACCCAGTAACGGCTGCACATAGGCGCCTCCTTTCCTCTTACACTTATCATACCCGAGAAGGCCCTGTTCTGCAAAGCAGGAGCTCCACAATGCATGGGCTCCACAACGCATGAGCTCCGCAAAGCAGGGATTCCACAACGCATGGGCTCCGCAAAGCAGGTGCTCCGAAAAGCGCTCTGCAAAGCGGGAACGCCTCTGGACTTTCCCGGTAAAACGGGGTATAATCGGGAAGATGTTTCCGTTGCACAGCAGGATAGTGCGTCCGCCTCCTAAGCTTCAGCTGGACCTAACGCCTCGGGGTCGATAAATAAACGAGCGCGGAGTTCGAATCAGGACGGCAACAGTAACCACCTAACGCCAAATAGGCTTCGGTCGTTATTTGCAAAATAGATGCCTTCTCAGCTGGTCCATTAGACAGAAACGAGGCAGCACCGGGTGGCTCCGGAGGGCTCAAAAAGCTTGGAAATAAGCCAAAAATTGAATATGTCTGCGTAGCTCAGTTGGATAGAGCGACCGCCTCCTAAGCGGTAGGTCGGGTGTTCGAGTCACCTCGCGGACGTTGACCTTTTCAGCGGGATTTCATTAGCAGATCGGCATCGATTTTAGCTAGATGGACTTCCGCTTTTTTAGTCCCTGGAGCCCGAAGGCCGAAAACCTGGCTAAAAATATTAGCAGAAATCGATGGCCTGTCTAATATTTACCCCCGTTTTGCTAAAAGGCTGATTCGGACCGATTTCTGGCTAAACGGGGCGTAAGGGTGTCTAAAATGCGCGTTCGGTCGTATTTGCAGTAAAATGCCTCCTGTACTCCGT
>Ga0256404_1012932_pt1 | contig 10712 bp, 10 predicted proteins | sample RumenRJG_01DNA_FD_185990 | JGI IMG/M metagenome (GOLD analysis project Ga0256404, IMG submission 185990) | Bovine rumen microbial communities from Lethbridge, Alberta, Canada - RJG_01 | ecosystem: Host-associated > Mammals > Digestive system > Stomach > Rumen | place: Canada: Alberta | collected...
ACCGATGCATATGGCCCTGCTGGCCGCCGCCTACGCTAATGGCGGGGAAATGATGAAGCCGTATTTGGTGCAGCAGGTCATTACGCCTGGCGGGATGGTCATTGCGGATACGCGGCCTGAAAAATGGCTGAGCGTTACGACGCCATCGATGGCGGCTAAAATCGACAGCTATATGGAAGATGTTGTCACCAAAGGGACAGGAAGGGCAGCTCAAGTCAGCGGCGTGCGTGTGACGGGCAAGACTGGCACAGCTGAAAACGCAGCTGGCGAAGATCATGCCTGGTTCATCGGTTCGGCCGAGCTTCGCAACCGCCGGATTGCATTTGCTATCCTCGTGGAAAATGGTGGCGGCGGTGGAACCCAGGCAGCACCGATCGCCCGCAAAGTAATCCTTAGCTTGCAGAATTAGAAAAGGATGCAGAGTGTTCGATAGATTTTACTTTTGTCTAGGAGGAACAGTTAATGATAAAGCGTGTATTAGATCAACGCTATGAGCTGCAGGAACTGATTGGCGGCGGTGGCATGGCAGATGTCTACAGGGCGCAGGATTTATTGCTCAATCGCCCTGTAGCTGTAAAGATACTGCATGAGCAGTTCAAGAGCGATACGGAATTCATCAATAAGTTCAATCGCGAAGCACAGGCGGCTGCACGTTTGTCGCATCCGAATATCGTAAACATCTATGACGTTGGCGTGATGGACGATGCACATTACATTGTCATGGAATATGTCCCCGGGCGGACACTGAAGGACAGGATCAAGCAGGAAGGGCATCTTTCGGTAAGCGATGCCCTGCAAGTGGCTAAGGACATCGCGCGGGCGCTGGCACATGCCCATGCGAACAATCTGGTTCATTGTGATATCAAGCCGCATAACATCCTGATGATGCCGGATGGCAGTGCCAAGGTTGCTGATTTCGGCATTGCGCGTGCGGTCACGGAATCCACGATGACTTATACGGGTAATGTGGTGGGGTCGGTACATTATTTCTCTCCTGAGCAGGCCAAGGGTACAATGATTACCCCCAAGTCAGATGTTTATTCGTTGGGAGTCGTGCTCTATGAAATGCTTACTGGTGCGCTGCCGTTTACTGGTGAGACGCCAGTAAGCATTGCGATGAAGCATCTGCAGGAGGAACCAGTATCGGTGCGCGAGCTCGATCCTGCAATTCCGCCGGTTGTCGAAGCTATCGTGGCACGGGCTATGAGCAAAGATCCTGCCATGCGGCCGGTGGCAGCTGAATTCATGCACGATATCCAGCAGGCCGAGCAGATGCTAGGGGCTGGACAGGGCTATGGTCAGGCAGCTCCGGCTGATCCCTTTGCCACGCAGGTGCTGCCGCGGGTGGAAGAGCCGGTTGAACCGGTTGTCTCGCGGCGTGAACGCAATCATGCTGCAGTGTATGCGAATGAGGAGCCTGAGCAGGAAAAATCGATTTTCAAATCCAAGGCGTTCATCGCTGGTCTTATCATGGTGCTGGTCATGGGTTTTTTTGCCGGGGCCTTCATGAGTTATGGTAAATTCTGGAGCACGGCTGAGGTTGTGGTGCCCGATGTGACAGGCAAGCAGATGACGCTAGCCCGTCAGATACTTGAAGATAAGAAGTTGCGGGTAAACGTGGCTGAGACTTATGATGCAAGCGTGCCAGCGGGCACGGTTGTCTCGCAGAATCCGGAGGCGGGAACGAAGGTAAAAGAGGAGCGCCTGGTAACGATTTATGTCAGTAAAGGCGGCGAAAGTTTAGAGATGCCGGATCTCAAGGGGCTTAGCCGCAAAGATGCCGAAGAAAAGCTCACGAAGATGGGACTAAAGATCGGTTCGATTTATGAGCGGAATTCGGATGAGGAAGCTGGTACGGTCATTGCGACGGACCCGCGGGCTGGCAGCAAGATCAATAAAGGGCAGAGTGTTGACATCACAGTCAGCAAGGGCAAGAAGGAGAAAAAGGTTTCTGTTCCTGATGTGACGGGGCTGCCGCTGGAGGCAGCCAAGGAAGCCATCACGAGTGCGGGGTTCCATGTCGGCAGTGTGACCCAAGAGCCCAGCAAGCAGGCTGCGGGGACGGTTATCAGTCAAAGTCCGGCTGGTGGCAGCTCGTTAGCTGAAGGCACGCCAGTCAATCTCGTTGTGGCGGAAGCGTCGGCAGATAAAGGCAAGAAGGATAACGATAAGAAAACCAACAAGCAGGAGAATGATACTCCAGCGGTGCAGCGGTCAACGGAAGGTACCAAGAGCCGCTGAGAAAGGGAGCGTTCATGCAAGAAGGGCGAGTCATCAAGGCCTATAACAGTTTTTTTTATGTGTTGACCGAGAAAGAAAATGGTCAGGCGATGGTTACCTGCAAACTGCGAGGAAAGTTCAAGAAATCGCGGCGCAGCATTGGCGTGGTGCCTGGCGATTGTGTGCGCATCAGCCAGCTGCCGGATGGCAGTGGCGTGGTGGAGGAACAGCTGCCGCGCACAAGCCTGCTCAGGCGGCCGGCTGTGGCTAACATCACGCAAGTGGTGCTGACTTTTGCTGCGGCACAGCCGGATCTCCATCCGTTATTGCTGAACCGGTTCCTCGTGTTGGCTGAATGGTCGGGTATCCCGAAAATTGTCATTTGTATCAACAAGCAGGATTTATATGCTGGTGCTATCGGAGAGTTTCTCAAATCCTATGAGCAGATTGGTTATCCCGTCTTGCGGGTTTCAGCACGGAAGGGCGAGGGACTCGATGCGCTGCGGCAGCAGCTGCAGGGGGAGACGACAGTCTTTGCGGGGCCGTCTGGTGTCGGCAAGTCGTCGCTTTTGAACTGCATTGACGGACGGCTGGCTTTGCAGACCGGTCAGGTCAGCGAGAAAATCAAGCGCGGCCGGCATACGACGCGTGTAGCGGAGCTTTTGCCTTATGCGGGCGGCTTTATCGTCGATACGCCGGGCTTCAGCGCGATGGAGCTTACCGAGCTTGATATACAGGCGTTGCCCGGTTATTTCCCAGAATTCCGGCCGCATCTTGATGCTTGCCGCTTTGCGCCCTGCAGCCATACACATGAGCCGGACTGCGCGGTGAAAGCTGCCGTTGCTGCAGGGGCTATCACGCAGGAGCGCTACGATGCCTATGTGAATATCTATGAAGAAATCAAAGAAAATCAAAAGATTGCACGAAAGAAGGAATATAAATGATTAAGATTGCACCATCCATTTTGTCGGCTGACTTTGCGCATCTGGCAGATGAAGTAAAAAAAGTTACCGATGCTGGTGCTGAGTATATCCATATCGATGTCATGGATGGCACGTTTGTGCCGAATATCACGTTGGGATCGCCGGTAGTCAAGAGCTTGCGCAAGACGTCAGAGGCTGTCTTTGATGTCCATTTGATGACCGAACATCCTGAGACGCAGATTGAGGCGTTTGCTGAGGCTGGTGCAGATATCATCACGTTCCATGTCGAAGCGGCAAAACATCCGCATCGCATCATACAGCAGATCAAGGCGGCAGGCTGCAAGGCAGGAATCGCTGTCAATCCGGGCACTTCGCTGGCGATGATTGAAGAGCTTATCGTCGATGTGGACATGGTGCTTATCATGACGGTCAACCCAGGTTTTGGCGGCCAGAAATTCATTGCGTCACAGCTCGAGAAGATTCATATGCTCTATCATACGATCAAGGATATGGGCTTTGCTTGCGATATCGAGGTCGATGGCGGGATAAATGCTGAGACGAGCAAGCTCGTGCGCGAGGCTGGCGCCAATGTGCTCGTAGCTGGTTCGGCAATCTATGGCGCGGAGGATATTGCTGCGGCAATCCAGGCAATCCGCAGCTGAGCTTATGAAGAAACGAGGAGAATCTGAAATGCAGGACGTACAGAGCCGCGGAGATGTCCGGGGAATCGCGATACAGCGTGTCGGTATCAAGGATGCGCATTTGCCATTCCTCATCAAGACAAAGGATGGCGGCTTTCAGCAGGTATTGGCTTGTATCCGCTTCACGGTTGCCCTGCCGAGCGAGTATAAGGGCACGCATATGAGCCGTTTTCTGGAGATATTGATGCCGTGGAGTCAAAAACCACTGGCAGAACCAGAAATCAATAAGATGTTAGACGAGGCCCTCGAACATCTCGATGCGCAGTCAGCTGAAGTAGAATTGGCTTTTAAGTATTTTATTGATAAGACAGCACCGGTAAGCGGCAAGCGGTCGGTGCTTGATCTCGATTGCTGCTTTACAGGGCGTAAAAACAAGGACGGCGAGCTTGAGTTCCAGCTTGGTGTCGAGGTACCGTTCACTTCGCTTTGCCCGTGCAGTAAGGAGATTTCCCAATATGGGGCGCACAATCAGCGGTCGGTCGCACGTATCCAGCTGCGGTTCAAGCCCGGCGTAGATTGCATCTACATTGAGGACTTGGCTGCCTTGATCGAAAAGCAGGGATCATCGCCCATCTATCCGCTGCTCAAGCGTGAGGATGAAAAATTTGTGACAGAGGCAGCGTATGAAAATCCAAAATTCGTTGAGGATATCCTGCGCGATGTCGTCTTGAACTTGCGTGAACTTGATGGGCTGGCGTGGTTCTCTGTCGAATGTGAGAACTATGAGTCGATTCACAACCACAGTGCTTTTGCGGCGCATGAGGAAACATTGAGTTAAATGAGAATTACAACTATCCTGAGGGACGGTTTGCATGAATAAGTTTTACAAGCGGTTTTTGTTTTTGATCCTGCTCGTCATCGTGATATCCGGCATTGTCATCTATTCGACTGTTGATATCCATACGCTTAGGAATCTGGACAAATTCCAGCCGTGGTCGATTGCATTGGCGATACTTGCTGTCAGCCTGGGCATGTTCTTTGATGGCAGCCGTCTGATGCATATGGTGAAAATTTCAAATGAGAAGATTACTTTGTACCAAGCAGTACAAGTTATTTTCGGCAATTATTTCCTGGCATTATTGACGCCGGGAGCAACGGGGGGAGCTGTGGCTCAGCTGATGTTTTTGCGTCATGCTGGGGTGCCGACAGGTAAGGCGACTGTGCTGGTCATTGTGCGCACGTTGTTATCCATTTTATTCCTGGTGTTTTGCATGCCATTCATCTTTATGCATGATGCGGGAATCATCCCTGGTGTGTCGAATGCGACGCTGATGGGAATTACCTTGACGGCTTTTGCGGTCATCCTGACTATTATCGTCGGTGCGCGGCGTGGTTATTTGGATTACGTAGTCGTCCGCTGCTCCAAACGCATGAAAAATGAGCGGCGCCGCAAGTTGTTTGCTTTTTACCGGGATACTAAAAGTGCTATCCAGCTGCTTTCTCAAGCACCGCGCTGCATGCTGCTGGTATTCCTGGAATCGGGGCTCAACCTGCTATGCATCTATGCTATCGTACCATGCCTGCTGTTGGGATTAGGCGTGACGGATGCTGACTGGTACACAGTCATGGGCCGCATGATCTTCCTGAATATGCTGCTCTATTTCACGCCGACGCCAGGTGGTTCCGGCATTGCTGAAGGCGGTTTTGTGCTGCTTTTCAGTGAGACAGTTCCGGCTGGTACTGTTGGTATTGTTGCGGTATGCTGGCGGCTGATTGCTGAATACATTCCGTTCTTGATTGGTCTTTACTATACGTTGACGGTGTTTGGCCGTGACTTCCTTAACAGGCAGTTGAACAAGTGATAGAAAACAGCCCCGCTGGTATGCCTGGTCTTACCTGCGGGGCTGTTTGCGGAAAAAAGGATTTGCGGAAGGTGAGAGTAGTGGCAAAAGAATTGCGCAGCGGCTATACGACTGGTGCATGTGCAGCGGCTGGGGTAAAAGCCGCTTTACTATTTGCAGCTGGTGAAAGCTGGCAGGAGATTGAACTCACGGCACTTGATGGTACGCAGCTCATCATTCCCGTCAAGGCTGTTGAGCGGACAGCTGATGGTCTTACGGCCGAAGTCGTAAAATTTTCTGGTGATGATCCGGATATTACCAATGGTGTTTCCGTATTTACGACAGTGCGCCGGCTGGAACAGGGAAACGCTGAAATCGTATTCCGTGCCGGCGAGGGAATCGGCACAGTAACTAAGCCGGGACTTTCTGTTCCTGTGGGGGAACCGTCCATCAATCCTGGGCCACGGCAGCTCATACGCAATGTGGTGGCGGAAGTGCTCGGGACGAGTCATGTGGCACTTGCGGTCACTATTGCAATACCGGCTGGTGTAGAGCTGGCCCGGCAGACACTCAATCCAATACTTGGTGTTGAGGGAGGCATTTCCGTCATTGGGACGACTGGTGTCCTGCGGCCGATGTCGGAAGAAGGGTTTAAGAATTCGCTGGTGCCACAGATTGACGTGGCCAGGGCAGCAGGCTTTACCGATTTGATTTTTGTCCCAGGTAAAATCGGTGAGCGCATTGCGACGGGCTGGGGCTTGCCGCCAGCGGCTATGGTGCAGACGAGCAATTTCATCGGTTTTATGCTTGAAGCGGCTGCTGAACGAAAGGTAGAGCGTGTTTTGTTGTTTGGCCATATCGGCAAACTCAGCAAGGTGGCTGCTGGTGTCTTTTATACGCACAACCGTATTGCCGATGGCCGTTTGGAGACACTGGCGGCCTATGGAGCTGCCGCAGGTTTGCCGCAGGCAGGTGTCAAGGCGCTGCTGGCAGCCAATACGACTGAAGATGCACTGGCCGTGCTGAAGCAGGCAGGCTTGCGAGATGAAGTTTGCAAAAAATTGGCTGAGCGGGCAAGCCTGCGGGCTGAACGTTATCTTTTCCAGAAGCTCAAGGTGGGGACTGTCATGGTGACCTTAGCTGGAGAGCTGCTGGGTCTGGATGAAACAGCGAAAGGAATCGGGGAGGGATTCGGATGGAAACTGCCACAGTAAATCATAAAATCATTGTCGCAGGGATTGGCCCAGGCAATCCCGATTATATGGTGCCTTTGGCAAAAAAGGCTATTGCCGGGGCCAAGGCACTGGTCGGTGGCCGGCGGGCCTTGGCGCAGTTTGCAGCGCCAGCGGAAAGCGGACAGAAGACGCTGGCTGTCACGCGCGATATTGCGGGCGTTATGGCTTTTATTGCGCGGGAACTTGTTCGACATGATGTCGTGGTCATGGTTTCGGGCGATCCCGGCTATTATTCGCTGCTCGATGCCTTGCGGCGCAATTTCCCTGTGGAGAGAATCGCTGTGATCCCGGGAATCAGCGCGTTGCAACTGGCCTTTGCGCGGCTGGCACTGCCTTGGCATGATGCGCGGCTGGTAAGCTTCCATGGACGGCGGCCGCCAGAGTCCTCATTATCTTATGTGCCAGGAACTATCCTGGGAATGTTGACGGATGGTGCGCAGAATTCCAAAACAATACCACCCTTGCTCATCGCGCAAGGGTGGCCAAAAGATGCCAGGCTGCATATCTGCATGCGGCTGTCATATGAGGATGAAGAGATACGCACGGTCAGCTTTGCTGAGGCGATGGAACTGCCTGCTTACGCAAGCGGCATTCTGATTGCCGAGGGCTGAGTCAGAGAAACTGCCGGGCAATTCCGAGCAGCAGCCCGATGATGCCAGAGCCGGCCAAGAGATGGATGACGCCTAGTTTGCGGCGGACAGCGGCAAGTGAGCCTGCAAGGATGATGACACCCAGCGGGTCGATGGCCGTAAGGTCAGCAGGCAGCGTTTCCGTGTTCCAGAGCGCCAGCACGACAAAGCTGATACCGGCAGCGGCAATCAGCGCGACGACAGCTGGCCGCAAGCCGTTGAGGATGCCGCGGATCGCGCCGATATCACCATAGCTGAAAAACAGGCGCGTGAGCGCGATGCCGATGAGGAAGGATGGGGTACAGAAGCCGACAGTTGCACAGACAGCACCGCCAAGGCCGGCGATTTTTTGCCCCGCAAACGTGGCGGCGTTGATGCCGATCGGGCCTGGGGTCATCTGGGAAATCGTGAAGATATCAATGAATTCGCCAAGGCTCATCCAGTGATAGGTGTCGACGACAGCAGACTGAATCAAGGGCATCGATGCGTAACCGCCGCCAACACAGAAAACAGCGACTTTGGCGAATTCCCAAAATAAAAGCAAGTATATCATGACAGACCTCCTTATTTGCTGTACTTTTGGCCGCGCAGGAACAATAAGCCAATGATGCCGTCGATGATGACGAGCAGCATGATGTTGACATCAAAAAAGAAATTGGCGATAAAGGTTCCGGCGATGATGGCCAGCGGTAGCAGCAATTTTTTTTTGATTTGTTTTTGCAGCAAATCGATAGCGACATTGACAATCAGAGCCGTGGCACCGCATTGCATGCCTTTGAGTGCATAGCGTACATAGGGATTGCTGGCGAACCAGCTGTAGGCGCAGGCGATGGCAGAAAGCGTGATAAGCGGGGGCAGGATCGTTGCTGCCAGTGCGGTAAGAGCACCGGCAAGGCCGGCCATGCGGTAGCCAAGGATGATGGAAGCATTCACGGCAACGACCCCGGGCATCGATTGGGCGATGGAGACAAGGTTCAGTGTATCTTTATCGGTCAGCCAGCCATATTCGTCGACATACTTGGCACGCAGCAACGGAATGATGACAAAGCCGCCGCCTACCGTGAAAGCACTGATAAGGAAAGTGGACTGGAAGAGCTTCCAATAAAAGTTGGGGCAGCTGGCAGCAACGGACTTCATTTCTTCGTGAGACATACGTATTCCTCCTGATTTACTGGCTGGCAAGAACCGTCAGCCGGGATATTGAGCGCGGCAAGGAATTTTTCGGCGAGATTTGAGAGATAGGCATCGCGCCGCCAGATGATGGCAATGCGCGTAGCAAGCGCTGGCTCGTCGATCTTCTTGATATGGAGCTGCTCGTGGGCGGCAAGATTGGCCGCTGAGGCCGGCGTGATGGCGATGCCAAGGCCGGCATTGGCCCAAAGGATCGTCGTGCGGGCATCGTCGTTGCGGCAATAGATTTCCGGCTGGATGTTTTGAGCGGTAAACGCATTGCCGAGTACCTGATTGAACCGGCGATAGATGATGAGCTGGCGCTGGTCGAGCTCGTGCAGCGCGATGGTATCCCGTTCCGGACACCAGTCGAGTCCTGCGGTCATGGCAGCAATCATCGGCTCTGGTTCAAGGTAGGCACAGTGGAATTGGTTGGCATTGAAGGGGGTACGCACGATGCCGATTTCGATGACGCCTTTTTCCAGCAGCTCAATGAGTTGGTAGGTATTGGCATCGTAAATCTCAAAATGGACATCCCGGTATTGCTGCTGGAATCGCTGCAGCCCTGGATGCCATAAGATACTGCCCGAGGAGGATATGGTGCCGATGGCGAGTGTACCGCGCAAGCCTTGGCAAAGGTCTGTAATTTCGCGGCTTGTCGAATCGGCCAGCGCGAGCAGCTGTTGGGCCCGCCGGGCGAGCAGACGGCCAGCGTCCGTGAGTTCGATATGATGCGGGCCGCGTTTGAACAGCTCGGTGCCCAGTTCGGTTTCGAGTAATTTCATCTGCTGTGAAAGTGGTGGCTGCGCCATATGCAATTTGCGGGCCGCCGCGGTAATCTGCCGTTCGTCAACAACGGTCAAAAAATATTTTAGCTGCTTGAGATCCATAGCATTACGATATCCTTTCTATATTTTTATAATATGAACAATCGACATAAGATATTCAAATCATATATCAAGACAGTATCATCATACTGCATCCAGCAGCGAAATGCAAGCAGCGGAGAAATCGCCAAGCGGCAATTGTAACCAATGTAACAGACGCATACGCGGACGCTGGCTATAATAAAAGCGGAAAATGAAGGATAAGTGGGTAAGAAGGAGCCGCTATGAAGAAAATCGATTTAAGCCTTACTGTTGGCGAGTTGGTAAATATGTATCCGGAGCTGCGTGATATCTTGGCTGAGTTGGGCTTTGATAAAATCTTGAATCCGCTGGCATTGAAAGTGATGGGCAATATCATGACCCTGCCGCGCGGTGCTGAGGTCAAGGGCGTGCCGTTCGAGAAGATCGTTGCTGCATTGCAGGAACATGGTTTTACGGTTGAAGGTTATGCGGGAGAGGACGTACGCAAGGCAAAACTGCACAGCTATATCGAGCGGTTGAGCCAGGGAGAACCGCTCGAAACTGTGCGCGCAGAATTTGTCCGCGAGTTTGCCAGCGTATCGGCGCTGGAAATCGCGACGGCGGAGCAGGAGCTTATCAAGAGTGGCGTGCCCATGCGGCAGGTGCAGAAGCTTTGCGATGTTCACGCGGCAATGTTTCATGGCCGTACAGAAGCTGAGGTCATAAAAGAAGAACTCAAGGAACAGGCAGCAAAGCAGGAGGACTTTACGGGCCATGATTTACCGGCCGGCCATCCGGTCAGCCTGTTGCGGGCGGAGAATACGGGAATGGAGAAAGTTCTCGCGGTCATCACGGAGCAATGCGAAGGCAGTGCGCCAGAGCCTGCTGCTGTGGTCAGGGCGCTCGCGGCTTTGAATGGTGTGCGGTCGCACTATGCCAAGAAAGAAGAGCTGCTGATGCCGCTGCTCTACAACTATGGTGTGACAGGTCCGTCGCAGGTTATGTGGGGCGTCGATGATGAAATCAAGAAAGAACTTGGTATGCTGACGCGCGCCGTGCAGGAAGATGAAGATAATGTGATCATCTACAAGGGGCGCATTGCCGCATTGGCGCAGCGCACGCGGGAGATGATCTATAAGGAAGAGCGGATACTCTTTCCGCTTTGTTTGCGTTACTTTACCCTTGAGGAGTGGAAGCGTGTTTAT
>Ga0256404_1012933_pt1 | contig 10711 bp, 9 predicted proteins | sample RumenRJG_01DNA_FD_185990 | JGI IMG/M metagenome (GOLD analysis project Ga0256404, IMG submission 185990) | Bovine rumen microbial communities from Lethbridge, Alberta, Canada - RJG_01 | ecosystem: Host-associated > Mammals > Digestive system > Stomach > Rumen | place: Canada: Alberta | collected...
GCACAGGTATCCGATGAGAGTTCTCTTGGGCTCTGCGTACCCCTTCTCCCGATTATAAGGAGCTGCTATGACATATTTGATGCGTGCCGGCTTGCCATCCTTTTGCCTTTCAATAGTTATATGCTCTTTTGGAATGGCTACTTTGTAGGTCCAAAATACCGCCATAATTATCTATTTATCCTCAATTCATGTAAGATTATTGTGGACTTACCTATATTTTAGCTAAATAGATAATTTAAGTCAAGCAAAACTGCCTATTTTTCCTTATTTTACCGGCACTTTTGCGGATAACGAGTTAGTCCACACCACCAGATGGCGGCTGAAATTAGTACCAAAATCTTGGAAGTTAACGTATAAATGTGGTGATGTAAAGAAATTGCCATATTGTCCGGTATCTTCTCCTTTGTTTATGGAATCAGTGGATCAGTGTATAGATATAGCTAGAGAAGAGTGGGACAGTTATGAAATGAGTTGGGGGTTTGAAAGACACCCACTTGTTCCGGAACAAATCCACGGCAGCGATGTTCTTATTGAAACACTTTTTGAACAATGGAAGCAAATTGCAGATAAACGGTTTTCGTTAATGAGCGAATGCGAAAACTTACTAAATGATCTTTTTAAGGAAGAATATTCGTTAACGGATAGTGATATGGATGAATTCGATCCTTCCGATATTACACTAAGAGTTTCTGATAAGACAACTGATATTAAATCTTTGATGTCATATGCTGTCGGTTGTATGTTCGGAAGGTATTCCTTGGATTCTGTGGGACTTGTATACGCAGGTGGCAATTGGGATTCATCAAAGTATGCGACATTTATCCCTGATGCAGATAATGTAATTCCACTGACTGATGAAGAATACCTTGAAGATGATATTGTGTCACGCTTTACTATGTGGATAAAAACCGTTTATGGAAGCTCTACTTTAGAGAAAAACCTCGATTATATAGCAAAAGCAATTAGCAATAAAAATGGCTCTTCACGCGAAATAATCAGAAATTATTTTCTAAATGAATTCTATAAAGACCATTGCCAGACATATACTGTGACTGGATTTGGTAAGCGACCGATTTACTGGCTTTTTGATAGCGGCAAACAAAATGGTTTCAAGGCATTGATATATTTACACCGTTACAATGCAGATACTATCGGCAATCTGCGGATTGATTATCTTCATCGCATGCAACATATCTATGAAAGTGAGATCAGCCGTATGCAGGATATGATCGATCATAGCACAAGTGCGCGTGAAGTAGCGCAGGCAACCAAGCGCCGTGAAAAACTACAAAAGCAGCTGAAAGAATGCCGGGAATACGATGAGAAGTTAGCACATTTGGCTTTATCTCGTATTGAACTAGATTTGGATGATGGTGTGAAGAAGAATTATCGAAAGATTCAGACCGCGAATGACGGAAAGTTCTATGAAGTTCTTGCTGATTCGAAGAACATCATGTCCAAGGAGTAACGGAGGTATAGCTTATGGCAGAGCTTAACCTAAAACAAATCATAGATCGTCTGAATGCTGAGTTTACGGGCGAGACGCGTAAACTGGTTTTCTGGTATGACGATAAGGCAGAGTTTGCCGAGGATATTGAGGGCGTAGAGCTTGAAAACGCAAAGGTGTATCTGCTGAAACCGGACAACACTTTCATAACGAAGCGCTTTCTGGAGCGGGAGGATACCACGACCAATTATCTGATCTATGCTCCTTTCCCTAAGCCGGATGTGAAGGAAAACCACTTGGAAGACACTATGCTGTATTCCAAGAGGTTCTTTGCCGACCGCGCTTCCCTGCTTTCAGTAGATCTTGGTATTGAGGAAAAGTATAAGCCGATCATAGAGAAGCATATTAAGTTCTTTGCCAGCAAGGAAAGAACACAGCGTTTCTATGATCTGGAGATCGAGAACTTTAACGAAGAGAATATCCTAGTTGGCTTACTGTCTGCTATTTGCAGAACACGGACCTGTTCTTTTGAGGAAGCAGTGCGTGTTCTGATTACAGATGGAACGTTGGAAGACAATAAGTTCCTGGAAGAGATGGAGAAGTATGATCTTCTGAATTCCTTCTGGAAGCTTTGTGAGCAGCAGTTTGGCTATACGGATCCGAAGCCGACATTAGAGAAGCTGATGGTCACGATGTTTGTAACATCAACGGCAAGACAGCTTGGCTGTGATGTGCCTCAGGGCTGGAAGAGCTTTGTCTCTTATAAGTCTGGGAATATCATTGCGTTCCTGGATAATCTTATGAACAGTGTTCTCTATAGCGGCCGCTTTGATGAACTGTCGAAACATGTAGGTAACGGACTGAATGTCATGATGTCATTTGCTGGGATGCAGCCGGAGGCACTGACTGATGTAGATACTTTTATCGCTGCAGATCAGGTTCTGGTGAAGTGGATCGTAGAGCGTCTCATTGCAGAGGATACCGGCGCCAAGCTGGATCGCATTAGGAACTGCGCGTAAATAAATTAAGCAATATATTGCGATTTCATCTCCCATTTCGTATCATGGGTGCATGAGCGATGAAGATATCCTTAAAAAGCGAATAACCGGTGTCATGTCCCTCCTTAATGAGAAGCAGAGGAGGCAGTATCTTGCCTATGAAGCCGAGTCCCTCGGACGCGGTGGCATTTCAAAAGTCAGCCAGTTATCAGGTGCGAACAGGAATACGATAGCCGCTGGATTGAGGGAAATTCATTCCGGGAATCCAGAGGCTGATCGTGAAATCCAGCAGGAGGATTCCGGACGCATCCGTAAAAAGGGTGCCGGAAGAAAACCAATTACGGAATCTCAACCCGGTATTGAAGAGGCTCTGCTGAAGCTGGTAGAGAACGACAGCTATGGCAATCCCGAAACTCCTCTTCTCTGGACATCCAAAAGTACACGGCATCTGGCTCAGGAGCTCACAGAGCAGGGATATCAGATCGGCCCTACTTCGGTCCGCGAGTTACTGGCCGTAAATGGGTACAGCCTGCAACAGAATCAGAAAAACAAGCAGGTTGGTGAGCCATCGCCGGATCGGGATGCCCAATTCAGACATATCAATGAGACCTGCCTGGCCTACATGACTAACGATGAACCAGTGATTTCCATCGACTGTAAGAAGAAGGAAAACATTGGCAATTTCAAGAACAATGGTGCCGAATATGCTCCAAAAAGCAGCCCTACACAGGTATTGGATCACGATTTTCCGCTGCCTGAGAAAGGCAAGGCAATTCCATATGGTGTTTATGATCTCTCACAAAACGAAGGTTTCGTAAATGTTGGTATCACATCAGATACTGCAGAATTTGCGGTAGCCTCCATACGTATGTGGTGGGAGGAAATGGGCAAAACGCGGTATCCAAATGCAACTAAGCTTTATATCACAGCAGACGGTGGCGGCAGCAACGGAAGCCGTAATCGCCTGTTTAAGGTCGAATTGCAAAAGCTCGTAAACGAGATAGGTATTCCGATAGAGGTTTCCCACTTTCCACCAGGAACATCAAAATGGAACAAGATTGAGCACCGCATGTTCAGCCAGATCAGCAAAAACTGGCGCGGCAGGCCGTTGGAAACACTGGCGATCATCATAAACCTTATAGCGAATACAACAACAGAAAAAGGTCTTGTGATCAAATGCGGGCTTGATTCCGGTACGTACAAGACTGGGATCAAGGTCACAGATGAGGAGCTGGGACAAGTGAACATCATTCGTAATACGTTTCGGGGAGACTGGAATTATGTCATCGCTCCAGCTAATTATTGCCGGTAGAATATGCATGAGTTAATTGCGCGCAGTTTCTAATAGTCGCGGAAGGTGATCTCCCGGTAGCAGATCGCAAGAATCGTGCAGTACAGAATGCAGACAACGCCTGCCTCGGTTGCGGTGAACCATCCCGCCAGGATACCGACCATGACGATGATGACGGCAAGGAGGGAGGGAATCGAGTCCGCGAGAACCTTGACGGCGGGATCCTTCTCCTCGATCTTCGAGGCTGTGTATCCCTTCTTCTTTGCCATGACCACCGTCACCACAAGGACGGAGATGCCAAGGAGGAGGCCTGTAAAGTAGCCGCCCATAAACAGCGCAGCTACCGAGACGCCGCCCGCCGTGATGGAGTACAGGATGAGCGGTCCGGACGGCGGAATCAGAATGCCGGTCGGTGCGGAGCAGATGTTGACGGCTGAGGAGTAGTTGGGATCATACCCCTCCTCCTTCTCCAAAGGACTCATGATGGAGCCCATGGCAGAGGTTGCCGCCACGGAGGAACCGGAGATGGCGCCGAAGAACATGTTCGCAAGAACGTTCGTGGCAGCCAGGTATCCGGGGACCTTCCCCACAACCAGTCTTGCAAGGCGCACCAGTCTCTTTGCGATGCCGCCCTTGTTCATGATGTTGCCGCCCATCATGAAGAACGGAAGAGCGAGCAGGGAGAAGGAGTCAATGCCGGAAAAACAGCGCTGCGCGGCGATGATGGAGAAGATGTCCGCCGGAATGAAAAAGCAGCCGGTGATAATCGATGCAATGCCGATTCCAACGGAAATCGGGACGCCTGCAAAGAGCAGGACGAAAAAGGATCCAAACAGAATCGCTATGGACTGGCCAATCATTTCTTCTCTCCCTCCTTATCCCGGCGAGCCCTGCGGTAGTCCTGCAGGTACTCGATGTACTTCAGCACACGGGCAATCACAATCATGAATCCTGAGATCGGCAGAATCGCGTACAGTACCTTGAACGGGATGTGCATGACCGAGGAGGCGTTTGTGCTGTACCGGGACAGCATCATGCCGCCGTGGATGAAGACGTAGATCACAAAGAACATGATGCAGCCTTCAATAAAGACGTTCAGGATGATCCTGCCAACGCCCTTGGTTCTGTCCTTTAACAGATCCAGAGCGAGGTGCTGATCCTTGTAGAAGCAGTACGCAGAGCCGAGCATGGATGCCCAGATCAGGATGTAGCGCAGGAACTCATCCGTAAACGTGGACGGGTTTCTCAGGATCCATCTGGAGAAGATCTGCCAGAAGCCGCCTGCAATCAGTGCGAACATCGCGACGGCCATCAGGAAGCGCATCACTGTGTCAATGACCTTGTTTACCTTTTTCATAACTCTCACGCCCTCCTTATGACGAACTTCCCGCCATGGCGCGGATGGCCTCCACGACCTTGTAGCAGTCGGGATCCGACTCCTTCAGCTCGTCGTAGATCGGCTGGCAGGCCTGCTGGAATGCCGCCTTGTCCACGTCCTCCACAAACTCCACGTCGTACTTCGACTGCGCCTCCTCTTTGACCTGGTCCTCGAAGTCCGCCCAGGACTGCTTGTACTTCTCGGTCATGTTCGAGGCAGCAGTCTGCAGAGCAGCCTGCTGCTCCGGGGTCAGGCTGTCCCAAACCTTGGTGGAGATGATCACGATGTCCGGGATTCTCGTGTGCTCATCGTAGCAGTAGTACTTGGTGACCTCACCGTGGTCGCGGAGCGCGGTGATGTTGTTCTCTGCGCCATCAATGACGCCCTGCTGCATGCCGGTATAGATGTCGGAGTAGCCCATGACCGTCGCGGAGCCGCCGAGGTACTTCATCATCTCAATTGCCATCTGGGAGTCCATTGTGCGGATTTTCAGGCCCTTGAGATCAGAAGGTTCCCGAATCGCCTTGTCTGCCGTGTAGAACGAGCGCGCTCCGGAGTCCAGCCAGGTCAGCGCAATAAAGCCCTGATCTCTGGTGGACTGGAACACCTCCTTTGCCGCATCCGAGTCCATGAACTCGTAGAAGTGATCCCGGTCGTCAAAGACATAGGGGACGGAGAAAGCGTTGAAGTCGCTGCTGAAGTTGCCGAGCGTAGATGCCGAGACCTTTGCCATGTCCAGGGCGCCCGCCTGGATCTGCAGGATCATGTCGGCCTCGGAGCCGAGGATGCCGTTCGGGTAGATCGCCATTTCCACCGTATCGCCGGTGGTTTCTTTCACCTCATCCGCCATTCCCTGAATTGCGATGTTCACCGCGTGATCCTCGGCCAGGTTGTGACCGATCTTCAGCTGGGTGATCTTCTCTCCGTCAGCATTGACCGACGGGGTGGCATTCGCACAGCCCGTCGCGCTGACTGCTGCTGCACCGACCAGGGCGAGCAGCGCCAGAGTCCATTTTCTCATCTTTGCATTTCCTCCTCTTTGTTCTCTCCGCCCGGTCTCCGGAAACCGGGCAGAGGGTTCACCAATGACAGATAAACTTAATCAGCTAAATATATTGTACCTATCTTTAAAATCAGATATCATATCTTCCGGCCGTGGTCTGTTCCGGCTTCTCTCAGCCTCTGCGGAGCAGGTCCTGGAGCGTCACCATGAGGATGCTGTGTGCCCGGCAGAACTTCTTTCCGGTCTTTTCCTCCAGGAACTTCCGAAAGCCCTCATCTTCCTTCCCGAGCTCCTTCCGGTCCAGCATCATCACGGTGGAGGGGCCGGTGAACAGGTAGTAATAGCGCTTCTCCTCCACGAGGCGGATGATATCTCGGTACTCCAGGCACATGCTGCCCTCTCCCGACATCCGCATGTGATCCTCATAGAAGTCGTACCGGTAGATCGGAAGGCTCTTCCTTTTCTGCACGGAGTCGGAGGCACGGATGACGGCGGGAAGATTCCTGCTGACCATGATCCAGCCGCCGATCGCAAGCAGAAAAATCCGGATTGGCCTTGAAACGGGAAGAAGGATCGAGAGCGCAACGAACAGGATGCCAACCGCAAAGATCAGGTACTCCTGCTTCTTCCGGAACTGGTCATACTGGGTGCAGAACATCTGCTCAATCGTATGGGCCGTGTGTGTGATCCCGCAGGTGTAAAGGCTCTTGTTCAATCCGTCTCCTCTCTCCAGGCGTTTTTGTTCAACATGACAGTTCCTGTTGGACGATCTCCGGTTCTTTTCCTGTGCATCTGTGCATATCATCTAATTATTTCTACATATTTAGTGATATTTTGTATTTTCTGCACAGTCTTCCAGATCTGCACTCATCACAGTTCGGATTATACAATGCACCCCCATGGCAGGGTTTTACATTTCTAGCTGTCGCATCGCGAATTTTTTACATTTTCTGCTCTGGCACCGGGCAGCAAAAAAGAGGGCTGCCCGCCGGGGCAGTCCCCTTTCCCTTTGCTTCTTCTGTTTTCTCACATGCCGATCAGATCAAACTGCTCAAAGGAGATCAGAACCTCGTGGTCCCGCTTCGGGTTGGGATAGCGGATCTCCACGGAGCGGAGTCTCTGGCTGTAGTACCAGCCCATCTTCGCCTTTTCAAACTTTGCACGGTGCAGGAAATGAGGGATCTCCTCCCCGTCGATCTGCACGTAGTAGGGGGATTTCTCCCGGTGGATCACATCGAGAAGGATGGTCTCCACGGCGGTCTCATAGCTTCCCTCCTGTTTGAAGGAGACGATGGTTCTGGTTCCCGCCTTCACAGAGATCTGTGTCTTTCTGTACACACCGTCCCGGTATTCGTTGCTCACCCCGTCGTCCTCGTAGAGGGCAAAGGCGGAGTCCACATCAGGTGCCAGAAGGATCTCCATCGAGGTCATGGGATCCTTTGTCAGGTTCATCAGCCGGTTTGCCGCCATCGGGATGATGGCGCCGCTCTTGACAAAAAGAGGGATGCTGGCAAGGTCCACCGGAACCTCGACCGTCTCGCCGGGCTGATACGCCGTCCTGTCATAGAAGTCATAAAAGCGCTCCTTCGGATCCTCTGTCAGAGGGAAGCGGACGGTGCGCGTCGTTGCCCCCTTCTCCACGACGCTCGCAACCAGGACGTCGTCTCCGAACATGAAGTCCACGCCCTCGTCATAGGTTTCCGGATCGTTCTGGAACGCCATAAACATGGCCTCCATGATCGGAAGGCCTGTGACATGGGCCCGGTAGACCAGGGAGTACAGGTACGGGGAGAGACGGTAGCGGAAGGCGATGGCATCGCGGATGTACTGCTTTTTGTCGCTGTACATCCAGGGCTCCGTGACGGTATTGTCCGTGTTCGTGGAGTGGATAGAGAAGCGGGGCATGAAGATCCCGTTCTGCACCCATCGGACAAAGAGCTCTCCCTCCGGTGCAGGGCCAAAGAAGCCGCCCACATCCGAGCCGATATTGGCAACGCCGGAGAGGCCCATGCCCAGCATGGTCGCGATGTTGTACTTCAGGGCCTCCCAGCAGGTCAGGTTGTCCCCGGTCCACACCTGGGCGTAGCGCTGAATGCCGGCATGACCGGAGCGGCAGACGGAGAACGGGCGCACCTTCGGGTTGTACTCCTCGATCGCCTCATTCGAGAGCTGGCACATGATGTTGCTCATGACAGGCTTGAGGTTCCCGATCGTGCCGCCCTTTCCCTCAAAGAAGACCTTCGCATCCTTGTCCACCAGGCTGTCGTACTCGCAGTTGTCATTCCAGATGGACTCGCAGCCGTACTGTAGAAGGCTCTTTTTGATGTACTCCTTCCAGTGCGCCCGCACACTGGCCTTCGTGAAGTCCACGAAGACGCCGGGGCCGCCCCACCAGGTGCCGACGGCAAGGCCCTTTGCCGGTCCCTCCTGGTTGGGGTTGTCCTCGGAGGCCGCAAGGAACATCCCATCTTCAATCATCTCAGAGAGAAGCGGATGCACGAGGAGCATTCCGGGCTTGATGTTGGGGGAGACGGTGATGCCCCGCTCCTTCATCGCGGCAAACCAGGCTGCGGGATCCTTGAAGCGCTTCCGGTTCCAGGTGAAGGAGCAGCGCTTGATGCCCTCTTTGGTCTCCACCGCGCAGTATCCGGAGGAGAGCTGGAAGCCGTCCGCCGGGATCTCCTCTTCCCGTGTCGTATCAATGAAGTCGAGGATCGCATCGTCGCAGTCCTTCGGCAGCTCCGGATAGTACATGGAGCTTCCAAGATACCCGATGGCAGCCCTGGGGAGCAGGACGCTCTTTCCCGTAAGGTCCGTGTACCTCTCAATGATCTCCCGGATCGAGGGACCTGCGATCAGGAACAGGTCGATGTCCCCCGCATCCGCGCGGAAGGTGGAATAGCGGTGCCAGTAGTTGCGCTTCTCCCTGCCGAGGTTGAAGTCGCACTCCGCCGTGCAGTGGTAGAAATAGCCGACCGCCTTCTTCGTGGTGCGGTTTAAGCGGATATAGAAGGGGATGTGCTTGTAGAGGGAATCCGTCTTCTCCGGGTTGTATCCCATCGCATCGCCAGGAGCCATGTTGAGGTAGGCCTCTGCCTTGTTGATCTCGCCGGACTTCTCGCCAAAGCCGTAGAAGCAGTCGTCCGCCTCGATCTGGCTCGAATGGAGTCTTCTGTGATTGGCATCCTCCCGGTAGGCAAGGTCCGGGATATCCGCATGCAAAAGGGTACCGTCTGCGTCAAAGACGAGGATCCGCATCGGATCCTTCTCCACGACGACCTTCAGCCGCTTTCCCTGGATCACCGCCTGGTTCTCCCCGTCGGTGACCGTCATCGGGGAGAGCTCCACTCTCCTCCGGTAGGCCTTCAGGAGGTCATCGGTTCTGGAGTCCCATGCCGTCATGGCCAGGCTGTAGGAGGCCTCGTCAAAGTCCCCGTCGAATCCCGCCCGGATCCGCACAATCTCATCCGTCAGGAACAGAATCCGGATCTCCACCGCGTTGGTGGCAACCGATGCGGCCTGCCCGTTCTGCGTTACCCTTCCTGCTCTGTAACAAACCTTCATGCTCTTCTCCCTGCCTGTTCTCCTTGCTTCCGGCGTCCCGGCACCAGCCAGTGCCGCCGGTTTGACGCCTGCCAATGCCGGATAAGGCTCCGCTTTCCTGCTGCCCTCCGGCCTTTTCTCTTTTTCCCATCTTAACAGCTGCAGCACTTCCAAATGGTACGTATTCTGCATTCTTTTTGCCGGAATTTTACATTCCTTGCAGTATTTCCCCGGGTACCGTACCCCGGGATCCCGCTGCCCTGTCCTTTTCTGCGGCTGCAAAAGAGACCGGTTCTGTCTTGCGTACCGGTCATAAATCGGCATCCTCCCTGTCCTCTCTTTTCGTTGACGCGGGTTTTTTCCGGATTTAGGATTTTCAAAGAAAAGGAGGCAGAGAGGAAGGTACTCATGATCAACGGAAGCCCGGACATCAGCGGCTGTATTCACACCGCAATGATGATCGCAAAGGAGCAGCTCGAAAAGCACGGCGTCGGGTGCGGGGAGTTCATTGTCGGCAACAGGGACATCCGGGGCTGCATCGGATGTCGGAAGTGCAAGACCACCGTCCCCTCCACCTACTGGAATGACGTGCACGGCTACCACAAGGAGGACATCTTTGCCGATGAGGAGGGCGTCGAGACCATCCAAAACATGGCCGAAAACATGGTCTTTCTGATGCAGTGTATGAAGGACGGGAAGGCTGCCTACGGCCTTCCGGAGACGCCGCACGCCCACTTCACGAACTTCATCCGGTAAGGTTCTTCTCCGGATACAGACAGAGCCATGTCCGCAGGGTTAGCTGCAGGCATGGCTCTTTTTCTGTGTCTCCGGTTTTTGCCTTCGGTCAAAAATAGACTCCCCGCACGTGCCCATGCGGGGAGCCTGCAAATCTCAGGTCCAAATGTTGGAGGAAGGCCTGTGACCGCCGGGATTTTACCCTCCCGTGATTCCCTTGTTACCTGCCGAACTGGCAGTCGTTGTTGCCGGAGTCGGTCATCCACATCTCGAGCATGTTGATGGGATCATCGTAATCTGCAAGCCATCCCTCGCG
>Ga0256404_1012934_pt1 | contig 10710 bp, 10 predicted proteins | sample RumenRJG_01DNA_FD_185990 | JGI IMG/M metagenome (GOLD analysis project Ga0256404, IMG submission 185990) | Bovine rumen microbial communities from Lethbridge, Alberta, Canada - RJG_01 | ecosystem: Host-associated > Mammals > Digestive system > Stomach > Rumen | place: Canada: Alberta | collected...
CCTTATTAATCCATTATTCAATAGATTATTCAAAGATCCACCTATTCCTCCACTAGTTACATCTAACTTCTTAGCAATATCCACCCTTCTTAATGGCTCATCCAATAATGTGGTGATGATCTTCTGCTCTTGCTTGCTTAAGTTCTTCCAATCATTAATAAGATTAATTGCTAAAAATGGCAAAACATTTGCAAATTCTTCAGAAATCCTTTTCTTATCTAACATTTCTCCAGGCATTAAAAATCTTACGAATGTATTTATATAGAATGGAATGCCCCTAGTGCATTTATAGAATCTTTCAAAGCCATCATTACTGAATTCCAAATGGCTTGCTCTTTCAATCAAGTATCTTTTTGTGGTTTCATATGAAAAGGGTTCTATTTGATATGTAAGCATTCTGCCACCAAATGCTCCTTTTGCACCATTTATCTCTCCCAGAAGACTATCTTCCATGCTCATGCTTCCAGTAAAAGTATAGGAAACGTTTTTCTCTGTTTGTATAAAGCTTCTCAAATACCATAGGAAACCATTTGTTTCATCATCCAAATCCTTTATTAGCTGAAATTCATCAATGAAGATCAGGATTCCATCCATCTCATCTGAATATTTTTCATAGATTTTTCTAGGCAAATTCATTACAAAATCCGCTAATTTAGTATAATCTTCCTCAAAGCCAACAATAGGTACTGGAACTCCATCTATATTGAATATGTTTTTTAAAGAGATATTATGAGTCTTAAACCAACTTTCTATTTGTTTATCTATGGTTTTTAATCCATATTCCTTACAGGACTCTATAATTCTCTTATAAAATAATTGCATGAATGCCATGCGACTTAATTTATCTTCTTGATAATTGTTTGAAGAGGATAAATCTAGATATATGATTAAATAATCTTTTTTCAAATCATTCTTAATTTTATTTAAAAGAGCAGTTTTACCAACACCTCTGATTCCAGTCAATAATAATGCAGGAGGAATTTCATCCTTTGTAGAATCTAGTAGTTTAGTTAAAAAAATTATATCCCTTTCTCTATTAAAAAATTGATCATCAGTTAAATCAGCATTTAATCCCCAGGGTATTACATCCATTATAAAACCTCTTTTTATTGATTAATTATATTTTATTTTTATAAATATTTAAAAGTATCTAAAACACATTACATAATGTGAAAAAAATACAATACAAAAAGTATCTAAAACACATTACATAATGTGAAAAAAATATAATACAAAAAGTATCTAAAACACATTACATATACAAAAGAAATAAAATTAAAAAAAAGATTCTAAATAAATTTAAAATGATCTTGTAAACTCTTAATAATTATGCAAATCCCAAAAAAAAGAGTTTTAGAAGAAAATAATTATAAAATGTGATTAAATGATTTAAATAATTTAGAAAGTTTTGAACCATATTAAAATTTTAAAAAAAGTTTTAAAGCAAAAAAATTATACTCCAAAATTATAACTCCTTAGATTGCAGTTTTACAATGCTAATCTATAGTATTAATTTATAAGTATTTTTAATACTGATTTTAATTAATAATTTTAATTATTTAGAATTTATTAATATTCTTTCCAATTTAATTCATTGAATTTTAATTAGAAAATAAATTCAAACCTTAAAAAAAATACTTTTAGATTTTGATAAAATATGTTTCTTAATATTTAACCATCCAAATTCAAATCATTACCCATATTAGACTCAATAATACGAGTAACTCCTCTTAACCAATGAATCATGCTAGGTCTCCAAAAACCATGTGGATCTAAACGAACAATCATTCGAGTGCCATTTGAAAGATCAATAACCAATCCTGGACCTACACCCTGATACACACCAACATCATTCCAGCCAACACTGCTTATATCGCTCCAGGGAATCCTTAAATCAGCTCCACTATCAGTAGCTTGATAAAAGACTATTCCCTTTTCAGCTATGCGGAAATGAGTCTTCCAGTAGAAGTTTTTATCATAAGTGTATTTAAACCATGCTTTAACCCATTCATAAGGACTGTATTTTTCTATTAATTTTTGTTCCTTTTCTAAATTAACACCCGGTTCAAAAAGTCCCATATAAGTTTCCCCTATACATTTTTTTATCTAAATTATCCATATTGCTTTCAATAATACGAGTGACTCCCCTAATCAGATGAATCAGATTAAAACGACCAGTAGTAAATTTAACATGAAACCTTACCAACACAGTAACATTTTTCTTCAGATTAATAATCAAACCTGGAGAAGTAGCTGTATCAACAACTATGTCATTCCAACCGCAATTTTTGATTTCATCCCAGGGAATTCTCATATCGGAATCATCCATATTTCCCTGAAAAATAACCACACCCTTTTGGGCCAGACGAAATTGAGTCTTCCTGATGATTATATTCTGATTGGAAACTTTAACTGCTGCTGTTAATCCATCGTATGGATTATATTTTTCCAGCATTTTCTGTTCTTTTTCTAGATTGACACTTGGTTCAAAAATACCCATACCTTGTTCCCCCTGATTTTAACTTAAAAAATCATTTTTAGGATGATTTGTTGTTTGTAATTTATAATATATAAATCTAGTTTAATTGTTTTGTAAAGATCTAAACAATTATTTTAAAAGGAAAAAATTATTTATACTTCTAAAGTATAAATTTAAAATTAAATAATATATGTAAAGAGGAGGATGATATTTATGGGTTTATTTGGTCCACCAGATGAAGATTTTGATTATGAACGGGAATTATTGGAAAATCATAACCCTTACGAATGGGTAGCATGTCAAGTTACATTGCCTGGTTTGGAAATGACAATTGAATCTGCCAGTCCGTGGGTTAGGGGTTTGGCTACAGGGGCTTTCGGTGTTGTAGGTTTGGCTGCAACTAGCGGTGTTAATCAATCCTATGAACATCTTGTTTTAAACACTCATTTCCGGATTGCTGAAAAGGGTGTGGTTATTTTCCAAGCTTGTAAGGATGAGTCTGACTTGCGTATTCCTTGGGACAATATTGTCAGAGCATTTTATGTTAAGACACATGAAGGGCAGAATTCATTAAGGATAATCTTATTGAAAAATCAGCCTATAACAATCTATTTTAATAGGATTAATTTATTCCAGAGCGAATATGTTCATTACAGTAGAGCAGTTGCACGCATTATTAATGAACATGCTTGTGGTGTTTCTCCAGAAGATGAAGGGTGGTAATTCTATTCATCTCAAACAAATTACTCTTTTTGATTTATCTTTTATCCATTTTATCAACATTTAATAAGTAGATTAATTAGTGTAGAGAGAATAGATTATAATTTATTCTATTTTTTTAAGTTACCAAATTCTTTTTAATCAACATTTTAATAATTACAAAAAGATTGCAAAATTCCGCATATACATTTAATGATAAAACTTTTCAATTGAAAAAAGTATTGAATTTTGTTTATTAAAAATATCACGATTCTTTATGATTCTTTACAATTCATTTTCATTTATTTCCCGTTTCATTCTACGTAAATCTAATTTTAATAGCTTTTCTTCAACAATGAAATCTTCAACACTCCTTATCTTAATTTCATTTCTTGTAAATATTATATATTGGATAATTTCCATTTCATTGAGATTGCTCATATATAATTCCTTAAATTTATCTATAAATCTACCGGACTTACAATTCCTATTAAATTCCTTGATAAATTTATTGAACTCATAATAGGATCTGAGTTTATTTTTACATTTTTCAACATCGGATTCTCTAAAAGAATTTATAGAAGATAAATATTTTTCAAAATCTAAAATAGGCGAAATATTTCCAATTTTTTCAAACTCCGCATCTAATTTGTTTATTAATCCTTGAGGAAGATGTTCTAATAATTCTAAATCGAATAGCCAGTTTGTATACTGGGCTATCAAATATCCTCTTGGATTAAAAAAATAATCTTCAGACTTTATCTGGATTAATTCATTGTAAATGATGTGTGCATCTGTTAATTTATTACTAAAATTGAATAATGATTTTTCAGCTGAGTCAAACCTTAACTGAATATACATTATCTCTTCATTTTGATTAATTGATTCATTTGTTAATTTTAGTGTTTTTTCATTATATTCCCGATTGTTTTTAATCATTGCATCTGTTTTTTCAAGAGATTGTGTATTGAATATTTTATTATCTAAAATTGTTTTCTCTGTTAGTTTTAATGATTTATTAGTTTGATTAAAAGTAATTAAAAGAGTTATTATTGAAATTAATGCTACAATTAAAGCAGTTGATGCACTGGCAATATTGCTTGAAACTTCATTCACAGATTCTGAGATGAAAATCCAATCATATAAAATTGGGAGTGATATATAAAAAAGAATTATTATGAATATAATACACATGATAATTAAAAAATGAGTTATATAATCTTTCCATGACATAATTTTACCTCAATTAATAATATTGTTTACTAAATTTATTAAACTTTGTAAAATGAAGTTATTAGGACTGTCACAATTTGAGTGATTTTTAAACAAATAGATTTACTGTCCCGAAATTTTAATTTAAGCCCAACGTGCCAATACTCCATCAAAAGTCTCATGGTTTTCTTAATATGTTGAAAAAATATTTTGATTCAATTTTACAGAAATGAATGGCACTATTTGATAAAGAATCTACAGGAATGTTATTAAAATGAAAAAATTTATATTATAATATTCATATTTTTATCAGACTAATGTAAGTGCAGGTTTATTTGGAGCAGATACACGTGAATGTAATTATTTTTCAATAGAAATTCCGAAGGTATCATTTCAGGAGATGGGGATAATGATTAAAAACAAGATTTGTTATTTAGATGCTAATCAGATTAGAATACTATTATACATTGCTAGTATATGGGGAATCCTATGAAAAAATACAACATGGCTACAGTTAAAAATTTTACTTAGATTATACTAATTTTAATAGCATAAAATATAGAAACACAATAGCTACATATAAACGTGATAAAAATAAAAAAGTAACCATCTGAATCAGATAGTTACATCATGTTACATGGAGGAAGATTTGACTCTTCAAGACGCTCCTTGTTTAACGTTAATTACAATTCATACTCCATGTCTAAAGAGCCAATCATACTCACAGCAACTAAACATAATAAAAATTCAAAAAGCATATTATAATTCATAATATCACTCTCCATAATTTCTATTTTTAAATACTGAAGCATGAATGGTGTAATATAAACGCTTAAACAAATCTCCACGAAATAATTAACAAAAAATATAAAATTCTAAAAATTTCAAAGATGATAAAAATCACAACTTGAAATCATTTTGTTTTAAAAAATCTAAAAACTTGATGCAAGGAACATTGTATTCTCCGCAAACGTATGGAATAATTGAATGAGGATGTTTTCTAGAACTTTCTTGAGAAACAACAGTAATACTATCATCCGCAATACCGCAAGCAACCAAGTAAGGATCCGCCCAAGGCCCTCCATTTGTCTTTTTAAAACCTCTGTATCTAAATGATTCAAATTTATCCAAAGTCATGATTTCAGACAAATATTCCGTTTCTTCATCAGTTAGATCTCTAAAACATTTTTTATAATCTTTCCACACTTCCTGCGAATCTTTCAGTTCTTCATAAGCTTCATTAACTGAAAACAATTTTCCTTCATCAAACATTTCAAATAGGAATTCCCAAAGTGAAGGAAAAACATTATACGGATAGTATTTTTCCAAATCAATTAATGAAGAGGTATCAATGACGAATTTTCTCATTGTTGCCCTCCATATAACATCTCTCCAATCTTTGGGGCCTGATTCACTTTCAATCCTGTGAATTTTGAAAAATCGGACCCGTTAATAATGCCCAGTTCATATGCGGAAAGAACAAGAGAATAGAATGGCCTTCCATTATATTTGATCATATTGCGATAATAATTTCCACTATTTCCTTTTGTTTTATTGGAACTAGGAATAAATTCATAATCCGTTTTCAAATCATAATCCTTTTTAGTGATTTTATTTAAATCCAGTAAACGTCTTAGAACAACATGTTCGCTAACACCATACAAATCAGATATATCTTTTAATAAATCATTAGCATGCATGTTATTTAAATTTTCAATCAAATCATTCTCTGGAACTAGGAATTCTCCTGAAACGGCATTGCAAAATACTTCAATATCCCTTTCCAAATCATCTCCGCAAATCGCACTTTCACCTAATAATAAATGAGTCAATTCATGGAATAAGGAGAATATTCTGCCATTAACACTGTCTTTTCCATTTAATAGAATAATGGGAACAACATCATGATAAATGCATAATCCTCTCATCTCTTCAATATCCACATCATATGTTTCGAATATTAATACTCCCATTTTTTCAGTGATTACTTCTTTCCAGTTATTTAAAAAGTTGTAATGTCCTTTATCCTTCCTATTATCTTTTTTTAGCCAGCTTTTCTGAGTATCTAAAGACACATCCAATTTTTCACGGATAAATGAAGATAGATTATGCTTGCTTGTTTTGCCTTCAAATCTTTCAAAAGATGGAATACCTTCATCCATATCTTCAGATAGCTCAATGAATATGCTCCTGCGATTTTCAGAAGAGTGAATATTGTCTATTAAATATGGAGAATTATTTTCATAAATACTGTCCCTATCTAATTTCCTATAATTAACCAAAGTGGGAATCAACTCATATTTTGGAGGGTTTTTCATAAAGAAAAATGCTGTAGGAACTTTGTATTTTTTACTGACATTTCTTAATTGAATCCATGTAGGGAATTTCTCACCAGACTCCCAAGCTTCATATTTCTCTTTAATGTCTTTTGGCAATTCATTTTCATAACCATTAACATAGCCTGCATATTTTCTTGCCCAATACATCATATCTTTATTGATTCTTGCCAGAGCCATATCTTTCCCTCCTTAAATTTTTTTGAAAAGCATTTATTGTTTTACAAACATTCAATTAATTTGATTTATTTATTATTATATATTAATATGTAATACTATTATAAAAATAATAAGGTTTAATTTAAAATTATTAAAAAAATGAATAGTTAACTGATTATTAACATACAATTCAAATTAAATGGCCAACTCTTCAACACTAAATCGCAGAATTATTAGCCATGTAACCAGTCTAACAGAGTGCAATAGTCAATTACAGAGATATAACTAATATTGGTTGTGTCAGATAATTATTGAAATTACTTAAAAAAATTAAACACCCTTTTTGAAGCATATATGAAAATTTAATGAATTTAAAAAAAAATTAAACGATAACTATTATAGAATATTTTTAAATTCTTCTAATAAATTTAAAGGTATCTTATCCTTATTTATATTATAGAACTTATTTAATGGAACTTTACAATTACGAGCATTATAAATTTGATCATTTTTAATTGCAGCTTTAACAAAATTTTCAACTTGATTAACATTAAAATTTTTAAAAAAAGGAATTAAATAATTTAGAACTCTTGCACTATCATCAAAAGTTGGTCGAAATTCTAAAGTGTTAATAACATTATTAACCATAAATTCTGGAGATGCTTTAATTAAATTTATAGAAATACTGTCCTTATCTAAATTAACTTTTTTGCTTTGAATTTTTTTTAAGAACCCCTCTGGTTTTGTCCCATCAATAGATATAGGAATTATAGTGATGTTATTATACAAGGCAATTCCGACTTCCTGAATACAAAAAAATGATTTGTTAAAATCTTCACTCAATATAGCAACTACTAAATTAACTTCTCCTAATTCTTTCATTAATGTATCTTGCCACTCTTGTGACATTTCAATATCTTCATGAGCTAAAAAACCATTAATTCCAAAGTCTTCTAAAATTTCTTTAATTGTATGGGCAATAGATTTGTTCTCAGTAGAATAACTTATAAAAGCTTTTTCAAAAATTTCTTCTTCATTGCCAGGACTAGAAATATCTTCAAATAATTCTTCACTAGAATCAATATTGAAAATTTCCGAATCACTATTAATAATTTTTTCTATTTCATTTTCAGAGGAATCGGTGTAATTGATTAATATATATTTTACCATTTTTAATGAATTCTCATAATTTTCTTTCATAGCATCATAAATAATTTTAACTATGTTATCCAAATAATCATCATCACCAAAATTCTGGCTTCGAATTAATCTTACATTAGTTTCTAGTAAGTGTTCAAAACCAAAAGCCTCGAGTATTACTCTCCAGCTAATTTGATTATTTTCATTTTGAAAAATATATGTTCCAATAGTTAAAGCATTTAATTGTAAATTATCATTCATAATTTTTCATCCTTTTAAAAAAAAAATTTTTCTTTTTATAATTGTATGAAATATAAAATTTAAAAGTTTATCTAAAATAGGGCTGTCACAAATTTGAGTGCTTTTTAAATAAATCCTTTTTTTGTCATAAAATAGTAAATAACACTCAAAATTTTTTCCATTGGAAAGTAACATTAAAGTTGGATAATTTTACATAATAACCAAAGGTTCAACATCCTTGCTTAAATCTTTTCATCATAAGATTGTTTGAATAATTTTTCAAAGTAATAAAAATCATCTTCTGAATCTATTACAAACTGATAATCCCCTACACCATGATGGCCAACATTGGAAACATTTCTAATTCTATTGTCAGGATCGTGAATTTCTGATTCCTTTAAATTAATCCAAGCCTTAATAGACTTTGCTAAGACAGATGCTGAGACCACAATCTTGTTATTGACCTTGAAAACAAAATAATATTTCCAATGAGTTACTTCAATATCATCATATCTGGATAAGATATAATCTTTCAAGTCATAATACAATGATTTTATATCATCGGATTTTCCATTCAATGTGTCTTCTTCAGTATATTTCCTGATTTCCTTATTCACTTTATTCCTTTTATTATCAGAACCGGCGATTTGTTTTATTGAAGCAGTAGTGTTAGTGTTGTTTACCTTATCATATAATACAGTTCCATTGGAATATTTAACTACTTTCCATAACTCGAAAGCGATATCTGAAAACTCAACAGACCTTAATTGATATGTAGTGAAGCTTGGAGAAATAAATATCACGCTGGTTTGGGAGAAATCAAATTCATCCTTGGATAATGTGGTGTTGAAGACAAGATTGTATTTTAGAACAAATTCGGCTTTGTTATTTAGCAATAATGATAAATAACTGTAACCCTGGTCTATGACACTATATTTCTCAACATTCTTGTATTCAATAATTACAAAGGATTTGGTTTCTTCGTTGAAAGCCAATGTGTCTATTCTTAAATTGTCAACTGGAAATTCAGTAGCAACGAATTTCAAACCAAATAGCTCTTCCAGGTTTTTCTCGGTTAATCTTTGCAATTCTCTTTCATTTTTAAATTTAACTTGCCTGATTGGAGTTAAATTCTCATCTTCAATATTATAAATCGCCATAACAATCACCAAAAATAAATTTTAGTCTTGATTAATTCAAAATTTAACTTTTAAAACAATGATTCTTTAAATTATTCTTCTCTATCCCACACACTTTGAAATATTGCAAATTTAATTATATCTCTTTTATTAATCTTGTTCTCTGCCAATATATTTTTACAAGCATTCATAGAAGCACCACTGCTTGTAACGTCATCTAATAAAATTATAATGTCCATATTTCTTGCTGATGACACTAACCTTCCTTCACATTCAATAGACTCCAAATGTTCAGGATAGCTTGCTCTTTTCTTTTCTAAATGAGATGTTGGAACATCTGATACTCTTTTTAACAGATTACTGTAATTATAAATTTTTAATTCATCGATAGGGCCTATTTTAATTTCTCCTTTTCGATGTGATTCAATAATTTCAAAAATCACATTTCTCATAGGAGATGGTTTCCCCACTTTAGAAGGAGGCACATAAGAAAGTCCTAAAAATTTAACGTCATCTTTTATGATATTAGTTAAAATACTATCAATTCCATTTATTATTTCATTTTTAAAATACTCATTTGCATCGACATCAAAATTTTTGAATTTCCATATTTCTTTAGAACGATTGATGCTTTCATCATCGTATTTATCATATAATTTTGGTTTGACATAATCAAACAAATAATAAACATGCCATCGTGTTTTCTCTAAATTTACCATATCCTGACTCCGAAATTTCTTTTTTAAAACAGCAAAAATATCCTCATTGATTGACCAATCATTACTCAAATCTATGATGATTAATAAAACATTTTGAAAAACAATTAATAAATCTCTGTCTTTGAAAAACAATTAATGCTATAAACGTTTAAATTGAGAATAAAACATACTGAAATTCTTTCTTCTAGATTAATGTTAGTTGAACTGATTTAGTGCTTTTCTTGATTTTCAAAGCATTTAAATATTCTAAGAATTCTTCAATGTCTTCCACTTTCAAGGCATCCTCATAGTTTTTCAAAATGTATTCATTTCCATCATATGATCCTTCAGGCCTTTCATCAGGAAGGTATGAATATATTGGCCTTTCGTATTCTTTAGCAAAGTCTACAGTATGCATTGTTCCGCTGTTTATACCGCATTCAACAACAAAAAGGGCATCTGATAATGCTGCTACAACCTTGTCCCTATCTATATAATTTCCTTTTTGAACTTTCACTCCAGGTTCATATTCACTAATAAGACAGCCTCCAGCATTAATTATATCTTCAGCCAGTTTTTTGTGTGAAGAGGGCTTGATTTTAAAAACA
>Ga0256404_1012935_pt1 | contig 10709 bp, 7 predicted proteins | sample RumenRJG_01DNA_FD_185990 | JGI IMG/M metagenome (GOLD analysis project Ga0256404, IMG submission 185990) | Bovine rumen microbial communities from Lethbridge, Alberta, Canada - RJG_01 | ecosystem: Host-associated > Mammals > Digestive system > Stomach > Rumen | place: Canada: Alberta | collected...
TATCAAAACCAATGCCACATTTCAAGAAAGGCGATGTTTTTGTAGAAAGCACTCCGCACCCTCTCGTTTTCATGGAGGTTAACGAGGTGGAAGTGGGACCTGGCGATAAAGACTTCTGCATTGTAACATGGTACTCTCTTAACGAAAGTGGTCTCAATGCTCAGCGTCGATTCCCTATGGTTGCTGTTGATGGAGGGTTCTGCAACTTCGAACCAATCTCTCGGAAACTTCTCAAAGAGGTCAAAAGCCTGATGCGTCAATTTGATGTGGAAGTAAAACAACTAACGGATAAGAAAGAAGCGAAATCATTGTTGAGGGAATATACTCGCAAGTTGATAGAGCTACTTCCCGATGCAGAAGAAAGACTTGCGATAGCAGAGCAAGAAGCAAAGAAGATAGTGACTTACAAATGGCTCGACTGCACCGATGACAATTACTGGGTGGAAGAAGATCCTGACCTCAAAGACATGTACGTTACACTTGTCTGTTACTCTTCCGAATCACACGATGATGAGAATGACGAAAACATTACCGTACAATTTCTCTATCTGCATGATGACTGCCCGTATGGCTGGGATACGCTTGCAAAATGTGGGGCCAAGTATATGGTGATAGAGAGACCAAAGAAATAGACCTTCGATAATAAAAGTTTCATAAGATGTTTTATAAACTAATAGAAAAGAAACGTAACGAGTGGCTTTCTTCACCAGATTGTACAGTGAAGGATGTCATACAATATATCGAGCAGCGAGGTAAGATGCGCGATGCCCAGATTGATGCCATCAAGACCTTCCTCTATCTGAAGATTGTCTGTGGCAACCAGCCCTTAAAGCAATTGTTCTCTCAGGGATTTTTCAACACTCTTGATATTCGCGAAGAACCGCTCACTGATACTGTGAGAAATAAACTGCTTGCAGACAAAGCAGCCGCTGCGCTTTATGAATATTCAAAATTGAAGCGCAAGAATGGTGAACAACTGTCACCAAAATTAGAGGAGTATATCAAGGCTCATGCAGAGATAATAGACTACAATCAGATTATCAACAAAATATTCTATGATGTTGATTATGCTGACTACCTCTATAGCCTTCCGATGGGAGCAGGAAAGACGTACTTGATGGCAGCCTTCATCTATTTGGATTTGTATTTCGCTCAAAACGAATCAGACAATCCCGTGTTTGCCCATAACTTTATGATATTTGCTCCCTCTGGATTAAAAACCAGCATACTACCGAGCTTAAAGAACATCATGCGCTTCGACCCTTCATGGATTCTCCCTGAAGGAACTGCCATTCAGTTGAAGCGCCAAGTGAAGTTTGAAGTGCTCGACGAAGCAAGTAGTGCCAAGGGCTCCAATATCGTCAAAAACCCGAATGCTCAGAAAATCAATACGCATCTCTTGTCGGGCGACACATTTGGATTAGTTGCTATCACCAATGCAGAGAAAGTGATTCTTAACCGTGCGGAAAATGACCTGCTGACACTTGAAGAACTGAGCTTGTTTCCAGAGGACGAGCGAAACATGATTTTGAAGGGCAGAGAATTGAGGCGTGTGATTGGAGATATACCTAATTTGGCTATTTTTGTAGATGAGGTACATCACGTGGCTGATGGTGACATTAAGTTGCGAAGGGTTATTGATAAGTGGACAGAAAGCCAGAACTTCAAATATATGCTTGGTTTCTCCGGCACACCTTTCCTAGAAACAGCAGATAAGATTCCTGTTTCTGAAGAATTGGAGATGAAGAATCAGAATCTCTCCAATGTTGTCTGTCACTATGCTCTTGTAGATGCCGTTGCCAACTTCCTGAAGAATCCAATAGTGAAGCATGAGAATGCTGATTTAGAAACTATTATTGACAACGGAGTAAGAGACTTCTTTAATCACTATAAAGACACTGTCTATCAAAATGGAACCTGTGCAAAACAGGCGATATACTGCCCCAATATCAAGACTTTAGAGGAAATCGTTTATCCTCAAGTTGCGAACTTGGTCGCAGAGTATGGCTATGCGCCTAATACTGCCATTTTAAAATTCTACAGTGATAGTAATAGCAGTTACAAACTACCAAAAGAGGCGCAAGTGGAGTTTGATTCTTTAGACAGTGAGATATCCAAAGTCCGCATTATATTATTGGTTGGTATTGGCAAAGAGGGTTGGGACTGTCGTAGCCTTACCAGTGTTATCCTTCCAATGAAAGGCTCTTGTGCACAGAATAAAGTGATGCAAACCTCTTGCCGTTGTCTGCGTGAGGTAGATTCCAATGACGAAACTGCACTTATCTGGCTCAACAATCAGAACGCCAAAGTGCTGAATGACCAACTAAAGAAATTCCAAGAGACAGATATTGACGAGCTGAACAAGAAACAGAAGAAAGAGAAAGTTGTCATTCTACGCCACTCTCGCATGAATACGGTAGAACTGCCGCCCATAGAGTATATGCAGTTCTGTGTTACATACACTCCTAAAAAGGAAGACCCCAAGACTCATGAGATGTTGTCTGATGAGCAATTGTTAGTTAAGCGGAATACTCGTTTTGTTCATAGCAGTACAGGCTTCTCCGGGCAAGAGTCGATTTCTGTTCATGAATTTGAGAACGACCAAGTTGCAGATTTTAAGTCTTGGCTATACGAGATAGAGCGCGAGAGTTTCTGCACACTTACCTATCCGAAACTTCTTGAATACACTATAGAACTGCAAGATATCTTTTCGAAGATAACTATAGAGAAAGATGGGCGAAGATTCTTTAATAATGAATATGCCCAGCAACGCATCCGCAGCAAGATCCGTCAGGCTTTTGCCCCGATATGTACTGATGAGGTGACAGAAAAGACAGAGCTACGTGAAGCCAAACTGATGTGGATAAAACCAGAAGATTTGGAGAAGCCAATTGAAGTCAGTACATCGAGCATCTACTACCCAGATGCAGAACGAGTACATCTAATCGTGGAGGAAGACAAGAAAAATGCGGTGATAGACAAGATGATGGAGGAGCATCCTGAAATGAAAGAAGTACTGGAAACTACAAAAACAAATTTCTATCAAGAGCGCAACTTCACCTACCATTATCTTCCTTATCATTTCGATAGTAACTTGGAGCGTAACTATTTTGCGGAACAACTGGTAGCCCTGCTGAAAGGTGACAGTTTTAAAGACCTTCACCTCGAAGTCTATTTCAATGGTGACGACAACATCTCCGATTTTGGTATTGAGTGTTACAAGCATGTTGAAGGTGTTTGGCAACGCATCCAACGATATTATCCGGACTTTCTGATGCTGCAGCGTGGAAGTGATGGAAAAGCTCGTCGAGTGTTGATAATAGAGACAAAAGGCAAGGTGTATGAAGACAGTTTCAAAGATAAGGAAGCATTTATGAAGAAGTTCATTAGTGACAATAGTGAACATTTCGACTTCCTTTATCTGAAAGAGTCCAAAATCACAAGAGACCGCCCCAGCTATTTATTAGAAGAGACAACAAACAAAATCGAATCATTTTTTAAAGATTAAGAAATATGGCAATCAAATACATCTCATACGACCCACAGCCCCTGCAAGGACAGGCTGTTTTGAATTGTTTCCGTCGTACTCGTCGCATGTTGAGTTATCAAGGTGATAACGAATTGGAGACACACATTGAGCGAGGTATGCCGCTGTACGAAGTTACCCGTACAGAGCAAGTAAACGGTGGTTCCAATGAGAATCTTCTCTTGCGAGGCGAGTGCGTTTCTGTATGTGCATATCTGAAAGAAAAAGGAGTCACGGTTGATTTGGTTTACATCGACCCTCCCTTTGCCAGTGGTGCTGACTATACCAAGAAAGTTTATCTACGTAGAAATCCAAAGGTGGCAGAAATAATTGAAGAAGAAATAGAAGACGAGCTTCCCGGTTTTGATGAGTTACACTCTTTTGAGGAAAAAATGTACGGAGACTTTTGGGGAAAGGAACGATATTTAAACTGGATGTATGAGAACCTGTTAGCAATAAAAAGTATTCTCAATGATAATGCTAGCATATATGTACATCTTGATTATCGAATGTCTCATTACGTAAAGTTGTTGATGGATGAAGTATTTGGTGAGCTTTATTTCAAAAATGAGATTACTTGGAATAGTACTGCATCTCACAATGACACAGTGGGAGCCTATGGTCAAATTAAAAACTCAATTCTTTTTTATTCGCTAGGTGGGGATAATACTTTCAATACTCAATATACAGATTATTCTGAGGAGTACATAACTAGCGAATGGAAAAAGACTCCTTCTGGCAGATATTACAAATCAGAAAACATGCTTGACCCTCAAAACAAAATGGCCGCTTATGACTTTCATGGAACAATGGCTCGTTGGAGAACAATTCCAGAAAAATTTGAAGAACTATGGAATGCTCCACAAACTGATGTCCCTAATAGTCATGGCCGTATAAAGTTAGGGAGGAATGGGAAACCGATAAAGCGATGTAGAATTGTCTTCTTAGATGAATTGCCAGGTGTTCCATTGAATGATAATTGGACGGATATACCATATGTTGCAGGAAGAGCAAAAGAATCGGTCGGCTATCCTACTCAAAAGCCAGAGGCACTCTTGGAAAGAATAATAAAGACTAGCAGCAACGAAGGCATGGTAGTCGCAGACTTCTTCTGCGGTAGTGGCGTGACAGCAGCTGTTGCCAATAAACTCGGACGTAAGTTCGTTACTTGCGATGTGGGTTTGAACAGCATAGAGACTGCCCGTGACCGTCTGAAAAACAATGGGGCGAAGTTTGATGTTCTGGAAGTTAAGGATGGTGTTTCTCTCTATCGCAATCCCATTCAAACAATGGATAACATCAAGCGTGTAATTAAAGGTCTGCGTAACGAAGATGGTCTCAATAAGATGTGGGAAGGCAGCATCAGTGATTCAAAGTACGGGCTGGTACCAGTGTATATCCCCAATCTGACTGACCCCACCACTCGCGTGTTGAGCAAATACCTGATGCGTCGCATCATTCATGAAGCTATGCCCGACTTGCCAGAGAACACCAAGAAGGTCATAGTCTATTATATTGATGTAGTAGATCTGGAGGAAATAAAGAAATTCACCAACACAGAGAACTATTTCCCCATCGAGATAGAATTCCAAGACCTGAAGCCTATGCTCGACAGCTTTATTATGGCTGACGATGCTCGCTGGACATTGTCAGAAGTAAATGGTGATATATTTAAGGCATGGCAGATCAGCATCGACAACTTCCATTGTGACCGTGTGCTGAAGAAGATAGAAGAATACAATCTGAAGACACAAGAGCAGATACTCCAAGCCACAGAGGATGAAAAGAAGAAGAAACCTTTCACACCAATTAAGGTGAGTGACGAAGGATTGGAGTGCATTGAATGGATAAGCCTCGACTGCACATCTGCTGAGGAACAAGACGAATGGCACAGCGATATGGAACTGAAAATAGAAACAGACAGTCACGTGCGTTATAATAATGGCGAGAAGAGCCAGAATTATTGGGATGGCACCATCCGCACACTCGATGAGCGCAAGCCTCTTCGCATGAAAATCCGCAATATATGTGGTGACGAAACAGTATTTGTTTTATAATTGTAGAAAAGGGTCTATGGCAGTAGAATCACACGATAAGAAACTAAGCGAGCTCCTTACTTGGGTGGGGCAGGGGAAAGCACAGCTCCCAGAATTCCAGCGTAGCTGGGTTTGGGATGATACAAAGATATGCAAACTCATAGAGAGTATTACGTCTGGCTTCCCAATGGGAGCCGCAATGTTTTTAGAAGGTCATGGCGATTCCATTCGCTTCAAGTGCCGCTATTTTACTGGCGTAAAATGCACCGAGGGTATCTCTCCAGATTGGCTGGTGCTGGACGGTCAGCAACGCCTTACAACTCTATATCAGGTGTTCATGTGCAAAAAGGCTGTGGAAACACGATTGGATACAAGCCGAGATAAAACTATTTTCCGTTACTACTACCTTGACATTAAGAAATGTCTTGACCCTGATGTTGACAGATTGGAAGCTATTTTGTCTATCTCTGAAAAGAAGCAGGTGCTCTCAGACATCGGTCGTACAGTTGTGCTTGATTTGTCAACTCAAGAAAATGAATTTGAACATCTGATGTTCCCCCTGAACCTAGTTTTCTCTCCTAATGATATTGATGATTGGCGCTTTGGAATGGAAGAACATTTCCAAAATGACTCCGAGCACCGCCTTTTGTTCAGAGATTTCTCCCAGAAGATATTGCGTCCCATTCAGGACTACCAAATGCCTGTTATACAGTTGGCAAAAGACACACCCAAAGAAGCGGTCTGCCAGATTTTTGAGAATGTCAATACTGGTGGTGTGCCTTTGACTGTATTTGAGCTTGTTACAGCCACATTTGCGGCAGACGAATATGACCTAAGAGCAGATTGGAATGCCATCCGAAAGCAGTTTGCTGATAAAAAGTTGGCTGTTCTTAAAGACATTACAGGAGCAAATTACTTGGCTGCTATGACATTGCTTGTCACATACAAAAAGAGTCTAGTTAATAATGGAGCCGTCACATGTAAGAAACGTGATATATTGCGCCTCGAACTTGCAGACTACAAGGCAAATCATGATGCTTTGATTTCAGGTTTTGAGTCATCAGCAGCCTTCCTTTCCCAACAAGGCATATACAGTGAGCGTGACCTTCCTTATTCATCACAGCTAGTTCCACTGGCAGCCATCTTCGCTTATGATAGCGAGTTGAAAGAGAATCGTCATCTCATGCTCAGTCAAAACCTTGAACTGTTGGCCAAATGGTATTGGTGCGGTGTATTTGGCGAACTTTATGGCGGTGCCAACGAGGCGCGCTTTGCATTGGATATAGCTAATATCTTCGATTGGATTAATAATGGCTCTCAGCCCGACACCGTTACTCGTTCCAACTTCCAGCCCACACGTCTTTTATCTATGCAGACGCGTAATAGTGCTGCTTATAAGGGTGTGATGGCGATGATTATGCAAGATTCTCCGCTTGACTTCATGAGTGGAAATAAGATGGATATTGCTTCTTATCTGGACGAAGATACGGATATTCACCACATCTTCCCGCAAGCCTATTGCGAAGGGGCCAAGCTACCGATACGAAAGTGGAATTCGGTTATCAATAAGACTCCTATCTATGCCTCTACAAATCGTTCTATCGGTGGTCGTGCTCCCAGCGAATACATCAAGACCATGAAGAACAAAGGTTTGTCAGATGAACAGGTCGTTAGTGCAATCTCTTCTCATAAGATTAACTATGCTCTTCTTGCATCAGATGACTTTGATGCATACTTTGTTGACCGTGCGATAATGTTGCTTAATCGCATAGAAAAGGCAACTGGCAAATCCATCTCTGGACGCGATAGTGAAGAGACTATCAGAGAATTTGGGGTCGCTTTAACTGGAAGCAATAACATAGAAGCATAGATGGCAAAGAAGGAACGGACATTCGCAATTTTCGGTGAGTACTTGTATTGGTCATACGCCAACATACAGATGCTGCACTATGCACTGAATAACGGTGTGCAGCGGTATAACCGTATGTGCTTCATGATTAGGGCTAAAGCATTCAAAGCATACAAAGAAGGCCGCTGGAATATCCATGATTTATTTGAATTCAATATCACTAAGATAAAGGAGAATGACTATTGCTGGTATTGCGGCAAAGAAATGGAGCCATCGAAACTGACCAAAGACCATGTGTTTCCAAGGTCGAAAGGTGGAGCTAACGATTTGGATAACATCATTATGGTCTGCAAGGAGTGTAATTCATCAAAGGGTAAGACTGATTTGTTTGAATGGTATTCCGAAGTCCGCCAAAAATGGCCACCGCTCAATGTGATGGTGCATTACCTGAAGAACATCTATCTATACAGTGTGGAGAATGGCTTAATGGATAAGCATTCTGAAGAGCTTGATGCAATGGACTTACCTTTCAAATGGCAGTATATTCCTACCGATTTTCCACAGCCAGAAGAATACTGGCCAGAGAAGTTTGAAAATGATGACAATAATAACGCGAAATAGTTATGGCAGATAATAGTACGTTTATATATAACAGTCTCAATCTTCCAATTGAAGAACAGAGAAAGTATAATTTAGAGAAATATCACTTTCTGTCTGGTATTTTAGACATTCTGACTTTGCATTTACAACTGATAAAAGCATACAATCTTACTCAAGATGATATTTACAAACATTTTGTACCTCACAAGTTAAATGCAAATAGAGAAAGAGAAAAGTTCAATGCCGCTATTGCACAGTTGGTAGGTTCTGGTATGATTGAAATTAGAGAAGATGATATAGTCACAATGACCGAAAAGGGAATAGAGGCATATGACTGTCAGTTATTCCATAGTATTGCAGCCAATCTCTACGCAGCAGACCGCTCCGACCATTTGGCTAAAGTCGCAATCATTGCTGCATCTATATTATCATTTGTGTCCATAGTATGCTCAATCGTTGTTGCAATTATATCATAATTCAATAATGATATTCTATCTTCAGAAACATTGTCTCTAAATCAAGTAGATTCAACTATATGAAAGGCAAGTATATTGATTTGACTGGTCAACGATTCGGAAAACTTGTGGTTCTTCAAAAATCTGCGAAGAAGACTGCAAGTTACGGGTGTGTGTGGCTCTGTCAATGTGATTGTGGCAAACAAGTGTTTGCAAATACAAGCGCACTTAATTCTGGTACAAAGAAAAGCTGTGGTTGCTTGAGAACCGAGGTGAACCATTCACGGGTGGCAGACTTAACAGGCAGACGTTTTGGAAGACTTGTTGCTGTAGAGAAAGTTAATGGGCCAAATAATAGAACCATGTGGCATTGCAAATGCGATTGTGGTGGCGAAACATATAGCAAGCCATCAGATTTAACACATGGTAGAACTAAAAGTTGTGGATGTCTTAGTTTGGAGCATGCCGTCCAATTAGGGAAAACGCATTTGATAGATTTGACTGGTAAAAGGTTTGGAAGACTTACTGTCCTGGAGCGTATTGATGACACACTTAACTACAGATGTGAATGCGATTGTGGAAACGAAAAGATTGTCAGCGGTGAATTGTTGAGAAGTGGACGTACGAAAAGTTGTGGTTGCTTGAAGAAACTTGCTCCCAACAAGAATGATGACAGAGAGGAAGCAATGTTGAGGGTTGAATACTCTGCGGTAAAAAAGAGGAACAAAGCAAAAGGTTTCAAGGAAGTTTTGTCTTTTACAGAGTTCTGTGAAATGGTTCATCAACCATGCTATTATTGTGGGAAGGAGTATTCCAAAGAGATAAAGGATGATTCGCATACTAGGACTGATAAGAAGCACCAAGTGTCTGGTCATGTATTGCGAATTTGTGGTATTGACCGATTAGACCCTACTCGAGGCTATGTATATGATAACTGTGTTCCTTGTTGCTCAGTATGTAATACAGCCAAATTGGAAATGGATGTAGATGACTTTAAGGAATGGGTAGTTAGAGTCTATGATTATTGGGCCAAGAAATAAAACAAGTAGCATCATGAGAGAAATAGCATATAAAGAAACCTTGTCAATTATTGAAAAGCTGTACAAGTTGACAGAGCAGAAGTATGGAGAGACGAATGACAGTCGCTTCCTTGCGTTGTACGATCTGTCGAGAAAGATGAGGGCGTGTATGAATGCCGTGATGTTGCTTCCTCATACAGAGTATGAAGTATTGTGCGTACCCATCAATCTTCTTTATCGATGTATGATAACGGACGTGATGACAGCTCTATTGATTTCTGTTGTGGATGACAATACATTCGAAAAAGTAATGCATATGATGGATATTGACTACACTAAGTCGTTACAGAAAGCGTTGGATACTGACATCGCAGTAAGGAAATCTGTCTATCCTGAGGATGCGGAAGATTTTGAGAAAATGGCGTTGGATTATCAAGTGCAACACTTTGATGACATCAAGGACTGTCTGAAATCGACAAAGGGAGAGAAATGGGAGATTCAGTCGAAAGAAAAGCTTGAAATAAATGGCGTTGTTTTCAATGGTACCATAGATTCACTTTTCAAAGTCCTGTTAACGTATGAACATGTCCGTGATATAGTCAGCGTATACCAGTATTATAAGATTTTCTCTCAGTCAGAGCACTTCTCGTTAAAGAACAGAGTATTCAATTACAAGCATGACTTTCATGAGAGGTATTACAACAAGACGCGTGGGCTTATCGTACTTGGGATAGAGTATATACTGAAAGAGTATGGAAGCTGAACAATTATGCTCACCGAATATGACAAGTTCCGTGTTATTCAAGACCGTGAAATCATGAACGACTTTGATAAACAATTGAAACTATTGTTTGGAGATAAGAAAGATTGATTATAATAATTCCATAGTTCACCCATACAACTAGCCATACAAGTACCCGTACAAGTTCAATTGACATACAACCATCTTCTGAGAATGTTACACGTTTGGTATTGGCAATCGGTAAAGAAGAAATGAGTGTGAAGAGTATGATGGAAGCCGTAGGTTTGAAGAACCGTCCGAACTTTATGGATTATTCTCTCACACCAGCAATATGAGAAGGATTTGTGTGTATGAAGTATCCAAACAATCCCCATCATCCTCGTCAACGTTATTTGCTGACGATAAAAGGTTTGATGTTGTTGGACGGAAATAATAGTTAAGAATCATAGTCTCTGCTTTAGGTAAGAGTCCTCTAAGTGCAA
>Ga0256404_1012937_pt1 | contig 10707 bp, 7 predicted proteins | sample RumenRJG_01DNA_FD_185990 | JGI IMG/M metagenome (GOLD analysis project Ga0256404, IMG submission 185990) | Bovine rumen microbial communities from Lethbridge, Alberta, Canada - RJG_01 | ecosystem: Host-associated > Mammals > Digestive system > Stomach > Rumen | place: Canada: Alberta | collected...
AGCGGTTTCCGCCATCGACTCCATCGCAGGCCAGACCAACCTCCTGTCCCTGAACGCTTCCATCGAAGCTGCACGGGCAGGCGAAGCCGGCAAGGGCTTTGCCGTTGTCGCAGAGGAAATCTCCCACCTGGCTGACCAATCCAAGGAATCGGCCGGTTCCATCGGAGAAATCATGAACCACCTGGCCGACCGCTCTTCTTCCGCTGTGAAGACCGTTGACCAGCTGACAGAGATCATCAATCGCCAGCAGGAAATCAGTCAGTCCGCCCAGGAATCCGTCGAAAGTGTATCGCAGTCCATTGCGGAAGTCCGTGATTCCTTCGCCCGGACCAAGGACGAATGCGACAATATTCGGACGAAGTGCAATGCGGTGAACGATACCATGTCCTCCCTGTCGGCCATTTCCGAGCAGAACGCAGCTTCTTCGGAAGAGACATCTGCTTCTATGGAACAGGTCAACAACACGGTCACAGACATCAAGGATCTGTCGACCCGCCTTTCTTCCATCTCGGAAGAGCTGAACGAGATGCTGGCTTACTTCACAACAGATTAATATGATTACAGTGCCGAGTTTCATGCCCACCTGGGCTTTCAGAAGGTCGGGGAGTTTCATCGCTGTGGCTATAAGTTCGGGCGCTGGTATGACATGATCTGGATGGAGAAAATCATCGGGGAGCATCTGGATGAGCAGCCGCCGGTCAGGTTTGAAAAAATCTCGCATATATCCCATAGATGAATGAGAGAGTCGGAACGAAAGTTTTCCGGCTCTCTTTTTTTTACACAGGTTTTACCGTGGCGCTTTCTGAGTTCTGCTATACTTGGCCTTGGAAAGTGAAATAGGCCTGCGAGGCCCTGTTTACACGGATTGCAACCGCAGGTTTACAGATTGCCGGGCGGACTTTCTGTTCGGCAACCGCTTTTTCCGGTAGTATGCGTCATAAAGAAACAGGAAAAATCTTTTTGGCTGTGGTCAGAGTATCCGGAGGAGGAACATGAAAAAAGTGCTGAGAATAATATTGATATCGGTAGTCATCACCATCGTCGTGACCTTTGTCATCACGACCATTCAGACAGCAAGGGGCGTCTTTGCCGGAACCATGTATATGAGTGAACCGGTAGACCACGACGAGATTCCCTATGAGTATTATGAACCCTATGGCTTCGACTATGATGCTTTTGTAAAGAAACACCAGGTTGAGACCTTCACCCTTACATCCACTTATGACGGTCACGATATACCGGTCGATTATATCTATGCGGAAGGAGCGTCAGACAAGGACCAGAATACAGTAATTCTGGCCCATGGCCTCGGTTCCAACCGGAAGATGGTCTATCCGGTGGCAGAGGTCTTTCTGGACAATGGCTACAATGTCCTCGCCTTCGACCAGCGGAGCCAGGGAGAAAACCAGGCAAAGTACACGACCTTCGGTTTTCTGGACAAGTATGATCTGAAGGACTGCGCGGATTATGTCAGGGAACAGAGCACGGACAAAAAGCTGGGCCTCTTCGGAACTTCCTACGGCGGGCTGACTACGATCCTGGCCGCCTTCGACAACGAACTCGGCGTTTCTGAGCATACGGACTTTGTCGTTCTGGACTGCCCCATCAGCAACATGAAGGAAGAAATCACCTATATCATGAATACGAATGAGGACATCAAAAAGATTCCGCTCCCGGTCGGCTATATGGTCTGGGCCGGCGGCCTGGCCTATCGGGCAAAGTTCGGCTTCTCCTATGCGGACGTGGACGGCCGGAAGGCCATGGAAGACAGCACAAAGGCGGATTTCCCCATCCTGATCTTCAACAGCGGAAAAGATGACATGACGCCTCCCAATATGGGCAAGGATCTGGCCGCCAGCTTCAAGGGAGAGGGCAAACACCTCGTTGTATTCGACGACTGCGGCCATATGGACGGCCTGAAAAAGCATCCCGACGAATACAAGGAGGCCGTGAAAGACCTGCTGGATGAAGTGAAGTGAGGATACCCGGCGGAACTTATTTCTCCGAAATCGGGGAATTAAGGGGCCTTGTTCCTTCATGAAAGGGGGTTATCCGCCGCGGGTTTTATATTAGTATGGAGCCGTCAATCAGCCGGGGGAGGCGGCATTACAATTTCATATGAGATGTAGTTGTCAGCTGGGGGGATGACAGATACATGCACGAGAAGTGTACTGATGTACCGGCCGCCCCATCGCAGCCGGTACATCTGATTTTGAGGGAGGAAAAATCATGAGAAAGGAAATCTGGAAAAACGTCTTGCCGGTCGCCGGGGTGGCATCGGAATCCGTTGCTTTTAAAATTTAGGTGAATTTTTCGCTCTGCCCCTTGACAATAGCCTCGATTTGTAATATTTTCTTAACATCTCTTTTGACAGCACTTCGCTGTCCGCTGCAATCGCAGCAGGGCTCGTCCGTTCCGGAAGGCCCGGGATTTTCCATTATTCATCTATTTCAGCACGGAATAGAAGAGAACGCGTTAAAGAAAACAGTAAGAATATAGGGATTATGGTATAATACCAGGAAAAGAGGGGCTATGGGGGAACGAAAGGAGAAATCCGCCCAGCGGAATATCAAAAACAGTGTCTTCTGCGATCTGTTTGCTCAGAAGGAAAATACGTTTCAGCTGTATCAGGTTCTGCACCCTGAAGACAGCAGTGCAACGGTGGACGATATCGAGAATGTCAATATTGATAATGTCCTGACGAACGATATTTACAACGATCTCGGATTCACTGTCCACGACCGGCTGATGATTCTGGTCGAGGCCCAGTCCACCTGGACAGAAAATATTCTGATCCGGGTTTTAATCTACCTTGCCGAAACCTATCGACGCTATGCCAGGGATAATGATATAGACCTGTATTCCACGACAAAGGCGGAACTGCCCATTCCGGAACTGTATGTCATATATACTGGTGACAAGACCGTTCCAAAGCAGATTTCACTGAAAAGGGATTTTTTCAGTGGAGCGTCCGGTATAGATGCTGAGGTAACGGTTATTACAGAATCTGATTCCTCCGATATTGTAGGTCAGTATATCATCTTTTCAAAGGTGGTCACAGAACAGATCCGTGAAAAAGGTCCGACACGGGAAGCCGTAGAGACAGCCATCAAAATTTGTCAGGACAAAAATATCCTGAGGGAATATCTGAAACTTCATGAAGGAGAAGTGATCACAATGATGATGTCCTTATTTGACCAGGAAGAAGTTACGAGGATTTATTTGGCAGCGCAAAAGCGGGAAGCTCTGCAGGAAGGCCATCAGGAAGGCCATCAGGAAGGCCTACAGGAAGGCCTACAGGAAGGCCATCAGGAAGGCCGGATAGAAGGCATCCAGGGAGCCATTGAAATCATGCGTGGCATGGGGCTGCAAGACCGGGAAATCGCAGAAAAGATCAGAGCACAGTACGGCCTCACTGAAGAAGAAGCAGACAAGCTGCTGGTAGTGAAGGCGTGATTCTTGTGGATATTGTTACGGCGGACAGGTATGTCGTGTCTGCCGTATTTTTTATGGAGGGATATCTTCCTGATTTTTTCTATATTTATGAAGGTGTTTTTTGATTATCTATTACTAAGTGGGCACGGAAGAAGGCTGTAACCATCCGCCCAGCCAGAGGCATAGAAAGAAGGAAACTCCGAAATGAAAATTGAAATCGATATCATGAAAGGCACAGTTCCGATGGAAAACGAGGCAGACCTCAGAGAAGTGATCTTCGGTAATCCATATGACGTCATCGAGTATAGCGAATTCAGCGATCTGATGGATGAGGCTGAGGCCAGGGAAGAATTCGAAAAGCTGCAGGCTACTGCCCGGCGGACGGAAGACGGGATGATTGAATTCATGATTCCTGAACTTGTCTGTGGAGAGGATCTGGATGAAGATATCGATGAGGAAACAGGTGAGAAGCTTTTCTATCTCGATTCCTGTGAAACAATCGACCAAAGGGATTTTGATGATGAATCAAAGGAACTATTTAGGGAATTGGGTCTTCTGAGTTGAACTTTGCCTCTGCTTTGACTTTTCCAAAAATGCGAATCCCGTCAAAAACTCGCTTGAAAAAGTGCAGTAACTTCAATATACTGACTTTAAAAAGTGTGAATATCGTGGAGGGCAGGCTTTGCTGAGTAGAAAAATTGAAAGATCTCTGGCTGCATGGAAAGCTGATCCTGAACGGCTGCCGGTGATTGTCAAAGGCTGCCGGCAGTGTGGAAAGACATATTCCGTGCGGAAGTTTGCCGAGGAAAAATATGGAAACTGTGTTTATCTGAATTTTTATGAAAACGCAGAATACTGTGATATTTTCGCCGGGTCTTTGGAAGTCGATCATCTGATTATGATGATGTCCGCCATGTTGGGACCTGTCGCCCGTTTTGAGCCGGGGAATACAGTCATTATTCTGGATGAGATTCAGGAATGCCCCGAGGCGAGGACCGCGCTCAAGTTTTTCAAGATGGATGGCCGGTTTGATGTCATTGGGACAGGGTCCCTTTTGGGAGTGAAGGGCTACAGTGATAAGCCGCCAAAATCAATTCCGGTGGGATACGAGTCCACTATCGACATGTATCCGCTGGATTTTGAAGAATTTCTCTGGGCAATGGGAATTGCACCGGACCTGATTCATCTGCTGCATGAATGCCTGCAGAAGGCGTCTCCGGTTTCACCTGCTCTTCATAAAAAATTGCGCCAGCTGTTTCTTGAATACCTGGTCATCGGGGGAATGCCTGCTGCAGTTCAGTCCTTTGCAGAGCATCATGAGCCGGGGAGAGTGCTCCCGATTCAACGGGATATTGTCCGTCTGTATGAGCAGGATATGATCAAGTATGCTTCTGCGGCAGACAAATCCAGAATCATAGAATGTTTTGAATCAATTCCTCGCCAGCTTGCCAGGGAAAATAAGAAGTTCCAATATTCCGTCATAAAGAAGGGTGGCCGTTCCGGCGAATATTCCGGCTCGTTACAGTGGATTGAAGACGCTGGGATTATTTATCGCTGCCACAACCTGGAACGGATGGAACTTCCGCTGAAAGGTAATTCCGTTCCGGATGAATTCAAGGTTTATATGGCTGATCCGGGGCTTTTTCTATCCATGTTAGATGATGGTACGCAGTTTGATGTGTTGAATGGAAGTCTCTATACATATAAAGGGGCAATTGTGGAAAATTACGTTGCCGGTGTTTTGGCCAAGATGGGCCGGGAACTTTATTATTATAGAAAAACCTCGGGTATGGAGATAGACTTTGTGATACGCTTACGTGGGAAATGCACGCCGCTTGAATGCAAGGCTTCAACGGGCAATACAAAAACAACCCGAACGGTATTGAACCACCCTGAAATCTATCTTATTGATATGGCGCTGAAACTGGGTGATTATAATGTCGGATATGAGGGTCAGGTACTTACCCTGCCTTTGTATATGGGATTTTTATTGACCGAGTTATAAACTGAGCCCGCTGCCCGATAGAGCTCACTGACCGGAGCGCCTTTTACCCCGAAAGGAGATTGCATGAACTATTCAGGTATTCTGCACTTTGCCGACCAGCGAGACTGCTTCTTTCTGGATGACGGGAAGCTGCGCATACGGATTTCAGTGGGGCGGGGGGACATCGGCTCCATTATTCTTCATATCGTAGACAAGTATGTGAAGCCCGAAATCCTGGATACGCGCTCTGCAATCGAGATGCGGAAGCTGTCGACGGATTATGCGCGGGATTACTTCTGTGCCGACATAGACCTGCCGCAGACTGCGGCAGGGAATCCGGATATGCTCTGCCTGCGATATTATTTTGAAATCAGAGACTTTTGCGGCGCAGTCATCTGGTACGGGGACAGCCGTTTTTTCCCGGGAGAACCGACGGACATTGAGTGCATGTTTGACTGCCCGGTACTGTCCCGGCTGGAGCAGACCTTCCGAATTCCGGCCTGGGCAAAGTCAGCGGTCGTCTACCAGATCTTTCCCTCCCGCTATGCGACGACAGAAGATGTACCGGAGGACGTCTGGTACAAGGCCCCGATCGGCCACAAGGACGATTTGAAAGGGAACCTTCGGGGGATTACGGACCACCTGCCCCATATCAAGGAGATGGGGGTCGACGTCGTCTATCTGACGCCGATTTTCAAGTCAAATACTTCGCACAAGTACGACACCATTGACTATTACAGCGTCGATCCGGCCTTCGGAACGGGAGACGACCTGCACGCCCTTGTTGACCGGGCCCATGAACTGGGATTGAGAATAATATTGGACGGGGTCTTCAACCACACATCGACAGACTTCTTTGCCTTCAAAGACATCCGGGAGAAGGGGCGGGAGTCACAGTACTTCGACTGGTATTATATCGACTCCCTGCCGCTTGAGACCGGGTCTCATGAGAAGAAGCCTTCATATCAGTCCTTTGCCTACTTCGGCGGCATGCCGAAACTCAATATCACGAATCCGGAAGTCGCGGATTTCGTCATTGATGTGGGGAAATATTATCTTTCCGAATTCCATATCGACGGCTGGCGTCTGGATGTGGGCGATGAGATCGGCCACGCCTTCTGGAAGCGCTTCCGGAAAGAAATGCGCGCAGTCAATCCCGATGCCCTGCTGATCGGAGAGGTCTGGCACTACGCGCCGGACTTTCTGCAGGGGGATGAGTGGGATACGGTCATGAACTATGCCTTCTTCAAGTCGGTGGCGGCCATGGTCTGTGTAGGAAGTGAGCGACCTTCCGACTTCCTGGCGGAGCAGGGCTTTTTGAAGGGCCAGTATCACAGCTCAGTCATTCCCGTCCTCTGGAACCTTATAGACAGTCATGACACGTCCCGCTTCCTCTACCGGGCAGGCGGGGACGTGCGGAAACTGAAGCTGGCCGCGGCCCTGCAGATGCTCCTGCCCGGAACCCCTTTCATCTACTACGGGGATGAAGTCGGCATGACCGGCGGCGAGGATCCGGACAACCGGCGGGGCATGCTCTGGGATCCGGCCCGGCAGAACGGGGACATCTACCAGTGGTATCAGAGGCTGACTTACTTCCGCCACGTCCTCACGGCGATTCCTGCGGGAAGCTACACCTACGAGGCGGCCGATGACCGCAAGGGCATGATTGAGCTGCGCCTGACATCCGGTGAAATCCTTCTCTTCCATACTTCCGGCGAAGAGACGACGGCCATGGAATACAGCGGCTACAAGGAACTGCTGTCCGACTGCGATTTTGACGGTAGCATCGAGCCGTATGCAGTCAAGCTTCTGAGGAAGCAGTAGGAGGCGGCCCTGCCCGCCCGCGGTCCCGGTCCGCCCCGAGAGAGAGGAATCTTCTTAAAACCCCGAAATCTCTCCTTTTCTCGGCTCTGGTCCCGGCCCCGGCCGCCGGCGGAAGAGAAGAATCTTCTTAAAAACTGCAAATTTCTCCTTTTCCCGGCTCTGGTCCCGGCCCCGGCCGGCGGCGAAGGAGAAGAATCTTCTTTTAAAGAACTAAGGGCCCATAAGCAGGTAAAGAGGGGAAACCATGGTTGCATTTCTGACAAGTTCTTTTGTGCCTTATCGCAGGGAAAATTTCAGCGGGAAGACACCGCTCATCAATGAAAACGGGTTTGCAGACAGGCTGAGGGAGCACTGGAAATCGCCTGCCCGCTTTCTTGTCGTGGCCTCCGACCCGGAGGATGCGGCAAAGACCGATGCCGTTGCCCGCCAGATGGAAACAACTTTTTCCGATGCGGGCTTTCCCATAGAAGAAGTACAGACCCTTGACCGGCGGACGGCGGGGAAGGCGGCAGAACTCGTGCATGAGGCGACTGTCATCTTCCTGTCCGGCGGGCACGGGCCGACGGAAAATGCTTTCATCAATGAAATCCACCTGCGGGAACTCCTGAAGAATTTCAAGGGGCTCTTCATCGGTCTCTCCGCCGGTTCCCTCAATGCAGCGGACGAGACGATTCAGATCCCGGAGCTGCCCGGAGAAGCAGAAAGGGCGGGCTTTCCCGTCACATTGCCGGGCCTTGGGGTCACGCCCCTACATATCGTTCCCCATGCCGCCTATTTCCGGGATCTCATTTTGGACGGGAAGCGGTACTATGATGACATCCTGCTCCCCCTGAGCGCCGGGGAAAGGCTATACTTCATCGATGACGGGTCCTATTTCCGGATCGACGGAGGCATTACGGAATTCTTCGGAACCGGGGAGATCATCGAAGACGGGACCATTCGTCCCATCTCCTCCCTGGTGGACCCCGGGACCTGGCAGGCCCTGATGGGCCAGGGATATTCGGCGGCCTTTGACCTGGATGAAAAGTCAGGGCTGGTGAACTTTCGCTTCGTCAGCGATTTCCTGAAGGAAAACGGGCTGAACCCGGCATTCACGTCGGACTTCCCGACCTTTGTGCGCCTCCTGTCTGACCGCCTGATCGTCGAAGAAGAGAAGCAGGCGGTCATAGATCTGACCCGTCTTCCGGACATTGCCGACGAAGTGGAGAGGTACGGGTCCTTTTCCCGGACTTTTCACTATGAGACAGACGGAAGCCGGCATTCTGCAGACCTGCGCATCCTGCCCGTCGAGAAGGGCCTGTTCGGATACATCTTCAATACCACGGAGGCCATTGACCGGGACTGGATGACGGACACGTTCGCCCGGACCGGCTTTCTCAAGGCAGCCGGGAAGTTCCTGCGCGAGGCGGAGGATGCTTCCGCCTACTCCCTTGTCTATACGAATATCCGGGGCTTCAAGACGATCAATGACCTCTTCGGCCAGCAGTCCGGGGACATGGTCATCTTCATGGTCCAGTCTCTGATCGGGGAAATCTTTCACCCGCGCTTTCTCTGCCGCCTGGAGAACGACCACTTCGTCTTCCTCACGGAAAACGAAAATATCCGGGAGGAAACCTTCAATCGGCTTGCCAGCCAGACCTACGAGGAAAAGTACCGGAAGTACACCTTCACCATCCGCTGCGGGATTGTCGGCATACATTCTGCCGATCAGAAAGTCAGCGACCTCATAGACCGGGCCCGCATTGCGGAAAAGAGCATCCGGGAGGATGCGGCCCTCAGCTGGAAGGTCCTGGACGACGCCATGCAGAAAGCATACATCCGGCGGGGAACCTTTGTTTCCGAGCTTTCCGACGCGGTGAAGCAGAGGGAATTCAAGACATATTACCAGCCAATCGTGGATACGGATACCGGGGAGATTGTTACGGCGGAATCCCTGATCCGCTGGCAGCATCACGACCTGGGCATGATCTCCCCGGGCGAGTTCATCCCCCTGTTTGAAGAAACCGGGAAGACACCGGTGCTGGATACCTTCATGCTGAAGTCCGTCGCTGCCTTTCAGACAGAGAGGTTTGAAGCCGGAAAGCCTTTGGTTCCCGTTTCCGTCAACCTCTCGCGGATCGATTTCTTCGACACGAGGCTGCTTGAGGAGGCGAAAACATTATTCTCAACCATCCCCTTCCCGCCTCCCATGCTGAAGCTGGAGGTCACGGAATCTGCCTATGCGGACATCGAAGCCCCGGCCATGGCCTTCCTCCGGCAGATGCGGGCGATGGGGGTGAAGATCCTGCTCGACGATTACGGCTCCGGCATGTCCTCCCTGTCTACCCTCGAGTCCTTTGAATTCGATACGGTCAAGCTCGACATGGGCTTCATCCGGAAGATCGGGAAGAGCAGGGCGGCGGAAGCCATCATCCGCTCGACCATATCCCTGGCCCATGACCTCGGAAGCGACATCATTGCAGAGGGCGTGGAAACGGAGGACCAGGTCGCCTTTCTGAAGGCAGTCGGCTGCGAGATGATTCAGGGCTATTACTTTTACAGGCCGGTGCCGGAAGAGGAGTTTGCGGGCCTGCTGGCTCCGGCGAAATAGGAGGCCGATTCGTTCACAAAAAATACACAAAAATTATTAGCACTCTCTCTTGACGAGTGCTAATAATCGTGCTATAACATAATCGTCGAAAGGAAAAAGAGATTTGAAAAGCCTTCCGGCAGAGAAAAAGCTTATTTCATTTAAAACGTTGGTTTTCATTTTTAAGGAAAGAGGCGTGTTATGATGTTATTCCCGAGTGTATTTGATGATGGTCTTTTCGATGATTTCATGGATTTCCCTACAGTTCGTCAGAACAAGGACGACTGGAACCACTTCCTGACCGGCAACATGAATTCCTACATGAAGACGGATATCAAGGAAGCCGGCGACCACTACGAGCTGGACATTGATATGCCTGGCTACGACAAGGATGATGTGAGTGCCGAGATCAAGGACGGCTACCTCACCATCTCTGCGAACAAGACTGAGAACAATGACGAGAAGGACGACGACGGCAAGTACCTGCGCCGCGAACGTTTCGTCGGCTCCATGTCCCGTTCCTTCTATGTCGGCGACGACATGACAGAGAACGATATCAAGGCCTCCTTCAAGAACGGAACCCTTTCGGTATGCGTTCCGAAGAAGGAAGAGAAAGAGCAGGTTCCTGAGAAGCATGTGATTGCCATCGAAGGATAATGTAATTCCCCAAAAAGACTCCGCAAAGTCGAAGGCCGGGGCGGCAAATGAGTTGCCGCCCCGGCCTTTTTCTTTTTCATTGTTTCTCCAGGTCCGTTTTGCTAATATGTAGGGAGCGCCTGCGAAGGCGACGGGACGAACACACAAAAGCGTTTTACATTATTCATAAAGGAGCGAAACGATGGACCTTCAGGATGCGGGAATGGGAACCAAGTGCGTGCAGGCGGGCTATACGCAC
>Ga0256404_1012938_pt1 | contig 10706 bp, 7 predicted proteins | sample RumenRJG_01DNA_FD_185990 | JGI IMG/M metagenome (GOLD analysis project Ga0256404, IMG submission 185990) | Bovine rumen microbial communities from Lethbridge, Alberta, Canada - RJG_01 | ecosystem: Host-associated > Mammals > Digestive system > Stomach > Rumen | place: Canada: Alberta | collected...
GATACCTCTCTGTTTAGATGTAGATTTGCCAACTTCGCGGGTCAGCAAAATCTTATCTTACTCTGAGGTATTCTTTTTTTCACCTTCCTTCTTAGGAATTCCTATATTTGTATCTTACAGGAAGCTCGTTTATAAAGCAGGCCGCAATCTTATCCCGTTTGAGATTAAATCATCAATGACACCAAACAGTACATTCTCAAGGAATCTGAAAGCGTTCTGTGATGCTGAGCCTACCTCCATGCAACCGACGATCATATATTCCGGTGAAGAATATCCGTTGTTCTATGGCGTAAGATATATAAATTACAGGAACCTGTCGACATGCCTGTAAACCGCTGGATTCATCTAGACTGCTTCTTATTCCAATGCCTCCATCAGCCACCTTCCCGGTGGTAATCCACCCGGATTTCGTGTAAGATAGGAAAAGCAATTTCCAGGGGAAAGAAAATGGCTTGAAAAACACATTTCCCTGCGAATGCAAATAATGAAATAAAAGTCAAGAGGTCACAGGCAGTTTATAAAAATTTAATTTCGCCTGACCCCCTCTTGGACCCCCTCTTGACGAAAGATATGGATATTACTATTATTTATGGCATGAAACCAGAAAAGAATACAGAAGATATTATACGCTGTAAAATTAGCTCGCAAAGCTCAGATGAAACAAAAGATAATGAATAATACTTTTCAAAAGAGGCAAAAATGAAAAAATTAATTTTGATCACAACTTTTGTCACCGCTATTTCAACTGCTATAGTGCCAATTGGCTTTACACTTGGAAACATTACCGCATATGCATACACATCCGGTAGCAGCGATGATGACGATGACGAAGAAGACTATTCTATTGATGGAGCAACTTGGGATACTTCAGATGGCAGAGCGGTTGCCACTTGGGAAAAATCTGAAAGCTATCAAGACTATACAGTCAGCTTGTATTTTGAAGATAAAAAAGTATCTGGCACAGCTACATTAACGTCCGGTGGTTCGCTTGACATGACTGATTTTATCATCTCTAAAAATAAAGCGGGAAGCTATACGTTTAAAGTTACTGGGTCGAAAAAAGTTGATGGCGAGAAGCCGTCAGCTGAATCAGATACCCTGGATGTCACAGATGATATGCTGGAAGACTTCAAAAGTGGATCATCAAGCTTATCTAGCAGAAATAGTTCGAAAACTGGCCCAGGTGTTGGACTTTCAAAGAAATCAAACAAAAATTCGACAGATTCGACACTTGTAAGTAGTGTATATAACACAGAAAGCGGAGCTACCACAAGTGCAACGAATAATAGCACATCAAATACAACAAGCACTGGCTCTTCTAACTCGGCATCTGATGTAGGTACTTGGATGCAGTATGCTGGCTATTGGTTCTATTATCAGAATGGAGATTTTGTAAAGGAAAACATTGTTGTCTCGAAGGGCGTGGTTTATTATATGGATCAAGCAGGAAGAATGATTACAAATGCTTACACGCCGAATCATATGTTCTACGCTGATGTAAACGGCGCGTTATCTCAGGCGTAACTTTGTAATGCTAAAGGCATCGTAATAGCGAGTATTTAAAACAGAACCGGAGTCTTCACTCCGGTTTTTTTATAGAAGTAGAAACATATTGACAATGAAGGAATAAAAAATGAATCAGAATAGATTTCCTAAGAAAACAACCTTAGAAGTACAAACTGATGCTGTTAGATTTGAAGAAAAAAATAAATTCTTTTCTCGAATAACTGAAATATTGATGACCGTTTATGTGCTTTTTATTCTTTGCGTCTTCCCTGCAGCTATACATGACATGTATTTTGACATTTTAATGTTTCGATATAATCTGTTTTGGAAGATAACTTTTGCCTATTTGATTATCTTTGCTTTACTGGGCATATATTATCTAACGATAAACAGAAAATACATAAGGGAAAAGCTTCGGGATCCAAAGATAATAGTAAAAAAATTGTGGGAATCAATTTCGTCAACAGATAAAGTATTCTTTTTACTGATCATCGAAATGGGAATATCTACCATATTTGCCCCATATGTATATGAAGCATTTTGGGGAAACAGAGGAAGACATCAGGGGTTTTTTCTTTGGATTTTCTTCTATATTGAATATATTCTTACAACAAAATTCTATAAACCTAAAAACTGGCATATATATTTAATTCTTTTGTCTTCACTATTTCCATGCATATGGGGCATTATGAACTTTTTTATGCTGAATCCTTTTGGATTTCTCACAAACGTTCCAGTTGGTGATACCTATATTTTTGCCTCTACTGTAGGGAACATAAATACTTATAGCAATTATACTGGGATGGTTCTTGCTGTAAGTGTAGCTTCCTTTATTTTGACAGACGATAAGAAGCTTACGACTGTTTCTGGAACCGTTATGATCGTGGACTCCTTCGCTCATATCATGAGTGTCAGTGATAACAATATCCTTTCGGCAATAGCGATCTTCAGCATGCTTCCGTTTATTGCTTGGAAAAATGATAAAAAGTTTATTAAATATCTGTTCAGCGTTTTGATATTTTTGATTGCCTTGCTTTTTACATGCTTTTTCTATCAAATATGCGATGAAACGATGAATCGTGAAGGAGAAAGCACATTAATAGAACTTGGCCAGACAAACATTGTTCAAGCGGTTACTTTTATTTTAGCCATTCTTATCCTTGCTATTTTACTAATCAAATCAAAAAAAACAAAGCATGACAACACAGATCTTTTAGATACGAAAAGATATGCTGTGCTTCGACGAATTTGGACTGGCTTGTTGATTATAGCCTTTGGCTTCATCGTGATTATTCTTGTTTTGACGAATGTTGGAGTCCAATTACCTTTCTTTGGCAAATTTAATAGGATATTAGTGCTGAATGATGATTGGGGGACAGGTAGAGGTTTAAGCTGGAGACTTGGATTACAATATTACTGTACTGACTCGACAATCATGCAGAAATTATTTGGTAATGGACCGGATACGTATTTTATCATCATGATGGATCGCTTCAGACCTATAATGAATGCTGCAGGCTATGGGATGTTTGATAGCGCCCATAATGAATATATGGAGTATTTGACCACGATAGGAATAGTTGGCTTACTACTTTATATAGGATTATTGGCAAAATCCATTCAATCAGGCTCAAAAAAGACAAATATATTGTGTCTTGCGTCGACTATTGCAGTTTTTGCATATGCAATACAAGCATCAGTAAATATAGCAATACCAATCACAAGCCCAATTTTTATGATGTATTTGGCAATATGTAGTCTCAAGAATTCTTAAGAGACTATTAATTTTGAGAGGAGTTGGACTTAATTTTTTCGTAAGAAATAGTAATGCTGTCGTTATGTACAAAGTCAATTGAAAGAAGTATTATCACAACTGTAATCGATGAGAGATATCGGATTCGTACATTTCAGGGTGGATATTCCTCAAGAAAAGGACTTGATTAATAGAAACCCGGGCGGTATAATCTCACCGTAACCGAACAAAATTAATTCAAAACTAAGAATTAATTAAAAATGTTCAAAAAAGAAAAAGGAGAGTGCATTTATTATGAAAAAGCAGACAAAGGTTTTAGCAACACTTTCAGCTGCAGCACTTCTCGCTGTTGGTTTTACTGCCGTAAGTTTTGCAGAAGGTTGGGATAACTCAACTGGTTCCTGGCAGTATCTCAACAAGGATGGAGAAGCTGTAGTAGATGAGTGGAAGACATCAAATGGCCAGAAGTTCTACCTTGGCGATGATGGCAACATGGTTACGAATTCTCTGATTGAGGATACGTCATCCACGAAGACACAGTATTACTATGTAGATGCTAATGGTGCTATGGTTACCAATACTTGGAAGGCTGTTGCACTTGATGGCGATGAGAATACTGATCTTGATGCAGAGTACTGGTGGTATTACTTTGGATCAGATGGTAAGGCTTATAGAATGGATGACGGTAAGACCCTTTCTAAGGGCAGAGTCAAGACCATTAATGGCCTTAAGTATGCATTTGATGAGGAAGGCCATATGCTTTATGGCTGGATCAATGCAAGCGATCTGAACCAGAATGATAGCGATGATAAGGCATGGGAAACAGCAGACTGGTATTTCAATGGCTGGAATGATGGCCATGCAGCTACAGGTTGGCAGCAGATTGACGTTGTTAACGATGATGATGAGGACAAGACTTACTGGTTCCACTTCAACAGCTATGGCAAGAAGGATAAAGGCCGTAAGAAGATTAACGGTAAGTATTATCACCTTGACAGCGCAGATGGACATATGGTTGACGAGTGGGATACCGCAGTCGCTACCAAGTCTACAACTACAAGCAGCACAACATATCTTGTGGGCACTGGTTTTAACGCTTCTACTTCTACAGCTGATGTAAGATACCTTAACGGTGATGGTGCTGAGAGAAAGAGCAAGTGGGTTTGGGCTATTCCTGATGAGGATTGGATTCCAGACGACTACAATGATGATGAGTACAGCTGGTTCTACTTCGATAAGGGTGGCAAGCTCACAACAACTCAGATCAAAAAGATCAATGGTAAGAGCTATGCATTTGATAAGCTTGGCCGTATGCAGACCGGTCTTGTAGCTGAGGAAAGAGAATATGACTCAGCAAAGAAGACTTGGAAGTCTACTAGTGTTGCTGAAGTTGACGACTGGGATAAGATGTCAAGAGACGAGATCATGGAGAATGATTGGGCAGCTCTGACAAAGAATGGTGTCGTTAATGATCAGGACACTAAGAACCTGTATTACTTCAACGAGAATGAAGAGAAAGATGGTCGTCGTATGACTGGCTATCAGAAGCTTGGCCTTGATGATGGTGATTATCAGTTCTATTTCGATTCTAAGACTGGTAAGGCAGCTACAGGTTATGTAAAGAAGATTAAGAAGTATACAATTAACGGTCTTGTTATTGAGCCGACTTCTGATGATGAGAACAATTATTGGGGTCTCAAGGTAACTGAGGATGCTAATGGTGTACTTCAGAGCATTGAGATTCACAAGACAGCATCTGATATGGAGGCTGGCGATATCGTTGTTAATAAGAGCGGTACGAAGGTTACTTCATCTAAGGTTAAGGATGAGAATGGATATTATATCCATATCAAGAATGGCGTATTTGATTACGCAGAGCTTGATGAGTAATTGATTGGTTAGTTTTAGAAGAGGGGTGGGGATGTTCCCATCCCTCTTTTGAGGTTTATATGAAATTTAAAAAGTTTTTATTTCTATCTATATTAGCTGCTTGCTTATTATGCTCTTGTAAACCTTCTTATGAGGTTACACCAGAAGATCCGGATATGGAGACTATGTCTCCTGATGAGCCTTATGATTTTGATTTTGTACAAATAAATAATGATGTACTCGATTACTATTCACAAAGTGATATGTTGAAGATATTCCCATTTATCAGAGATATCAGTATAGATGGTGACAACAAAGAAAAAACGATAAGTTTGACTCTGGACGTACAGCCAGGCGTAAGTAAAGAAGCTGTCGACATTCTTTTAAGTGACATAACAAAGCAAATTGGCAATGAAGCACAGATTCAAGATTTTAGATTGACTACGGCTTCTAGTGATTCCTTTGGAAGTGTTTTTGAACTTTATAACTATACAATAAAGGTTACGCAAGGTTCTGATATGTTGTATGATCAAACAATAGATTGTAGTCATGGAGAGAACATCCCATTTGAGCCAAGTGTGGATGGAACTACCATAAAGGAATCCATTGCAGACAAAATTACAGCCAAAGAGAGCACAACCTCTTCTAATTAAAAATTTTCAAAGAAACTTTTGCATTAAATGGAGTTCCTTATTAAAAAAGGCGGGAAAGAATCCAATAAGAAGGAAAGATTCTTTCCCGCTTATTTAATAAACATATGGAAGATAAAAATCCAAATTAGTTTATATAAAGTATGATGGAATGATTTCTTGGTTGAATTGATAAAGATGGGATGTTATAGTTTTCAGAGTAGTAAAAAGATAAAGGCTTTTAAATATGATTTCTAAGATTTATTAAAATGAGCCTCTTATATAATAAAAAATTAAGCAACTTTAAGCTAATAAGTATCTTACATAGCTTACAGCATATTATTTTAAATATGGATCAAAATAATGCAGGGAAATTGAAGATTCTTCAGGTAAATAAGTCCTATTACCCATGGGTCGGAGGAATCGAAACGATCATTCGCCAACTTTCAGAAGGACTTCAGGACGAAACTAAACTAAAAGTTCTATCTTGTCAGCGGAAGGGTGGCACGACAAGAGAAATTGTGCATGGGGTTGAGGTTTATCGGGCTTCAAGCTTTGGCGTTGTTGCTTCAGTGCCGATTTCTGTATCATTTTTCTTTTTGTTTAAGAAGCTGTCAAAGAACGCTGATATTGTACAATTTCATGCACCGTTCCCACTTGGAGACTTGGCATGCTTACTGTCTAGATATAAGGGAAAAGTTGTAATCTGGTGGCATAGCGATGTCGTGAAGCAGAAAAAGGCATTAATCTTTTACAAGCCAATTATGAAGCGGTTTCTTAAGAGAGCCGACCTTATTCTGGTTTCCTCCGAAGGGGTTGCGAAAGGTTCTCATTACCTTGGACCTTATATGAATAAGTGTAAGGTGATTCATTTCGGCTGTGAAAAACAGAAGGACAGGGCAGGACAAAGATATCTCGAGATACATGGATTCGATCGCCATGTGGTTGAATCAATTTCATATAAACAAAATATTACTAATGATGATGAACTTTTTAAAGAAGATATCTGCGATAAACAAGAACCTATAGAAAATGTAAAGAAACCTATTGAATTTCTATTTGAGGGAAGACTCATATATTATAAGGGTGTATCTTTTTTAATTGAAGCCTTTGCGAAGGTGAAGGGTAATGTACATCTTACGTTAGTGGGGGCTGGGAAGCTTGAAGCAGAGTTAAAGGAAAAAGTGCAAGAGCTTGGCATAGAGGATAAGGTTACCTTTGCCGGGTTTGTGCCAGATGAAGACATTCCGAGATATTTTGAACAGGCGGATGTTTTCGTATTGCCATCGATAGAGCGCAGTGAAGCTTTTGCTTTGGTTCAGCTTGAAGCGATGGCGTATGGGATTCCAGTCATTAATACATGGCTTCAAAGTGGAGTACCAGAAGTTAGTCTCGATAAAATCACAGGTCTTACAGTACAGCCATCGGATGCGGGAGCACTAGCAGAAGCGATGCAGTGGATGGTGGATCATCCGGAAGAACGTGTGCAAATGGGCATGCGCGGAAGACAGCGTGTTACCGATGAGTTTTCTGAAGACAAGATGGTAGAGCAGGTGTATGAGACTTATCAGGAGCTTTGTGCTAAGAGCTAATGGCTCTGAACACTCTAAGTGAGTCTCTTGAATGACCATAAGAAAACAGGCAATCAGTAAGATAATTTGATAAGAATGAGAGAGACTTGCAGGAGGTTTGTGTGGTGGGCAACGAGGATAGGATGAAGGGACAAGCATATCAAGGGATAGTGCAATCGGAAAAAGCTAGCAAAAAAATATCTGTTGCCTATGATGGACAACTGTTTCTGAAGGGAAATAAAACTGGTATCGCTTGGAGTGCGGATAATACTATTCGTGAAATAGCGAAGGATCCGATGTTTCAGTGCCAGTTGAACTATTTCACAAAGGGATGCTCTGAGGAGCAGATTGCTTCGATGGATGCGTATAAAGCACTTGGTGTAAAGCTTCGTCCAAATTCGAAGTTTACGAGCCGGCAATTTTTGATACGTTGGGCTTTATGGCATATTCCGTATCGCTTATTTTTTCAGAAATCCACAGATATCACGCATTTCTTTAATTTTGTTGTGCCGTTTGGCGTAAAGGGAAAAGTTGTTACGACGGTGCATGATATGTCGTACATCGCTTATCCGGAGACCGTGCGGGCGAGGACGAAATGGTGGCTCAGACTTTTTCTAAAGGAGTCGTGTAAAAGAGCAGACAGGATCATCACGGTATCCGAGTTTACGAAGCAGGAGCTCATGAAATATCTCCATGTGCCGGAGGAGAAGATTCGCGTCATGTATAATGGCGTTGATCTCAAGCTCTATCGTGAGGACTTCACCATAGATGAAGTTGATACTGTGAAGAAAAAGTTTGGAATTGATGGAAAATACCTTTTTTATCTAGGCACGATCGAGCCCAGGAAAAATTTGAAACGGTTGATCGAAGCGTATGGACTGATTCTTGACGACTTCCATGGCGATGAAGAGAAAATAAAGGAATTTCCGGATCTGATCCTTGGCGGTGGTAAAGGATGGCTTTCTGATGAAATCTATGAAGCTGCAGAGGCAGAGAATCTTCATGGCAAGGTGCGGTTTATCGGTTATGTCACTGAAGAAGATTCGCCGGTGCTGATGCATGGCGCTGAGATTTTCTGCTTCCCGTCACTCTACGAAGGTTTCGGGATGCCGCCGGTGGAAGCATTGGCATGCGGGACACCGGTTTTTTCGGCGAACGCCTCGTGTATGCCAGAGGTGCTGAAGGACCATGCGGTATATGCGGATCCGTTGTCGGTGGAGGATATGGCAAAGAAACTTGGAAGCATGCTGGAGGATGAGGAGCTTCTTAATAAGATGCAGCAGTCGGCGCGGGCGTTTGCGGAGACGTACGACTGGAAATATTCAGCGGAAGTGGTGAAGAAGATTTACAGGGAATTGGTTTGATAGAGGAAAAGTAAGGAATGGCAGATACGGCAGTTTCAACAAAACTTCCTAAGTTTCTTGACAGGGACTGGGAATTCAAAAAGGTGCTCTGGATCGGTTTCTTCGTCAGCATTCTGTTTCGATTTGTCATGGCAGATTTTCCACGGATTATCTCGGTCTATGCGGACGAGCTCGATTATTATCAGATGGCGCAGAGCTACGCGCAGGGGAGAGGGTTCTGTATTTATAACTTTCCCACCTATATGGACCGGTTTCTGTATAGCCTGATTTTGTCACTGGCGTTTCGTTTTCAGACGACGAAGGCGCAGCTGACTGTGATCGCACTTTTGAATTCAATTATGATCAACCTGAGCGTTTTCCCGATGGCGTTGCTTATCAAGGAGATGATACGAGACAAGCGAACGCAGGTACTGTTGTTGCTCATCTGTTTTTTGTTCCCAGATCTCGCATTCTCGATGACCTTTATGTCTGAGAACCTGTTTTATCCGGTGTCGCTCTTTGCCATGTATTTTTCTTATCTCGCACTGGAATACCCGGTGAAATCTCGGAAATTTTGGATTGGGCTCGTTGGATTCGGGATCAGTTTTTATATTGCGTATTATGTGAAGTCAACTGCGCTTGTGCTTGGTGCCGGGTTTGCGGTTTATGCCATGTTATGTATCGCGATTTCATTGCTGAAAAAAGGTGCATCAAAGAAAAATGCAACTTGGAAAATTCTCACTGTCGTGCTGGTTGTAGGCATTATTGCCATTGTGGTAATCGGATTTAGAAAATTTACACTTCCAGGCTTTTTGAGTAATATACAGGGACAATTCGGCGCCATCATTTATTATCTGAAAAACGGAATGCTTACGCCTGTCGGCGCGAGAGCCTTCACGAATCTTTGGGTCAGCTTTCTCGTTGCAGTAGGCTTCGCACCGCTTCTCTATATGCTGTTCTTCGCACCGCATATGGACAAAGGGGATAGACGTTATTTCTTCTATATATTCACGCTTTTATTTATCTTACTTACCTATAACCTGCATTTTTCGACTGCAGTGGGTCAGGTGGTGCGGAGTATCCTTTTTCGATATATCTGCTTTATCTGGCTTCCGATGATCATAACTTTTGCAGCGTTCCTTGAAAAAGCTTCTTTTGAGAAGACGAAGGCAAATCAGGTAAAATCTGCTGCTATTCTGGTGATAATTCTCATTTGCAGTTGCCTGTTTAGAGGCGGACATTGGAATGGCGCTTCAGCAGCGGACCAGACGGTACTGTCATTTGTGTCGGATAAAATTGCATTTTTATGGCCGGTGTATGCGGTCATCATGTTTGCCGCCAATGTCTACCTTCTGTGCCTTTTGCTTCAGAAGGACAAAAAGGCGACAGGTACATATCTTGGATTGTTTCTTGCGCTCTGCTTGTTAAATACTCTTGTAGTTTGCGTTTTCTATAGGAGAGAATACGGATACCGGGCGGCTTATGACGAGGATATCACGGATTTTGTGTGTGAACATCCAGAGAAAACCTTTATCATCGTCGAGAACCAGTGGGGTGGTGATGACCTCGGAATGGATATTGCAGACAAGACTGCACGCTGGAGTGATATGCATTTGAATTTCGCGAATACCTATAAGACAAGTCTCGGTTATGTGAAGGATGGACTTGATATTTCAGAGCAGGCACTTCCGTGCGCATCAACGGTGGTATTTTCTACATCGTGGGAATATACAAATTTTGGTACGATGCCTTCGTACGATTACCTTTTGGTTTCGAAAGCGTCAGGGTATATGCCGGATGGAGTAGGTTCAAGTGAAAATCTGAAAATTTGTTCTGATTTCAATAGTTCGTTCTATGATGTTTATGAAAATCAAGGTGGAGCGCAGATACCTGCATTTATAGAAAAAGGGTAACTATTCAGCAGCAACCACTGGGATGACGTTGTAAGGCGTCCCCTTAACAGCATTTAATATCGCATCAAATACATTGTAGCCCTGCTTTTTAACTGTACCGACATAAGACATGATTTTAAGAT
>Ga0256404_1012939_pt1 | contig 10706 bp, 10 predicted proteins | sample RumenRJG_01DNA_FD_185990 | JGI IMG/M metagenome (GOLD analysis project Ga0256404, IMG submission 185990) | Bovine rumen microbial communities from Lethbridge, Alberta, Canada - RJG_01 | ecosystem: Host-associated > Mammals > Digestive system > Stomach > Rumen | place: Canada: Alberta | collected...
GGGGGAACTGAAAGACACCGAGACCGACATGTTCACCACCGTGTTCGTCGGAAACTCCTCCTCCGAAGTCATCGGCGGACATTTCGTCACAAAGCGCGGATACCGGGGATAATGCGCCGGATCGTTTGCGCATTGAACGTATTCCGTCATTTCTCCGATTTCAGCCGGAAGAACACGTTCAGCGATTCCCTGCGGGTCTCGAAAAGCCCCAGGGACTCGACAAAGGGGACGAACTTCTTGTAGCGGAAGTTCCGGACGTCGAAATCCGGGAACTGTTTTCCAAGCAGGTTCCCCAGAAGGCTGGAGCTGATCCAGCCGTTGTCATCCGAGTTTTCTTCACAGATCGAGACCAGAGCGGCGCGGATCGTCTTCAGACGGACGCCCGTTTTGGTCTCTTCCTTTGAAGGCTGTTTGGATTCCCGGGTATCCGGCTGGGCTGCGGCCCAGAGGATATCGATATAGGAGAACTTGTTGCAGGCGCTGATAAAGCTCTGCGGAGTTTTCTGCTCGCCCATGCCCAGGACATACATCTCGGATTCTCTGAGCCGCGCCGCAAGGCGGGTGAAGTCAGAGTCCGAGGAGACGATGCAGAAGCAGTCCAGGCGGTGGGAGTAGAGAAGATCCATGGCGTCGATGATCAGCGCGGAATCCGAGGAATTCTTCCCGGAGACATTGGAATACTGCTGGATCGGCTGGACAGAATTGTCCAGAATGGTGTTTCGCCAGGAAGCCATCTGCTGGCTCGTCCAGTCGCCGTAGATCCGCTTGATAATGATGTTTCCGAGGTTGTTTGCTTCGTTCAGAATGATGCTGATGTACTTCGGGGCGACATTTTCCGCGTCGATCAGGATCGCGACGCGCATTTCTTTCATTTCATTCGGCATATTGCTGCTCCATCTTCTGAAAATCGTAGGGAATTTTTCTGCGTCATAATAATGAATTGCAGTTATAATACAGAACAGACTTCTGCATGTCACAGAAACCCGGAGTGACGGGGAATGCAGATCAGTTTACATTATAACATATCTGCGGTGCGGAAAAATAACGCGCCGTCCGGAAAGGATTATAAATGACTCTGTTCAGAATCGGAAGATATGCGGCAGCTGCGGCAGCCGCTTTTGTACTTACTTTTTCCGCGGTGCCCGTCTGGGGCGCGGAAGTGATCGGCGGAGGAGCACAGCCCGCGGCGAACCGGGACGCGGTGACAGGCCCGGGCGTCATCGGGACGCCGGCATCCGGGAGAAGAATAACGGAAGAGCTTAAGAATCAGACCAAGATCGTTACGCCGGATACGGACGTGCCGGAGAATACCGGCAGCTGCGGATATACCAGGGACGACGCGCTGGCGCTGGCGAATGCGATCCTGGGTTTTGAAGAGGACGGGGCGTCGAAGGAAATCGCGGTTTCTTATCTTTTGAACCAGATCTGGTATGATCCTCAGAATCTGATGGTGGGAGACACCGGGGAACATGTGCTGATGCTTTACTGCGGTCCGATGGCAGACTATGAGAAGAGCTATCGGGAAGCTCTGGACGGGCTGGAATTCTTTTCGAATCCCATCGTGATGTTTCTGGAGGATGCTTCCGGCAGTCTGATCGTCGGGGTGCAGACGGGGGAGCGGTTCACGGAGCAGCAGGCAGCTGCGAATTATGCCGGCGCACAGAAGCTTCTGGCGGTCCTGCAGGATGTGAAGGCAAAGACCTCGGGCATGGAGCAGGGAGACACGGCGAAGTTTATCTGCGATTATGTGGCGGGTCTGTTCAATTACGATGCAACCTTCGACTGCAATGCCATCGGCCCGGCAATGACCACGGGGAGAACTGCCTGCGTCGGCTACAATGCATTGACGGAACTGCTTTTCCGCCATGCAGGGATGCGCTACTGCAGCATCGTCGCGAAGGAAAAGGGCGGGGATATGGAACATATCTTCGGCTGCGCCGAAGTCTCCGGCCACTGGCTGGTCTTTGACACCACAAATTACGACCGCGACGGAAGCCGTGATCCCTTCTGGATCTTCTCCGACCGCTACCGGGAAGGAATGTTTTATCAGGATTTCTCCCTGGTGGGGGAACTGACGGATGTCCGGCTCTGAGAGGATCAGGCGGAATGCGGTGCGCGGTCCGGCGGAGATGACCGGGAATTGCGGCGCGCGGCTCGACAGAAATACAGCGGCTGTGTTATGATGATGCCATGGAAAGGAAAGCTTATGCAGACCTTTCCATGGCTCTTTTCAGTATTGCCATTCTTATATTTCACTCAGAGAAAAAACAATGGATTTATTTGATTATATGCGGGAGGATGCCCTTCAGAAGGAGGCTCCTCTTGCTTCCCGTCTGCGCCCGAGAACCCTCGATGAGATCGTAGGACAACAGCATATTATCGGGAAGGACAAGCTTCTTTACCGCGCCATCAAGGCGGACAAGCTTGGCTCTATTATTTTTTACGGGCCGCCCGGAACCGGGAAGACCACCCTGGCCCGCGTGATCGCGAACACGACCAGCGCCGTGTTCCGTCAGATCAACGCGACCACCGCAGGAAAGAAAGACATGGAGGAGGCGGTCGCCCAGGCGAAGGAGGCCTTTGCCTACGGCCGCAAGACCATCCTTTTCGTGGATGAGATCCACCGGTTCAACAAGGGTCAGCAGGATTACCTGCTGCCTTATGTGGAGGACGGCACGGTGACACTCATCGGCGCCACGACGGAGAATCCCTATTTTGAAGTGAATTCCGCTCTTCTTTCCCGCTCCAGGATCTTCGAACTGAAGCCGCTGGAGCCGGAGGACATCAAAATCCTGATCCATCGCGCGGTGGAGGATCCCGAACAGGGCATGGGCAGCTATCATGCGGTCATCGAGGACGATGCTGCCGACTTCCTCGCGGATATCGCGAACGGGGATGCCCGGGCCGCGCTGAACGCGGTGGAGCTGGGGATCCTGACGACATCGCCCGGACCGGACGGTAAGATCCGGATCACCCTGGACGTGGCGGAACAGTGCATCCAGCGGCGGGCCCTCCGTTACGATAAGGACGGGGACAATCATTACGATACGATCTCTGCTTTCATAAAGAGCATGCGGGGCTCGGACCCGGACGCCGCGGTGTATTATCTGGCGCGGATGCTGAACGCGGGCGAGGATGTCCGTTTCATCGCGAGGCGCATCATGATCTGCGCGTCGGAGGACGTGGGCAATGCCGACCCCATGGCCATGGTGGTGGCAGCCAGCGCAGCGGCCGAGGTGGAGCGCGTCGGGATGCCGGAGAGCCAGATCATCCTGAGCCAGGCCTGCATTTATGTCGCCTGCGCACCGAAGTCCAACGCGGCCTGCAATGCGATCTTCGCCGCCAACGACGCGGTCCGGAACCTGCCTTCCGCGCCGGTGCCGGCACATCTGCAGGACGCCCACTACGGCGGCGCGAAGAATCTGGGACGGGGGACCGGGTACCTGTATCCCCATGATTTCCCGGGGCACTATGTTAAACAGCAGTATCTGCCGGACGGCCTGACAGAGATGAAATTCTATGAACCGGGCACGAACGGGTATGAAAAGACGATCCGTGAGCGGCTTTCGGCGCTTCGCGGGGAAGAACCTCGGAAAAAGACAGGTCAGCGGAAGAGAGAGGAAGCAGAATGAGAGAAAAGCTGATGACCCTCACAGTGGCGGAGCTGAAGGAGCTTGCCAAAAGCCAGGGAATGAAGAGCGCCTCCGGAAAGCGGAAGGCAGAGCTGGTGGAGTGGCTGGCTTCCCGCTGGGAAGAGGAAGTGAAGCGGAAGGAAGAAGAGCGTGCCGCAAAGCAGGCGGCTGCAGAAGAGCCGCCGGCTCCCGGGCCGGCAGATGTGAAAGTGCCGGAAGAGCCGCAGATTATTCCGGAGACCCCGCAGTCTGCTTCACGGACGCTTTCGCAGGAGCCGGAGATCCGTCTTCCCGAGGAACTTCAGAGCATCGCGGACAAGGGACCGCCGGCCTCCGGCATCCTGGAGCTGCATCCCGATGGCTACGGTTTCCTCCGCACCGGGAATTATCTCAACGGGACGGACGATGTCTACGTTTCCCAGTCCCAGATCCGCCGTTTCGGTATGCGGACCGGGGATCTGGTCACCGGGATCCGGAGAGCCCGCAGTGAGCGGGACAAAAATGCGGGACTCCTCTATGTGAGCTCTGTCAACGGTCTCCGGCCGTCTGAGATCCAGAGGCGCGACCGCTTTGACGATATGACGCCCATCTTCCCGGACCGGCGGATCCATCTGGAGGTCCCGGGAGCGTCGACCGCCATGCGTCTCGTAGACCTGATCTCACCCATCGGCAAAGGCCAGCGCGGCATGATCGTCTCCCCGCCGAAGGCCGGAAAGACGACCCTGCTGAAACAGATCGCGAAGGTGATCACCGACACCTGCCCTGAGATCCATCTCATCATTCTGCTGATCGACGAGCGGCCGGAGGAGGTCACCGACATCCGGGAGTATATCCAGGGGCCGCAGGTCGAAGTTGCGGCATCCACCTTTGACCGGGAACCGGAGCAGCACCGGAAGCTGTCCGAGATGGTGATCGAGCGGGCAAGACGTCTGGTCGAATCCCACATGGACGTGGTGATCCTGCTCGACTCCATCACCCGCCTGGCCAGGGCATACAATCTGGTGGTGACGCCCAGCGGACGGACCCTGTCCGGCGGTCTGGATCCCGCGGCGCTGAACATGCCGAAGCGCTTCTTCGGCGCGGCGCGGAACATGCGGGAGGGCGGAAGCCTGACGATCCTCGCCACGGCACTGGTGGAGACCGGAAGCCGCATGGACGATGTGATCTACGAGGAATTCAAGGGTACCGGCAACATGGAGCTGGTCCTTGACCGGAAGCTTTCCGAGCGGCGGATCTTCCCGGCGGTGGACATCCTGAAGAGCGGCACGCGCCGGGACGATCTCCTTCTGAGCAGGGAGGAGCGGGAGGTCCTGGATATGATCCACCGCGCCACAAACGGGAACCGGCCCGAGGAGAGCGTGGAGCGGATCCTCGACCTTTTTGCGCGGACGAAGAGCAACGCGGAACTGATCCGCCAGGCCCGCTACAACCGTCGGATCTGAGAAGGTATTAGAGACTTCTAATACCTTCAGTATGAAACTTGGATTTTACACCCCGGAAGAAGTGGTGTTATATTCAATTCATAAACAACAGTCTTCATCCACAGAAAGAGGAAGATATCATGGCGGCAAAGAAGAAAGCGGCAGCAGAAGTCAAAGAAGCTGAAGTGAAAGAAACGGAAGCAAAGCAGGCGGAAGCAAAGCAGGCGGCGGAGAAAGCTCCGGAGAATACCGCAGAAGAAAAACCGGCAGAGCAGAAGGAAGAAATCAAAAAGACGGAGGAGAAGAAAATGGTCGTTGGTGTCATCGGTGCAGGAACCATGGGAGCAGGAATTGCTCAGGCATTCGCGCAGCATGATGGTTATGAGGTTTGCCTCTGTGATCTGAACGAGATCCTTGCGGGCCGCGGAAAGAAGAGAATCGCTGCGACTCTGCAGAAGAGAGTTGCGAAGGGCAAGATGTCCCAGGAAAAGTGCGATGAGATCCTCGGAAAGATCCGCACCGGCACGAAGTACATCTGCGAGGACTGCGACCTGGTCATCGAGGCTGCCATCGAGAACATGAAGATCAAGCAGGAGACCTTCAGAGAGCTGCAGGGAATCGTGAAGAAGGACTGCATGTTCGCGACGAACACCTCCTCCCTTTCCATCACCGAGATCGGCCAGGGACTGGACCGCCCGGTCATCGGCATGCACTTCTTCAACCCGGCTCCGGTCATGAAGCTGGTCGAGGTCTGCATCGGCCTCAACACTCCGCAGGAGCTGGCGGACAAGATCTCTGCCATCGCTGAGGATATCGGCAAGGTCCCGGTCCAGATGCCGGAGTTCGCAGGCTTCGTCGTCAACCGCATTCTTGTCCCGATGATCAACGAGGCTATCGGCATCTATGCTGAGAACGATGTCGCTCCGGAGAAGATCGACCAGGCTATGAAGCTCGGTGCGAACCACCCCATGGGCCCGCTGGAGCTGGGCGACCTGATCGGACTGGATGTCTGCCTCGCGATCATGCAGGTCCTGCAGTCCGAGACCGGCGATCCGAAGTATCGTCCGCATCCGCTGCTCCGCAAGATGGTCCGCGGCGGCCGTCTCGGCAGAAAGACCGGCATCGGCTTCTACGATTACAGCAAGTGATCTTCAGCAGAGTCCTTCTCAAGACAGAACAGACTTACAGGCCGAAAGCCCCCGGAGCATGCTCCGGGGCACTTTCGTTTCTCCCGGAAAAACTTGTACTTGCATCAGATAATCTGCTGTGCTATACTTATCAAGCTGTTTCCTGAAACAGCATTGTTCAGAGACAGATGATCAAGCGGTGTGCCGCTTTCAGATAACATGATCGAAACGAGGTGAATGAAATGAGAGAAGGAATCCATCCGGCTTACTATCAGGCAACGGTTACCTGCAACTGCGGCAACACCTTTGTTACCGGCTCCACCAAGAAGGAAATCCACGTGGAAGTTTGTTCCAAGTGCCATTCTTTCTATACCGGACAGCAGAAAGCGACCAGCGCCCGCGGCCGTATTGAGCGCTTCAACAAGAAGTACGGCGTTTCTGCTCAGTAATGACAGACAAATGAGAACGGGGTTGAGTATGCGCTCAACCCCGTTATTTCGTTATATTCAAAGGAGCTGCAGTACAGGATTATGAGTGAATGCAGGAAAACCTGTCAGAAATATTCCGGAATCGGCGGCCAGGCGATCCTGGAAGGAATCATGATGAAGAACAGGCAGAATTATGCCTGTGCGGCACGGCGGCCGGACGGCAGCATCGCAGTCGACCGGAAGACCTACGTGAGCCTGTCCGAAAAGTATCCGTTCCTCGGACTTCCTCTGATCCGCGGTGTCTTTTCCTTCGGAGATTCGCTGGTCCTCGGCATGCGCGCCCTGAACTGGTCCTCCGACATCTATATGGAAGGGCTGGACGAGGATGAGGAGGAACCCTCCGCCTTTGAAAAGTGGCTGGAGCGCACCTTCGGGGACAAGGTCCAGGAGATCGTCATGGGAGTCGTCATGGTGTTTTCGTTTCTTCTGGCGATCTGCATTTTCATGCTGCTGCCCATGTTCCTGAGCAGTCTTCTGAAGAAGGCCATCGGGAACGAATATGTGGTCGCCGCCCTGGAGGGTGTGCTCCGCATTCTGATCTTTATCACTTACATCAAGCTGATCTCGCGGATGGAGGACATCCGCCGGACCTTCATGTATCACGGCGCGGAGCACAAGTGCATCAACTGCGTCGAGCACGGGATGCCGCTGACGGTGGAAAACGTCATGAAGAGCTCCCGGGAGCACAAACGCTGCGGCACCAGCTTCATCCTGATCGTCATGGTGATCTCGATCCTGTTTTTCATGGTGATCCGGGTGGATACGCTGGCCATGCGCGCCCTGTCGAGGATCCTCCTGATCCCGGTGATCGCAGGCGTTTCCTACGAGTTTCTGCGCTGGACCGGCACCCATGATTCCCCGCTCGTAAATATTCTGAGCCGTCCCGGCATGTGGATGCAGGGACTGACCACGAAGGAGCCGACGCCGGACATGGCGGAGGTCGCTATCGCCGCTGTTGAGGAAGTCTTTGACTGGAAGGCCTATCTGAAGGAGAACTTCGGCTGGGAAGATCCGGAAGCAGGAAAGGAAGGCACAGCTGAGAAGATCGCGGAAAACACGGACGGCAAGGCTGCGGCGGAGACCGGAAAGACAGAGTAAATGTCAGAATTAAAGAAAGTCCGGACATACCGGGAGTTATATCAGGAAGGAAAGAAGCGGCTCGCGGCGGCCGGTCTTGCAGAGGCCGATACCGACGCGCGGCTGCTTCTTCTTTATATCACGGGCCTGCGCTGGAACGAGCTGCTTCTGCGGTATGAAGAACCTGCCGCGGGCGATGCTGCAGAGCGGTATTTCGCCGCGGTGGAACGCAGGGCAGCCCATGAACCGCTTCAGTACATCACCCGCGGGCAGAATTTCTGCGGACTGGATCTTTATGTGGATGAGCGCGTGCTGATCCCGCGGCAGGACACGGAGATTCTGGTGGAGCTGGTGCTTCAGGAACACGGGAAACCGGCCCTGAAGTCCGGAACACACAGCACGGAGATGCCGGAGGGCGAAAGGGTTCTCGATCTGTGCACGGGAAGCGGCTGTATCGCGATTGCCCTCGCAAAGCTGGGGCGCTTCTCCGCAGTCAGCGCTGCGGACATTTCGGCGGACGCCCTCGCGGTGGCGGAGGAAAACCTTAAGCGGACCGGGGCAGAAGTGACGCTGATCCACTCGGATCTTTTTTCGGAAATCCCGGGAAAATTCGACGTCATCACGGCGAATCCGCCTTATATACAGAGTGAAGTAATTGATACGCTGACACCGGAGGTGCGGGAGCATGAGCCGCGTCTTGCCCTGGACGGGGACGAGGACGGCCTCGTCTTTTACCGGCGGCTTGCCTCGGAATGTCCGGCGCATCTGAACCCGGGCGGCAGCGTGTATTTTGAGATCGGGTATGACCAGGGGGAGGCGGTATGCGCGCTTCTTCGGGACCGGGGGTTTTCCGGGGTCCGCTGTCTGAAGGATCTTGCAGGCCTGGACCGGGTTGTGACGGGAGTTTACCATGTTTGAACATCTCAGGGATCTGGAGATCCATTATGAAGAAGTGATGGCCGGGCTTTCCGACCCGCTCGTCACAGCGGACCAGAACCGCTTCCGAGCCATGATGAAGGAGCAGGCGGATCTGCAGCCGCTGGTGGAGGCCTACCGCGCCTACACTGCGGCGCAGCGGGACATCGAGGATGCAAAACAGCTGCTTGCCTCGGAAAATGACGAGGATCTGCGCTCCCTGGCGAAGGAGGAACTGGCCGATGCGAGAGAACGGGAGGAGGCACTTGCCGGGCGGCTGAAGGTCCTGCTTCTCCCCCGGGATCCCAACGACGACAAAAACATCGTCCTCGAGATCCGGGCAGGCGTGGGCGGTGACGAGGCGGCGCTGTTTGCGTCGGAGCTGTTCCGGATGTATCAGCATTACGCGGATGCCCGGCACTGGAAGGTGGAGATCGACAGCCTGAACGAGAACGGCATCGGCGGGTTTAAGGAAGTGATCGCGACGGTCTCCGGAAAGGGGGCTTACTCGCGGCTGAAGTATGAATCCGGCGTGCACCGGGTGCAGCGTGTGCCGGAGACGGAATCCGGAGGGCGGATCCACACATCGACCGCCAGCGTCGCGGTGATGCCGGAGGCGGAAGAGTTCGATGTGGAGATCGACATGAATGATGTCCGGATCGACGTGATGCGGGCCTCCGGGAACGGCGGCCAGTGCGTCAACACCACGGACTCCGCGGTGCGGCTGACCCACATCCCCACCGGGATCGTGATCTATTCCCAGACGGAAAAGTCACAGCTGCAGAACAAGGACAAGGCGTTCCGCCTTCTGCGCTCCAAACTCTACGGGATGGAGCTTGCGCGGCGGCAGGAGGAGGAGGCGCGGAACCGGCGCAGCCAGATCGGAACCGGAGACCGCTCCGAGAAGATCCGCACTTACAATTTCCCGCAGGGACGCGTAACGGAGCACCGCATCAAACTTACGCTCTACAAGATCGACCAGGTCATCAACGGGGATCTTGATGAGATCATAGACAGCCTGATCGCGGCAGATCAGGCGGAAAAACTGTCTCACATGGAGGAGGAATAAAACATGAAGAGTGCGCAGATCTTTCTTACACCCAATGAAGGAAAAAAGCTGATTGCCGATGCGCTGGCATCGCTGCCGATGGTCGAGGAGGCGCTGGAGGAGCACACTGTGGTCGTGGTCATGGGAACTACCAACGCTTATCTTGCGAACGCGCTGCTCGAGAGCATCGGGGAGAAGGAGATCGATATGGCTCCCTTCCACCGCGGTATCACGAAGCCGGCGTCCGTCCCGCTGAAGGCGGAGGCGGGAAAGTATGATCTTGTGATCTCCAGGGGAAAGGTGGTTCCGGGGAAGACCATCTTTGACGTCGTCGGGGAACTGACGAAGGACGACATTATCTTCAAGGGCGCCAACGCGGTGCACATCGGTACGGAGACCGCCGGAATTCTGATCGGCCATCCGGCCGGCGGAACGGTGCTGGCATGCGAGCAGGCGGCTGTCGGAAAACGCACCACCTTCATTCTTCCGGTGGGCGTGGAGAAGCGCGTGGAGCTGCCCATCAGCGACCTTGCTTCCATCGTCAATGACTGTGAAAGCACCGGGCTGCGGCTTTATCCGGCCACCGGCACGCCCTACACGGAGCTGGATGCCTTCCCGGATCTTTTCGACGTGGACGCGGAGCTCATCGCGGCAGGCGGAATCTGCGGCGCCGAGGGCGGCTGCTGGTTCCAGTGTGAAGGCGCGGACGAGGATATCGACGAGCTGGAGGAGTACGTGAAAGAACTGAAGAAGCTGCCGGCGTTTGAAGTATAAAAGGCTTTTGCCGCGCAGGGACGTAACGACTCGGAAAAGCTTCGCTTTTCCGAGTGTCACGGCATTCGCCGTGACACCCGATCCATAAAAAGAATCCGGCCCTTGTGAGTAAACTCACGGACCGGATTCTTTTTATGTCTCAGTCGTTACTGCTCATTGCTAACGCGTCAGTAGTTGTCTGCGAATCTTTCAAAATATGCTTTCGGGTGGTCGCAGCACGGGCA
>Ga0256404_1012942_pt1 | contig 10701 bp, 8 predicted proteins | sample RumenRJG_01DNA_FD_185990 | JGI IMG/M metagenome (GOLD analysis project Ga0256404, IMG submission 185990) | Bovine rumen microbial communities from Lethbridge, Alberta, Canada - RJG_01 | ecosystem: Host-associated > Mammals > Digestive system > Stomach > Rumen | place: Canada: Alberta | collected...
CCCGCAGAGGCGGGGATCACGCAGTCAAGGCGGGGATTTTCCCCTGAGGAACAGCAATGAGCAAATTCAATTACAGGAACGGCATTCTTTACGCTGAGGATATCCCTGCAAAGTCTCTCGCAGAGAAGTACGGCACTCCGCTGTACGTCTACTCGGCGAACTCCTTCCGCGAGATTTACAAGAACTACACCTCCGCGTCAGAGACCGCGCTTGTCTGCTACTCGGTGAAGTCCTGCAGCAGCATCGGCGTGCTCTCCCTTATGGCATCTCTGGGCTCCGGGTTCGACATCGTCTCCGGCGGAGAGCTGCAGAGGGCGCTCCGCGCCGGTGCGGATCCCCACAAGATCGTCTACTCCGGAGTAGGCAAGACCGTCGCCGAGATGGAGCTCGCGCTGAAGGCCGGCATCCTCTGCTTCAACGTCGAGTCCGAGCCAGAGCTTGAGACACTCTCCCGCACCGCTGGTCGCCTTGGCCTCAGGGCTCCGTTCTCCATCAGGGTGAACCCGAACGTTGACGCGAAGACCCATCCGTACATCTCGACGGGCCTCAAGAAGAACAAGTTCGGCATCCCGGTCGAGCGCGCCGAGGCCCTCTATGAGAAGGCCGCATCCGATCCCAACCTCGAGGCCGTCGGCATCGACTGCCACATCGGCTCGCAGCTCCTTGACCTGAAGCCCTTCTCGGACGCAGCCGACAAGGTCCTCGAGGTTGTTGACCGCCTGAAGGAGAAGGGCATCACCCTGAGGCACCTAGACATGGGAGGCGGGCTCGGCGTCAACTATATCGACGAGGTTCCGCCCGCAGCGTCTGACTACATCAGCCTGCTCTCGGGGAAGGCAGCCACGAGGGGCCTCAGCCTCATCGTTGAGCCCGGCCGCTCGTTCTCCGCCCCCTCCGGAATCCTTCTCGGCAAGGTCCTCTACCTCAAGCACGGCGCTGACCGCGAGTTCGCGATCACCGACACCGCGATGAACGATCTCATCAGGCCGTCCCTCTATCAGGCGGAGATGAAGATTGAGGAGGCTGAGCAGGACAGCAGCCTTGAGAAGAAGACCTATGATGTTGTGGGCCCCGTCTGCGAGACCGGCGACTTCCTGGGGCGCGGCAGGGAGCTTGCCGTAAAGGAGGGCTCCGTCATCGCGGTAACCGGCGCCGGCGCGTACGGCTTCTCGATGTCATCGAACTACAACTCCCGTCCCCGCGCGGCTGAGGTGATGGTCGACGGAGACCGTGAGATCCTCATCAGGAGGCGCGAGACCTTCGAGGACCTCATCAGGAATGAGGCAGAGGTCTCCTGGACAGAGAAGGCATAAGCCTGAAGGCAGAGAAATGAGACTTAAATTCACCAAAATGCACGGCCTCGGCAACGACTTCATGGTCGTCGACGCCGTAACCCAGAAGGTCTTCTTCAACCCGGAGCTCATCAGGCGCCTGTCCGACCGGCATTTCGGCATCGGCTTTGACCAGCTCCTCGTGGTCGAGCCTCCCTATGATCCGGATCAGGACTTCCACTACCGCATCTACAACGCCGACGGCGGCGAGGTGCAGATGTGCGGCAACGGCGCGAGGTGCTTCGCGGTATTCGTGAGGCAGAAGAGGCTCACCGACAAGAAGGTCCTCCATGTCAGCACCATGGCCGGCCCCATTGTCCTCACCGTTCGCGATGACGAGCAGGTTACTGTCAACATGGGCGTCCCTGAGTTCGATCCCGCCAAGATCCCGTTCCGCGCGCGCGAGGAGCAGAAGATGTACATGCTGAGCGCCGCCGGGGAGAACCTCCTTATGGGCTGCGTCTCGATGGGGAACCCCCACTGCACGATAAAGGTCGATGACGTCGACACCGCTCCGGTCGAGAAAATAGGAAGCGCGCTGCAGTCCTCAGAGCGCTTCCCGGAGAAGGTCAACGTGGGCTTCATGCAGGTCGTGAGCCGCGGCGAGATAAGGCTCCGCGTCTTCGAACGCGGCGCCGGCGAGACGCTTGCCTGCGGCACCGGCTCCTGCGGGGCAGTCGCGAACGGCATCAACCAGGGGCTTCTTGACAGCCGGGTAATCGTCCACCTCCGCGGAGGGGATCTGGACATTTCCTGGGAGGGGCGCGGGCATCCTGTGATGATGACCGGTCCGGCGGAGAGCGTCTATGACGGGGAGATAAACATTTGAGCAGGCGTTCAGGCAGGAAGCAGTTCCGTGCGGTAATGGTGAGAAAGGAGGTGACCGGCGCCGACGTGCTTCAGTTCCTCCGGCGCAACCCCGGATTCCTCACCGAGCACGCCGCTGAGATCGATCTCCCCTACGCCGACAGCGACGACGGCACCGTCTCGGTCTCCCGCATCAGGCAGGAGGCGATGAGAAAGCAGATCAGCTCGCTTTCGGAGTCGCTCTCCGACACCCGCGACATCGCTGAGGGCAACCAGGAGATCGCGGACATCTTCTTCAGGATCTGCCGGGCGGTCATCGGCGCGGAGAGCGTTGGGGAGCTCAGCAGCATAGTCAATGAGACCTGCCGCACCGAGCTCCTCATCCCGAACTCGGCAGTCCTCGCGAACGGCGGGCGCTCTGCGCCGAGGAGCGAGCCAGACCGCAGGTTCTTCCTCTCCGGGGACATCTTCGAGGGCCTCATGGAGAGCTCCATGAGCGGGCTCAGGGTAAACCTGGGGCCGGTTCGCTCCGAGGCTGAGGCAGAGCTCTTCTTCGGCGAGTATGCCCCGATGATCAGGTCCCGCGCCCTGGTCCTGCTGGGCGCTGACGGGAAGGACGGCATCGCGGCCTTCGGGCACGGAGACCCTGACCATTACAACATGTCGCTCGGCACCGAGCTCCTCGAGGGGCTGACGGGCTTCATCGGCGCGGCGCTAGCGAAGCTCGTTGACCAGGGGCGCGACGCCGAGGGGCGGGCCATCGCGCCGATCAGCGTCGTGGAGTAGGGAGAGGCTGATGAGCGGATTTCAGGAGGAGACTGACGCTTTCCTCAGGCAGCTCAGCGCAGGGAACGGTAGGAGCGATGTAACAGTCGCTGACTACCGCGAGTCGCTCTCCATTGCCGCTGAAATCTTCACCCAGATGGGCCTTTCCTCTTTCCTTTCAGTAAGGCCTGATGACGCGAGGCTCCTTATCCTGAAGCTGGGCTCCAGCGGGAGCGGCCACGCGGCCGCCACGGTGAGGAGCCGCGTCTCAGCGCTCCGGAGCCTCTACTCCTGGGCGGTGGGGAAGGGGCTCATCGCCTCGGATCCTACCGAGGGAATAAGGCTCCCAAAGATCCCCAAGCGCATTCCCCACACGCTCACGCCTGACGAGATGAACTCGCTCCTGGACTACGGCGATCCCGCGGATCTCAACCCGGCGGATCTCCGCGACCGCGCCGCCTTCGAGCTCTTCTACTCCTCGGGGCTCCGCCTTTCGGAGCTCGCCGGGCTCAGCCTCGCTGACATTGATCTCCGGGGGCTTTCGGTGAGGGTCATAGGAAAGGGGAACAAGGAGCGCATCGTCCCCGTGACGAAGACCGCGCGCGAGGCGATAGAGGACTACCTCCCGCTACGGGAGAAAATCCTCGCGGAGCGCGGCTGCCCTGAGGAGACGGCGCTCTTCGTGAGCCGCCTCGGGCGGAGGATCTCCACAAGGGAGATTGAGAAGCGCCTTAAGCTCCTCGCGGAGAGGCAGGGCATGGACCATCCGGTGCATCCCCATATGCTCCGCCACTCCTTCGCGACGCACCTCCTGCAGTCATCCGGGAACATCAGGGCAGTGCAGGAGCTCCTGGGGCACGAGAACCTCTCCACGACCCAGATCTACACCGACACTGACCTCTCCTATATCATGCGCGTCTATGACAGCGCACATCCCCACGCGAGGAAGAAGCCGGGGGATGACGCATGATTTTCTACCGTTCTCCCAGGATGTTCCGGGCAGTTACGCTCGACCTCGATGACACGCTCTATGACAACCATCCGGTTATAGCGCGCGCCGAGGATCTCTTCATGGAGTACCTCACCGGGCGCTTCAGCGCGCTCGGGAGCTTCTCATGGCAGCAGTACGGCGACATAAGATCCTGGCTCTATGAGCTTGATCCGCTCCTTCACTGCGACGTGAGCCTCGCGAGGCTTGAGATCGTGAGAAAGGCTCTTCTTCTCCATGGAGCATCTGAAAGCGAGGCCGCGGAGGGCGCGGCGGAGGCGCTCTCCTGGTTCGTAAAGGTGAGGTCTGACTTCCGCGTGCCGGAGAAGAGCATTGAGACCGTGCGGAAAATTGCATCGGCAATCCCAACGGCGGCGCTTACGAACGGCAATGTCGACTATACCGTGATAGGGCTTAAGGGGATCTTCCGGACGGTCGTGAGGTCGGGGCGCAACGTGCCCCCGAAGCCCCACCGCGCGATGTTTGACGAGGCGGCGAGGCGCCTTGGCGTCCGGACCTCTGAGATCCTCCACGTGGGGGACGATCCGGTGACCGACATCAGGGGCGCCGTGAACGCGGGCTGCCTCACGGCGATGTTCGCCTTCCTCCCGGAGGGGAGGAACGTCTCGCGCTGCACAATTCTTCCCGATATCTCGCTCTCATCGCTTGATGAGGTACTGGAGCTCATAAAAGCATATGGATCTTGAAAACGTCGTCGAATCCCTCAATGACCGCCAGAAGGAGGCTGTTACCGCCGACCGGACCAACCTTCTCGTGTACGCTGGCGCGGGCTCCGGCAAGACCCGCGTGCTCGTGAGCAGGATTGCCTGGCTCATCGCCGTCGAGAACGTGATGAAGCGGGAAATCATGGCCGTAACCTTCACCAACAAGGCCGCGGGCGAGATCCGCGAGAGGCTCGCGAGGATGCTTGACGAGCCGGTGCCCCGCTACATGTGGGTCGGCACCTTCCACTCGCTCTGCGCGAGGTTCCTACGGGAGAACGCCGACCGGGCGGGTCTCAGGAAGACCTTCCCCATTTACGACGAGTCGGACCAGAAGAGCCTCGTGAAGCGGATCCTGAAGGAGCGCGGCCTGAACCAGAAGGAGTTCGCGCCGAGGGAGGTGCTCTCCTTCATCGAGGGCTGCAAGGGCAGGGGCGAGAGGGCTGACGATGTTAAGCTTGAGCCCTGGCAGATGCAGAAGCAGTACTACCCCTGCCTGCTCGAGATCTACCGGGACTACGAGAACGCGCTGAAGCGAAGCGGCGCCTGCGACTACACCGAGCTCCTCCTCAGGACCTTCGAGGTCCTCAGGGACGACGCAGAGACCCGCGAGATGATGCAGCGCCACTTCTCCGAAATCCTCATCGACGAGTTCCAGGACACCTCCACCCTGCAGTTCCGCCTCGTGAGGCTCCTCGCGGGGCCTGACTGCCACGTCACGGCTGTCGGAGACGATGACCAGTCCATCTACGGCTGGAGGGGCGCGGACTTCAGGAACATCATGAACTTCCCGAAGGAGTTCAGCCCGGTGAAGGTCGTAACGCTTGATCAGAACTACCGCTCCACGGGCAACATCCTCACCGCGGCGAACAGCGTCATCAGGAACAATAAGGCGCGCTCGCCCAAGAAGCTCTGGACCGCCGCCGGCGCCGGCGAGCAGGTGAAGTTCTTCGAGCTCCCGGACGGCGCCGGCGAGGCGGACTTCATTGTCTCGACCATCAGGGATCTTAAGGACTCCGGCGAGGCAGGGCGCTACAGCGACTTCGCCATACTCTACCGCGGCAACGCGCAGTCGCGCGAGCTCGAGCAGGCCATGGTGGAGAAGGGCATTCCCTACCGTATCTACGGGGGCCTCCGCTTCTATGACCGCCAGGAGGTGAAGGACGCGCTCGCCTACCTCTCGCTGGTCGCGGACCTCTCGAACGACGCCGCGTTCTCGCGTGTCGTGAACCTGCCTCCCCGCGGGATAGGCGCCAAGACCCTTGAGACCATACAGATGGCCGCGGAGAAAAGGGGCGGCACGCTCGCTGGCGCGGCGCGCTTCGCGGTTGACAACAGCATCATCACCGGACGGTCCGGGCAGGGGCTCGCCTCCTTCCTCCGCCTCATAGAGAACATGAGGAGCGGCATCGAGGGGAAGCTCCTCCCCGACGCAGTACGCTATGTGGTCGAGAGCTCCGGGCTCATGGAGTACTACGGCGCGGCTGACGAGAAGGAGAAGAAGGGCTTCTCGGAGGCAAGGACCGACAACCTCGAGGAGCTCGTCAACTCGGTCGGCGACTTCAGCTTTGACGATGCCGCCTCGGACGCGGGCGGCACCGAGGAGCTGCAGGAGACGCCCCGCGGCGTGAGGGCCGTTGAGTTCTACCTGGGGCAGATCCTCCTCAACTTCGGCGAGCGCACCGAGGCGAAGGACGGCGACGCGGTGCAGCTCATGACCATGCACTCCTCGAAGGGCCTGGAGTTCCCGGTGGTGTTCATCGCCGGGTTCGAGGCGGGGCTCTTCCCCTCGGATCGCGCGGCGGACAGCCCGAACGGCCTTGAGGAGGAGAGGCGCCTCTGCTACGTCGCCATGACCAGGGCCAGGAAGCAGCTCTACCTCTCCTGCGCGGCGAGGCGCTCCCTTTACGGCGGCATGCAGCAGAGCGGCGAGCCCAGCATGTTCATCCGGGAAATCGACCCCTCATGCATCAGGATCATGCGCACCGAGCGCGGCGGCGTGCTCTCAAGATCGGTGGGAAGCGGGCTCGTTCCCCCGGACAGGCCGAAGACCGGGGTAACGCTCCACACCGAGAGCAACCTCTTCCTCGAGAACCTCAAAAAGGTCACGGCGCTCCGCCCGGGTAACCGCGTCAGGCACCAGAAGTTCGGCATGGGCACCGTGGTCGGCTTCGTGGGCGAGGGGAAGCGCGTGCAGATCAAGATCCAGTTCGACGATGACCGCTGCCGTGTCCTCCTTGCCATAGTAACGAAGCTCGAGAAGGTCGCCGACGAGGCCTGATTTCACATCTCTATGACACATACTGCCCTTTAGGGCGTTCCCTGGCGCCGGTTTTTGATCTGCATCATGTTCAGGATGCGGAGGCCGGCGCATACTCCTCCTGCAAGCTCAAAAGCGTCCGCTCCGGCATGCTCCCTCTTCATGCAGCATGAAGTCAGGGGGAGGCCCGGCGGTTCCTTCCATAATTTCTGAGAGAGGAGAGAAAACCATGAATGACAGCAGCTTTTCGGAAAAGCCCTCTTTTGCGGGCATCCTGTTCCCGGGCTCCGATGAGATGCGCCATCCCGTCTTTACCGTGAAGTGGGAGATGAGGAAGGAGGGCGCCGGGAGCGGTGACGCGGCTGAGAGCCTCGCGAAGGGCGAGAAGTGCTTTGACGGCAGTGGCGCGCTCCAGGATTACGAGAGGGCCGCGGAGTGGTTCAGGAAGGCTGCGGATCTGGGCAGCGCCAGGGCCTGCTGCTACCTCGGCGGCATGTACAGTGCCGGGCTCGGCGTGAGGGAGGATCCGGAGGAGGCCGCCAGATGGTTCGGGAAGGCCGCCGATCTCGGAGACGCTATGGCGCAGAGCAGCCTCGGATACCTGTACCTCACCGGACAGGGCGTAAAGAAGGATGAGAAGGCGGCGCTCGGCTGGTACCTGAAGGCCGCGGAGCAGGGCCTTCCGCAGGCAGAGGCCGCAGCAGGCGGCATGTACGCCCTCGGACTCGGGGTGAGGCAGGATTACGCGGAGTCCGTAAAGTGGTACCTGAAGGCCGCGGCAAAGGGCTACGCTCCCGCGGAGGCCGTCATGGGCCACAGGTACCGCACCGGGCATGGCGTCACCGCTGATTACGCGGAGTCCGTGAGGTGGTTCAGGAAGGCCGCGGAGCATGGCAGCACTGACGCGGAGCACTGCCTAGGGGAGATGTACCGTGACGGAAGCGGAGTGATCCAGGATTACGCTGAGGCGTTTTCCTGGTTCAGTAAGGCCGCGGAGAAGGGCTGGGCGCCCGCCGAGCACGCGCTCGGGGAGCTGTACCGCTTCGGGCACGGCGTACCTGAGGATCATGAAAAGGCCGCGGAGTGGTTCAGGAAGGCCGCCGAGCAGGGGCATGACGAGGCGCAGTACTGCCTCGGCGACATGTACTCCCTGGGGCTCGGCGTCCCGTATGACATGAAGGAGGCCGTGAGGTGGTTCCGGAAATCGGCCGAGCAGGGCTACGTGCCTGCCGAGCACAACCTCGGCGAGCTCCTGTATACCGGGAACGGCGTGAAGCAGGATTACAGCGAGGCGCTTGCCTGGTTCAGGAAGGCTGCCGCGGAAGGCTACGCGCTTGCCGAGAACAGCCTCGGCTGCATGTACATGGGCGGAGAGGGCGTCAGCCAGGATTTTGCCAAGGCAGCTGAGCTGTTCCGGAAGGCAAACAGCCATGGCTACGCGAAGGCAGCGCTCAATCTCTCCTCGCTCTACGGCAGCCAGGACTGGCCGGGGCATGATCCCGCGGAGGCTGACAGATGGCTCCGGACCGCCGCGGAGCAGGGGGTCGCGTACGCGCAGTACAGCCTTGCGGTGATGAGCTACAGGGGCCTTGGCGTGCCGCAGGATTACAGTGAGGCCCTGAAATGGGCGCTGAAGGCCGCTGAGCAGGAGTATGCCGATGCGGAGAGCATGATAGGCTATATGTACCATTCAGGGACCGGTGTCAGGAAGGATCCCCGGGAGGCGGTGAGATGGATCAGGAAAGCCGCTGAGCACGGGGATCCTGTCTCACAGTACAACCTCGGCATGAGCTGCATGAAGGGAGACGGAGTCAGCAAGGATGTCAGGGAAGGGCTCGGCTGGATGATGAAGGCCGCGGCGCGGGGATTTCCGCCGGCAGTGTCATTTATAAGCGGAATCAGCGGCGGAGCGGAGAACGAGAAGTCCTGACCTGATCTCAGGATGCGTCTGCGGCCGGCTTCTAGAGAGCATCCTGCAGAGGCCGGCGTAACATGTTTCAGTACCTTTCAGGAGGGGCCATGAAAGTCTCCTCCTTCCTCACCGGAGTTCCAGTCCGGTTCGGTGATGACCGCTGCCGGGTGCTCCCTGCCATCGTAACAAAGCCCGGGAAAGCCGCCGGCGAGGCCTGATTTTTACCTTCCAATGACACATACCGCCATCCAGGGCGTTCCCTGGCGCAGTTTTTTGATCTGTGTCATTTTCGTTATGCGGCGGCCGGCGCATACTCCTTCCGCAAGCCAGAAGAGCGGCATGGACGCCCAGGCATGATCCCGCAGCTTATGAAAGCAGAAGGCACGGGGGAGCCGGGCGTCCCTGCCATTGAGAAATGAGAGAGGAGAAAGAGAGCATGCAGAACAGAAAAGTTCCGGAGCTGCCTTCGTACATGGGAATTCAGCTCCCGGGCAGCGGTGAGATGTCGAACCCCGTATTTACCGTCAGCTGGCAGGACAGGCGCAGCAGCAGCGGTGATGCTGAGAGGGATTTCGAGCTCGGGAGAAAATACTGCTATGGGAACGGCGTGCCCCAGGATTATGTGAGGGCCGCAGGGTTTTTACGTAAGGCTGCCGACAAAGGCAGCGCAGGGGCCTGCTTCTACCTTGGCGCAATGTACTGCCAGGGAGAGGGCACTGCCCAGGATTATGCAGAGGGCGCAGAATGGTTCAGGAGGGCCTCTGATCTCGGCGATGCGCTGGCTAATTGCAACCTGGGCTTCCTGTATCTCAACGGAAAGGGGGTACCGCAGGATTACAGCGCCGCGTTCGGCTGGTACATGAAGGCCGCGGAGCATGGGCTTCCCCAGGCGGAGACCGCAGTCGGCATCATGTACGCTCTCGGATGGGGAGTGAAGAGGGATGCCGCGGAGGCAGTAAAGTGGTACATGAGGGCCGCGGAGAAGGGCTATGCTCAAGCAGAGTGCGTCATGGGGCAACGGTATCTTACCGGCGACGGGGTCACTGCTGACTGTGCGGAGGCTGTCAGGTGGTTCCGGAAAGCCGCTGAGCATGGCAGCACTGACGCTGAGTACTGCCTCGGGGAGATGTACCGTTGCGGAAGCGGCGTGAGGCAGGATTACGCCGCGGCGCTCTCCTGGTACATGAAGGCCGCGGAGCAGGGGCTTCCCCAGGCGGAGGACGCAGTCGGCAGCATGTACGCTCTCGGAAGTGGAGTGAAGAAGGATGACGCGGAGGCAATAAAGTGGTACATGAGGGCCGCGGAGAAGGGCTATGCCCACGCAGAGGTCGTCATGGGGCACTGGTACCTCACCGGCAACTGGGGCACTCCTGACTGTGAGGAGGCCGTCAGGTGGTTCCGGAAAGCAGCGGAGCAGGGCTATGCCGATGCTGAGCTCTGCCTCGGGGCGATGTACAGTTGCGGAAGAGGCGTGAGGCAGGATTACGCCGTGGCGCTCTCCTGGTACATGAAGGCCGCGGAGCAGGGGCTTGCCCAGGCGGAGGCCGCAGTCGGAGATATGTACGCTCTCGGAAGGGGAGTGAAGAAGGATAGCGCTGAGGCAGTAAAGTGGTACCTGAAGGCCGCGGAACAGGGCTATGCTCCCGCGGAGTACGCCATGGGGCACCGGTACCGCAGCGGCGACGGGGTCACTGCTGACTGTGAGGAGGCCGTCAGGTGGTTCCGGAAAGCAGCGGAGCAGGGCTATGCCGATGCTGAGCTCTGCCTCGGGCAGATGTACCGTGACGGAAGAGGCGTTGCGAAGGATGAAGTCATGGCAGCTGCCTGGCTGAGGAAGGCCGCGGAGAAGGGACTTCCCGTCGCGCAGGTGAGTCTCGCGCTGATGTACTGGAAAGGACCGTATATCGCGCAGGATG